>Ga0138256_10005911_pt1 | contig 12961 bp, 8 predicted proteins | sample KNB2016incub_MG_FD_105486 | JGI IMG/M metagenome (GOLD analysis project Ga0138256, IMG submission 105486) | Active sludge microbial communities from wastewater in Klosterneuburg, Austria - KNB2014incub_MG | ecosystem: Engineered > WWTP > Activated sludge > Unclassified | place: Austria... | reverse complement strand
GTTCTCGCCGAGGTGACCGACCTCAAGGGACTCTCCGGCCATGCCGACGTGAACGAACTGATGCGTTGGTTGTCCGAGGTGAAGAGAGCGCCCCGGAAAGTCTTCGTGACCCACGGCGAGGAAGACGCCGCCCTGGCGCTCTGCGCGCGCATCACCGAAGAACGAGGTTTCGCGACGCACGCGCCGAGGCACGTCGAGCGCGTGATGCTCGACTGAGCTGCCGGCCCTGGCCACTTGCGACGATGACTGAGGGAAGCACCAACGCGGCGCGCCGTTTCGTGATCGCGCTCGGAGCGGTGCGCGGCGAGCATGTTCGGCTGACCGGAGCCTGGCAGGAGATGCTCGCGCGCCGGAATTACCCGGGGGCCGTGGCCTCCCTGCTCGGGGAGTGTCTCGCCGCCACCGCCCTTCTCACTTCCACGGTGAAGATGCTGCAGGATGACGGACGCCTCAGCGTTCAGATCCAGGGCGGCTCGCCCGTCTCCCTGCTCGTGGCGGAGTGCCGCGCGGACTTCTCTTTCCGGGCGATGGCGCGAGTCCAACCCGACGCCGTCTTCGGCGAAGCGCAATCGCTGGGCGACCTCGCCCGCGGCGCCACTTTCGCGGTGACCATCGATCCGGGCGGCGATTACGACTCTTATCAGAGCCTCGTACCCATCGAAAGCCCATCGGTTGCGAGCGCGCTCAACGAGTACATGGCGCGGTCGGAGCAGATCGAATCGCACTTCGCTCTGGCCGCGAACGGCTCGGTGTGCGCGGGCCTGCTGGTCCAGAAGGTGCCGACGCTTGGAGGTCACGAGACCGGCGACGACCCGGATGCCTGGAACCGGATTCGAACGCTGGCCCAAACCCTCACATCGACAGAACTCGTTGAGCTGCCGGACGAGCAGGTGCTGCATCGTCTCTTCAATCAGGAAGAAGTTCGGCTGTTGCCTCCCCGCGAGATCAGTTTCGTGTGCCGGTGTTCGAAGGAACGCGTGGGCTCGGTCCTGAAGGTTCTGGGCCGGAGCGAAATCACCGGGCTCCTCGCGGATCGGCGAACCATCGAAGTCGACTGCGACTTCTGCGGGCTGCGCTACACGTTCACCGCTGAAGAGGCCTGGGCGGCGCTCGCGGCCTCGGCTTAGGGCCGCGTTTCCTTGAAGGTGTCGCAGCGATTGGGATCGCCGGTGGTCAGGCCCCGGCGCAACCAGAACTGACGCTGCTCGCCAGAGCCATGGGTCCAGGACTCAGGGCGGATCGACCCTGCGGTCATTTCCTGAATCGCGTCGTCGCCGATCGAGGCGGCGGCGCGCATCCCTTCCTCGAAGTCGCCGGGCTCGATCACCTGACGATCGCGGCTCGCCCGATGGCCCCAGACCCCCGCGAAACAGTCGGCCTGAAGCTCGAGCCTGACCGAGAGTGCGTTTGCCTGGGCCTCGCCGCCCTGCTGCTGAGCGGCGCTCACCTGGCTTGAAACTCCAAGGAGGTTTTGAACATGGTGGCCCACCTCATGGGCGATGACGTAGGCCTGCGCGAAATCTCCGGGCGCCCCGAAGCGCTGCGATAGCTGATCGAAGAACACCGGATCGATGTAGACCTTGTGGTCGGCCGGGCAATAGAACGGGCCCATCGCCGCGGACGCGGTTCCGCAAGCGGAACGCACCGCCTGAGAGAACAAAACGAGAGGCGGCTCTTCGTAGACCTGCCCGCCCTCGGCGAAGACGCCCCGCCAGGTCTCTTCAGTATCGGCCAGGACCTGCGCGGCGAACTTGCCCAGTTGATCCTGGGGCTGCGCGGCATCGGCGGGAGCTTCCTCCACCGCGGTCTGCTGCTGCACCGCACCCAGGAGTTGAAGAAGTTTGCCGGGATCCTGCCCCGTGGCGTAGGAGATAACCAGAACAAGGAGCAGGCCGCCACAGCCCACCCCGGCCGGTCCGCCGCGCATTCTCCGGCCCCGTCGATCTTCGACGTTGGCGCTTTCCGTCCGTCCTTCGAGCCGCATGCGAAAGATGCTAGATCAGAATGACGCTCCCCAAAGTGCGGAGGCGCACGTAGAGCCACTAGACTTCCCCGGCGCATGAGCGACCTGTGTTCCGTCTGTCTGACCGCACGGGCCACCATCACACCCTCGCCTGAACTGGAATCGCTCATCCGGATCAACCTCCCCTGGCTCGAGGAACACACGGGCTGTTGTTCGGCGTGCGCGCGACGGTTCCGAAGGGCGCTCGCCTATTTCCGCGAGGTTCGCATGGCGGATGGCTCGTCGTCGCCCATCCTGCCCACGCCATTGCGCCTGGGCGCCTCCGATCGTTACCGGGGCCGGGGCGTCACCATCGCTTTCCTCGACGCCGGCTTCTTCGCTCATCCCGACCTGGTGACGCCTCATGACCGGATCCGCGAGTATGTCGACGTGACCCGCACGGATTCACGCCGAAAGGACATCGACGATCCGAAGAACGCGGGCTGGCATGGGCTCATGACCTCGGTAGTGGCCTGCGGAAACGGCGCTCTCTCGGCCGGCCTTTACCGCGGCATCGCCTCCGAGGCCCAGCTCGTGCTCGTGCAATGCGGCACCGCGCGACGCGTGTTCCACAACGACATCCGGCGCGGCTTCGACTGGATCCTCAAGAACCGCAAGAGGCACAACATCAAGGTGGTGAACGTCAGCGTGGGCGGCGACTACGAGGCGAGCTACCTCGACGATCCGATCTGCGAGGGCGTCGAGGAGGCGAACCGGGCGGGAATTCTCGTGTGCGCGGCGGTGGGAAACGCCGGCTACTCGAAAAAGCACGCGGTGATTCCTCCCGCTTCCTCACCCTCGGCCCTCTCGGTGGGCGGTTTCAACGACCGCAACCGGCTGAGTCGGTTCGGCGTGACTCCGTATCAGTCGAGCTACGGGCCGACGGTGGATGGTCTGCAGAAGCCCGAAATCGTGGCCCCGAGCATCTGGGTGGCGGCGCCCCTGCTGCCGGGAACCGAGACCGCGCAGCAGGCGGGGCTGTACTCGCTGCTTCTCCAGACGGAGGACTCGCGGCTAAGGGATGTGCTCGCGAACCATGAAGGCATCGACGAGTCTCTCGACAGCGCGGCCGCGCTCGCCCCTCAGCTGATCCGGCAGCTCGTCTCCGTGAAGTTCCACGATCAGAATGTCATCTCGGAGTCCTACAAACACGTGGACGGAACGAGCTTCGCGTCTCCCATCGTGGCGTCCATCGCTGCGCAGATGATCGAGGCCCATCCGGGTCTGAAGCCGCTCGAGATCAAGGGCCTGCTCGCCGGAACCGCCCGTCGGGTCAGCGAGCTGCGGCCTGAGCAGCAGGGCTTCGGCGTGGTCGATCCGCGAGCTGCCCTGGCCGCCGCCCTGGTCCTCGGTCGCCAGGAGCGGCGCGCGCAAAAAAGGGGCCGAACGAGAGCGGTTACGGCAGCTGCACCTTGATGACCGCGGCCGCGTAAGCGAGATCCTCACCCTCATCGCCCGGACGCTTGTGTCTGGCCCGAAGGCAGAACTCGTTCTCGCCGGGAATCCACAGGTGGCGCGGGGCGTTGAATGGAACCTCCGTCCACGCCGAGGGCAGGGGGGCTTCGGTGAGGACTCGTCCGTTCAGGACCAGAGTCAGGTGCTGATCGCGAATCCGCGCCGGCGAGCGGGCCAGCACGAAGCCACGCAGGTCGAATGGATCGTCGAGGGGAATGACAATGCAACCCTCGGGATGGAGGAGGTAGCGGAAAAGGCTTCCGTCGTCCCAACCCGTTACCTCTGACCAGCCCCCGCGCAAAAAGCGGGGCTCGAGCGTCGCGAGATCGAAATCGCCGCCGGGACGATAGTTGTGGTACGTGGCCAGACCGACGAAGGCACGGTAGATCCCATCGCGCGCACGCGGGCCGAGCACGCCCTCGACAACACGACGCGCCTGCTGGACCTGGCGGGCCGCGAGGTCGTCGAGGGGCATCGCCGAAGCAGGTTTGCCCCTGAGGATGTCGATGAGCGAAATGTTCCACAACACCGCCACGGCAAGCCCCATCACCGGAAGGAACAGCGGCCTCTTCGCAAGGACCAGGCGCGAGCGCGCGAGCAGAGCGGCGAGGCCGAGGGCCAGCAGCGGCAGGACCACGTCGAAACGCCGGGCTCCGAAAGCCGCTGAGGCATTCCAGTCCATGACGCTGCCGTTGAGAAACGCGCTGAAGGCGAAGACGACAAGCGCCGCCGCTGCATAAGCCCCGAGGCCGCGGGTGCAGAAGACCAGACCGATGAGACCGAGCAGAAGCACGGGATGCCAGTTAAAGAGGCCGCGATCCGCGGAGATGAGGACGTCCAGCGCGTGTCGCCCGGTCCAATCGATGAAATGCTCTCCCTGGGGAATGGTCACGAACGATCCGTAGATCACTCTCCAGGCGACAAGTTGTGAACCGAAGGCCAGCAGCGCTGCGCTCGCGGCCGCGAGGCCGTCCTTCCAGCTGGCGCGAGATCGCCAAAGACCGGCCGCCAGCAGGAGACCAAGCGGGGCCGCCTGCGCGCGACAGAGCATGGCCAGGCCAAGACCCGCTCCGGCCAGTGCCCAGGCGCGTGACGTGCGCTCCTGCTCCGCGCGGAGGGTGAGTGCGAGCAGCGCAGCCGAAAAGGCGAAGGTCAAACCGTGGGACATCAGCGGCTGGACCGCGGCGTAGTAGAGGATCGGCGATGCGAAGATCACCGCGGCCACCGCGGTTCGGGACTCGGTTGGGCCGAATCGCGACGACAGAGTCCTCGCGAGAAGGAGGGCGCTCCCGAGCAGGATCGCGATCGTCGTGCCGGCGGCCGCCCCATAGTAAGGACCCGAAAGCAGCAGGGGATGCGAGGGACCCGCGGTCATGCTCATCCAGAAATGCGTGAGCGCGACCGAGGGTAGCCAGATCAGCCCCGGGCCCACCGACATGGCGTTTGGAACCAGTCCCGTGGCCGTGCGGGAGGTCGCCTCGAAGCCGAGCGCCTCCCACTGATTCGCCAGATCAAGATCCCGGTCGGCCAGAATCGAGGAGGTGCAGGCGAAATAGTTCAGGGAATCGGCTCCCACCGAGAAGCCCTGGCTGATGGGAACGGCGAGGCCCAGAGCCAACATGGGCAGGTAGACGCGTTCGCGGCTTCGGAACAGTGAGAGGAGGGCGAGACCCACTCCTGCGAGAACGAGGGAGCGCAGCCGCGGGTCCACGAGAGCGAGAGCACTCAGGAGCGCGGCGAGAGCCCCCATCACTTCACGCGAACGCCGCCCTTGACCACGATCGGCACGTTCTGAAGAAGCGTGACGTTTGAGAGCACATCGCCGCGAACGGCGATGACATCGGCCATACGTCCGGCGGCCAATGTGCCGAGATTCTTCTCCTGCTTCAGGAAGCGGGCGGGCCAGCGGGTGGCGGCGCCAATCGCCTGCATCGGGGTCATCCCGAACTTCACCCAGGTATCGAGTTCGCGCCAGGTGGAATCGGAGTGGAAGTTCGCGGGGATCCCGCTGTCCGTGCCCACCATCATGGTGACGCCGGTTTCGCGGAGCTGCTGGAACTTCCGTTGCAGCGTCGGGATCCGCCTGAACGTGAGGGTGAAGTAGTCGAGGTGGGTGATGTTCTTGAGAGAGTCGCGGACGTCCTTGACGATGTCCTTCGGCAGGCCTTCCTGCCAGAGCGGGTCGTCGAGGCGCTCGGGGAAGACCTGCGCGGTGTAGTTGGTCAGGTAGAGCGGCGAAACCGTCGGGCACCAGAACAGCGTCTGGTTGCGCTTCTTGAGACCATCGATGATGTCCTGGGGATATTCGGGCTCGGTGGCGAGCCCCGTGTGCTCGAAACCGTCGACCTTGTGTTTGAGCCCGATCCGGATCTCGTCCTGGCGATGGGCATGTGCCACGACCGGCTTGCCGGCCTTGTGCGCGGTCTGAACCACCGCCGCGACCTCGTCTTCGGTCATCTGGTCCTGGTCGATGAGTTTGATGAAGTCGACCCCCGCGTCAACGAGCTTCTGCACCTTGGCCCGCGCGTCGTCCGGACCATCGACGCCCCAGCGGACGAACTTCTCGTACTCGAAGTAGGGAGCCTTCTGGATGAAGGGACCCGAGACGAAGAGGCGGGGACCGGGGATCACGCCCTTCTCGATCCGGCGTTTCACCTCCAGGATGTCTTCGAGCGGCGCACCCAGCTCACGCACCGTGGTGACGCCGGCCATCAGAAGCTGCTTCGCCGCAACCGGCATGATCTCGTCGCGGAAGCGGCTCATGTACGTCTTGTCCCAGTGCTCGTAGTCCGCATGGCCGACGATCATCAGGTGGACGTGCATGTCCATGAGACCGGGAAGAACGCTCATGCCTTCGGTGTTGATGATGGGCGTGCCCGGGGGCACGTTGACCTCCGACCGTGGGCCGACCGCGACGATGCGCTCGCCCGCGATCAGAACCACGCCATCCCGAATCGGCGGGCCTTCATAGCCATCGATCACCTGACCTCCGACGAGCGCGAGGGTCGGCTTCAACGCGGGGGAAGCGTTTGGCTGCGCGGCGGAGGCTATCGACGCGAGGGCGAGCAGAGAGGCGAACGTGGATCGGGCAAGAGACATCATGGTTCCTTCTCCTCCTCGACCTCGCGCTTGAGCCAGGCCGCGCGCACCGGAGGAGGCATCTTCGAGTTGGGGCCGCGAACGGAGCGCCAGACAATCTCGTTCAGCAGGAGATCCGGGGCGCGATCGGCCTCGGCCAGGTTCATTTCGGCCGACTCCTTCGCCCCGTAGGCGCGCGGGTCGTTCTTCTCATTGACGTCGATGCGTGGCGGCAGGGCTTTGAAGGGCGTGAGGGCCGGGGTCAGCGAGAAGGCGTTGTAGAGCGGTGTGGCCGCCGCGTCGTACTGAGACAGCGGCTCGAGGCCGAGGATCAGCTCCATGGTTCGGAGGAAACCCGAGGTCGTGTAAAGGGTGCTGTCGACCACACCCTTGCGCTGGGTGTAGGGACTGATCACGAAACCGATGGAGCGATGCGCATCGACATGATCGGAGCCGTTCTGAGCGTCGTCCTCGAGGACGAAGATCGCGCTTTCCTTCCAGAACCGGCTCGCCGAGATCGCCTCCACGAGACGTCCGAGGGCGTGATCGTTCTCCGCGACCATCGCACGCGGGGTCCAGGCGCCGGGGCGCGCGCCCGCGGTGTGATCGTTTCCAAGCCTCAAAATGTTGAGGCGAGGCAGAGTTCCGTTCTTCTCGAACTCCCGGAACTCCTCGAGCCACACGTCGATGCGCTGGTTGTCGGGGATCGAGAGGTTGTAGGGCGGATAGGTCGGATGGACGTGGTCCTTGAGGCCGGGGACTGAACCTGTGTAGGGAGGCTTCATTCCCTCATCCCAGCGGATTTCCTGGCCCGGAATCGAGAACTCGCCATAGCTGCGATAAGAGACGCCCTTGCGCGCGGCGGCGTCCCACAGGTACCCACGAGGCCCGGCGGCAAGGTTCCCGTACTGATTCCTCATCGCCCCGCCGCCTTCGGAGAGGTAGCGAGCCTCTCGGCGGCCGTAGTTCATGGGCCAGATCTTCTCCACCGCGTCCGTCGCCCAGGCGCCGGTCGAAAACGCATGGCCGTCGTAGCTCACCTCGGCGTCGACAAAGAAGTTGTCGAGAAGAACGAACTGGCGCGCCAGGGCATGAGCGTTCGGCGTGATGTCTTCGCCGAAGATCGTGAGGGAAGGATCCCCGTTTCCCTGGGGCAGGTCGCCGAGGACCTGATCGTAGGTGCGGTTTTCCCGGATGACATAGAAGACGTGCTTGATGGGCGAGGGGCCGCCCACGCGCCTGGGCACTACTGAGCGAGCGGGGGCTTTGACCGGGGCGAGCTGGGACTTCCCGGTGTCGGGCGTCACGAAGAGAGCGGTTGCGGTGTACTCCTTGAGCTTGCCGGCATCCGGCGTATCGAGAGTGGTGAGGGTGCCCCAGAGCATTCCGCCGATGTACTGGCCGTCGGGGCTCGTAGCCAGACCCGCCTGACGGCCGCGCGGGTTCGGTGAAGAGACGAGCCCCTTGCCGGACAGGATGAAGATCTTCGAGCCGTCCTTCGAGTAGCGCACGCCCGTCGGGTACCAGCCGGTGGGGATGAATCCTCCCACTTCCCCTTTGCCGTCTTCCTCGATCTCGATCACCGCGACCGTGTTGTTGTCGGCGTTGGCGACGAGGAGGGTCTCTCCATCCGGAGAAAGATCGAGAGCGTTCGGGGTGCTGCCCGGAGGCATGTTGGGGAAGGGCGCGATGCTGATCTGTTCGGTGGCGTAGCCCTCTTTGAGGTCGATGTTCCACACTGCGTTCGTGTTGGCGCAGGCCACGAAGAGGCGCGTGCCGTCTTTCGAGAAGGCCATCGCGTTTGGGTGCTCGCCCACCTCGATTTCCTTCCGAAGCGACAGATCGGCGGCGTCAAAGACCAGGATCTTCGACCCGCCCCACAACGACAGGTAGACGGTGTTCGAGTCGTTCGAGACGAGGACCGTGTAGGGCTCGGCGGGGAGATCGGCGGTCTTGATCACGGCACGGGTTTCGAGGTCGATCGCATGAAGTTTTTCGCCGAGCACATGGACGGCGAAGAGACGCTTGCCATCCGGAGAGACCGCGAGGCCGCCCACGAAACTGTCGTTCCCCGGTTTCGGCAGAGGGAAGTCGCCCGTCTTCTTGAGGGCGCCGCGGTCCCACGAAAACTCGTCGACCCGATTCTTCGCGGAGCCCGAGGAATAGAGGCGTTTTCCGTCGGGATGAAACGCGAGGCCGAGCCAGGCCGACTCCAGCACCACGCGGTCGCGAGAGATCTGCTTCGTGTAGTCGTAAACCACGAGGTTCGGCTGGCTGTATCCGTTGTTGGTCACGATCACGTGGTCGCCGTCGGGCGTCATGACCATGTTCATCGGCAGGTCGCCGATGTTGATGTGCCGGCCCACGGGCGAAATCCGCCACCCGTTCGGCAGGAGAGTGACCTTGGGCGCCGCCATCCCTCGTTGAGCTGGCTTTCCGGCCGGAGCAGAGGGTTGCGCGGCAACGGCAGACCACGCGCCCGCGAGGAGGATGACCGTAACCACGACCCTGGATTGAAGCCGCATCAGTTCTTCTCCCCGCGCAGAAGGGCCGCGTGCTCACGCAGGCTCGTGGCCACTCGCCTCAAAGTCAGCACCGATCCGGCGAGGGGAGGAGAGAGAGGCTTCACTTCCTTCATCCACTCCATCAGGGAAGGAGAAACCGTGGCGAGTTCGCGGAGCTGTTCGGCGACGCGGGCGTATTCAGGATCCTTGGGGATCTTCTCGAGCGCGCCGTCTACCTCGTTCGCGAGGGTCTCGAGGGCTTCCGCAACATGGCTCTGACGCGACGCGTCGACGTTGTCCGTCTTCGTCTTCGCCTTGGCCGGAGCGTGCTCCGCGCTTTCCATGTGCTTGAGCGAACGCGTGATGCCCTCGAGCCGCTTCGTCACCTGGGAGACCGCCGAGAAGGAGACCACGGCCTCGCGCAGCGTCTCGGTCAACGCGGGGGAGATCTTGGTGAACTCGATGAGGGGAGCGGCGAGGGGCTCGTAGTCCTCGGCCGCGGGGAGCCTCATGAGGGATTCCGCGAGCCTCTGGTTTGTATCCTGGAGGGTAGTGGCGGTCTCGCCGAGAGCCTGGGTGGCCGATTCGATCTGAGGCACCGCGTCTTTCACCGATTCGAGCGACTCCATGAGGCGCGGGCCGCTTTGCGCGAAGGAGTAGATGTGCTCGGCGAGAGGTTCGAACTGTTCGGCCTGCGGCACGTCGGCGATCAGGGCTTCGAGACGTTCAACGAGATCGGGCAGTCTCGCCAGAGACGCGGCCACACGGTCGTCGATGACCGGAGCGGCCGGACGAGCGGGACGCTTTCGGGGTGCTTTCGGAGCCTCGGGCTCGGAGAGGGTTTCGTCCGGACCAAAGAGGCCGGGTGCCTGGACTTTCTTCCGGGGAGCCATCGCGTGAGGAGCTTAGCGTCGGGCCGGCCTCGGTTTCCCGCACATTGCCGGGTTCGCCTCAAAAAAGCGGGCCACGCTATAATCCCCGCCCCTCCGCCCAAAGACGCCGGCGGGGCCCCTGGAAAGACGCAGCGTTCCTCAGTAGCTCAATGGTAGAGCGTTCGGCTGTTAACCGAAATGTTGTAGGTTCGAATCCTACCTGGGGAGCCAGCGGCCCCCGGTGATTTCAGGGGATGAGCTTGTCCCCAAGGTCTCCGCGGAGTGTCCGAGCCATCGACGGCCGCGCCAGGAAATCGTGAGGGAAGCCGAGTTCCACCTTCGACACGGCGTCGAGCCGGGCCAGCATCTCGGGCGTCAAGACGATGTCGATAGCACCCATGGAATCCTCGAGTTGCGCCGCGGTCCTCGCCCCCACGATGGGAATCGTCCCGTGGGCGCCACGCCCCATGGCCCAGGCGATCGCCACCTGAGCCGACGAGCGACCCAGTTCATCGGCCACCGCCTTCACCTCGCCCGCGATCTTCATGTTGCGGTCGGAAAAACGGTGCCGGTTGGCGGCGACGCGTTTTGAGTCCGGGGTTTCCCAGCCGACCGAATACTTCCCGGAGAGAACACCTCCGCCGATGGGGCCCCACGGCGTGACCGCCAGGCCAAGCGCGTCCGCCATGGGAAGCAGGTCCCGTTCGGGGGTGCGTTCAATCAGGCTGTACTCGATCTGCAATCCGACGAACCGGCTCCAGCCCCGAAGCTCTGCGAGGGTGTTCGCCTGAGCGACCTGCCAGGCCGGCGTGTCGGAGACGCCGATATAGACGACCTTCCCGGCGCGCACCACGTCGTCCAAGGCGCGCATCATTTCGTCGATCGGGGTGATGAAGTCCGCCACGTGCACCCAGTAGAGATCGATCCGGTCGAGATCGAGGCGCTTCAAGGAAGCCTCTACGGATTGAACGAGGTTCTTGCGCGAGTTTCCCCAGGCGTTGATGTCATCGAAGCGCGTGGCGATCGAGTATTTCGTGGCCACCACGAACCGGTCGCGGTCGGTCTTCACGAATTCGCCCACGAAGCGCTCGGAGGTTCCCTTCGTGTAGACGTTGGCGGTGTCGATGAAGTTGCCGCCCTTCGTGGCGAAGGCATCGAATTGCCGGCGGCTCTCTTCCTTCGAGGCGCCAAACCCCCAGTCTTCTCCAAAGGTCATCGTGCCGAGACAGATCTCGGAGACCTTGAGGCCCGAACGGCCCAGAACGCGGTACTTCATCTTCAACCCCTTTCGTAAGCGTCTACATCGTCACCGTCGACGCTTCGGCCTTGATCGCCTCGAGTTCCTTCACGAGGTCCGCGAACCGTTCATAGGCGTCCCGCCCCGGCTGCTGATCGGCCTGGCCCAGCATCCGGGCGATCGAGGCGAACTGGTCGATGAGCATCGGCTGAGGATAGAAGCCGCCTGCGGTCTGGAGCTTCGCGATCAGTCCTTCAATGGCCTTCAAGCGAGACGCGCCTTTGGGGGTGGCGTCGGCCCGGGCGGCGGTGCGAGCCTCGGTGAGCTTCTGCAACACACCGCGCGCCTCGATCACGCGATCGCGGACGTCGAGCAGGAGTTTGGTCTGCTCAGCAATCATCGCGTCGGTGACGTTGTCTTTCACGAGGCGAGGATCGGAGAGAACCTTGAGCGAACGCTCCTGCGAGAAGGCTCCCTGGGTGAGACGGACCCTGTAGTCGCCGGGCGCCACCATCGGTCCACCGCCGCGCGAACCGGGGACGCCCTGGTGCCGGAGATCCCAGATGAAGCGATGGGCCCCTGCCTTCGAGGAGAGTGTCGCGGGACCAGCGGGGCGGGTTTGCGGCGCGCGCATCCCCTGCGTCGTCTCGGTCCCCGGTGCGGGACCGCTCGTAAAGGTGCGAAGGATCGAACCCGCTCCATCCAGGATCTCGAGGCGGATGGGCTCGGTGGCGTCCGCGGACAGCGCGTAGTCGAGGATGGCGCCGGGCGGAATGAACCGGGGATCGGCGGGACCCGTCATCACGTCGTAACGGATGCGGTGCGCGGTGCGCGGCTCGAGCAACACCGCCGGGGCCGCACCGATCTGCGCGAGCTGATGCAGCGCCTGGACGTTGTCCAGAATCCAGACGCCCCGTCCCATCGTGGATACAACCAGGTCGCCGCGGAAAACCTTGAGGTCGGTGACCGGCGTCGACGGAAGGTTCAACCGAAAACTCTGCCAGCTCTTTCCGCCGTTGGTCGAAACGAACATTCCAAACTCGGTGCCCGCGTAGATGAAACCCACATGGCCGGGATCGAAGCGGGCCACCCGGGTCGGATGGTCCCCGGGAATGCCGTTCTTCCCGTCGGTGAGGAGCGTCCACGTAGCGCCGTAGTCATCGGTTCGGTAGATGTAGGGCTTGAGTTCGCCGAGTAGCGTCCGATAGTAAGACACGAGCGCCGAGCCCTTGCGGTGCGGTGAATCGTCGATCGACTGGACGCGGCCCATCTTTGGCATGCCCTTCGGGGTGACGTTGGTCCAGGTTTTTCCGCTGTCCCGCGTGACCTGAACGAAACCGTCGTTCGTCCCGACCCAGATGACGCCCTTCTCGAGCCGCGACTCCTCGATCGCATAGATCGTCGAGTAAATTTCCTCGCCGGTGATGTCGCGGGTGATCGGTTCGCCCGAAATGCCCTGAGTCCCCTCGGGTTTCGCGGTGAGGTCGGGAGAAATGATGTCCCAGGTCTTGCCTTCGTCCGCGGTGCGGTGGAGGTACTGCGAGCCGTGGTAGATCACGTTCGGGTCGTGCGGGGAGACTTCGAATGGTGTGATCCGCTGCATGCGATAGCGGATGCCGCTCGCCGCCTGGCCATAGCGATTCTGCGGGTAGATCCAGTAGCTCTGCTCCTGCCCCGTCTCCATGTTCATCCGGTAGAACTCGCCCTTGCAGACGCCGTAGACGATGTGCGGGGCGCCCGGCTTCGGCTTCACCGGCCCGGTTTCGCAGCCCGGACCCGGCACCTGCATCATCATCGCGTCGTCATAGGCGTG
>Ga0138256_10005910_pt1 | contig 12966 bp, 11 predicted proteins | sample KNB2016incub_MG_FD_105486 | JGI IMG/M metagenome (GOLD analysis project Ga0138256, IMG submission 105486) | Active sludge microbial communities from wastewater in Klosterneuburg, Austria - KNB2014incub_MG | ecosystem: Engineered > WWTP > Activated sludge > Unclassified | place: Austria... | reverse complement strand
GTAATTGTATTCCAATCTGTGCTGGCCCCTGTCTAAGGGCGGCGTTATAATCCCAAGGACTACCTTGCATTCCAGGCCATGCGCCCATTTGCGGTTGAGTCGAAGGCGCGCTGAAGTTCGATGTAGGCATACTAAAACCAGTTGATGCCGGGGCACGACCAGCCGATGCCATCCCAGGAGTATAACCCAAATAGTTAGGCTGTGATTGAGTCTGCATAGAAGGCATTTGTAATCCAGGTCCAAAGTTCATATTACTAGCAGAAAAATCAGAATTGTTTGAACCCTGTGAAGGACTCATTTTATTAAAGGTATTAACCATACTCATTCCACCCTGAGCACCAGCAAAAGCACCAGTTAATGTACTAAGCATTGTTCCAGGAGTATCAGGCGTAGAAGTGTTTCTAGTGGCTGTGTTAGTTCTAAAATTCCTACCTGCGTTTTGTATTTGCGAACCAAGACCCATAATAGCCATTCTGTTCTGCATAGCTTGAGATGCTAAACCTTGTTGAAGACCTGCAAATTGCTCAGAATAACCTAGTCTATTTTGACTAATTTGTTGAGCGTACTGTGAGCCCATAGCAGATTGTTGCGCGCCAAGTTGTGACATTAAATCGCTTCTTTGTCCGGCTAATCTTGTATTAAAAGCGAAATCATTTGGGCCACGGCCTGACAATCCTGATTGTTCTCGCATTGCCTCAGTAGATTGTCTCATAGACAAATCAATTTGAGCTTGTTGCGGAGCGGTCATCTGTTCAGCAAAACTCCTCCCTTGCGACAAATCAGCCGAGGTAGGAATTCCTCCGCTTTTTTGATAATCCTGTAACATGTTGCCATAAGACTGAGAAGCTTGATTAGCTCGTCCGAAGTCTTCACGTTGTATCCTATTTAAATCGCCAAAGCCTTGTTCTTGCTGTAGTCTGGCTAAACGCTCTAATTCGGATTCAGGAGCTAGATTCATACTAGAAGTTTCAGATTTGCCTTTAGAACCTTGTGCTCCGGCCGCGGCCCCTAAAAGTGCCCCGCCTATCATTAATGCTGCTGGTAATGCCATATTTGGATTAGTCTCCCATTTATTTAGGATTATTAAAGCCTTATTATATCATACTTATTAACGTAACAGGCTATAAAAATAGCTTATATTTGATATAAGTTTTGCTTATAACTCTATTACGTAAAGTTTACAGGCTGTTACTGTGGCCGAACCCGTTGCTGTTCCCGCCAATTGTAAAGACAGTGTTGCTGTTATAGTATCGCCTATACTTATGGCTGAAGGTGATGAGGACGTCATCATCGTACTAAAAGCAGATATTGGCAGCCTATAATAATGTCTATAAACATCTGAATTAGATATACTCATAGTCCTAGTAGCTTGAGTCACTCCATTTATTTTAAATCTTATGTCAGCATCTACTGTACCTATTGTGCCGTAATCTTTAAGGGCTTCCACATAAGCTGCGGTTGAATCATAAGGTTGGAGCATTATTAGGCATCTTCGCATATCTGCCACGGCTGTTGCGGTCACGATTGTCACCTCTCCAGAACCTGTTGAATCAGTTGTAGGGGATGCATTTGAGCCAGTTAAAACTACACGGGCAGCAAGTTTACTAGAGGACAGTCTAGCGGTCGTGTCAAATTTAGCTGTAGTAACATTTGAGTTTAGTATTTTCGCTGTGGTGATTGCGGAATCCGCTATAATTCTGGTCTCAATTTCCCCGTCTAATATTTTAGCTGTAGTAATTGCCAAATCATTTACTTTATTTGTCGTAACAGAACCCGCGCCTAGGATATCAGCAGTCACTGTCCCGTTTATAATCTTAGCCGCAGATATGGCATCTGTCTGGATATTATCTCCATCATATTTTGTTGTATTATTTAGTGTAGTGACGGCGGTTTTAATATTATCTAAGTCAGCCTCTAATAAAGCTTCCCCGTCTTCGTAACCCCTAGGTATATTTAATTCTGGCATTTTTATTTAATCCTTTATTATATTATTCTTAAACTAATTGTATAGCTACTAATTTGGCTGAGTTTATTATTGTTGTTGAGGGAGTTAAAGTGGATATTCGGAATTCTATAGTGTTCCAATCCGGTGGAGGGAAAGACGTCAATGTTACACCAATATATCTTATGTACAATGAATAAGTGTGAGATGTAGATGAGGCTATATCGATATAATTAAAGACAGATAAAGGCACTCTAAAATACAAGGTTGTGCCGTATATATCCCCTAGAGCCAATCTCTGAGTAGAAACGGCGCTAGAATCTTTTTTAAGAATTAATTCGCATTCACAGGCATGCGTTATAAAATCAGAAGAAGTCTGAAGAGGTGCATCAGTAAAGGAACCATAAACTGCACCTCGAAAAACTTGCTCTATATAACCGTACCCAGAACTTGTATTAGTAGACTGTAAGTTTATTAAAACAGGCTTACCAGAAGTAAGACCAGAAAAGGTTAAAGAGCCCACTAATGTTTCTGAGCCATTAGTTGTTGGGTCTGACGAGGCGGTTCTCGTTATAGTTAAATCGGATAACGTAGCGCTGGCTGTGGGCAATTCTAACATAATAGACTTAGGTACTGCCCCTCCAATCTTAGCTGTAGTAACATCTCCATCATCTATTTTTGCTGTTGTAACTGCTAAATCATCCAATTTGGCTGTTGTAATTGCGTCCGTATTAATTTTAGCTGTTGTAATACCTGTGTCAGAGGATGGAGTTGAATCGGCTAATTTGGCTGTTGTGACTGAGTTAGAGGCTAACTTGTCAGCGGATATTGAATCGTCTGCTAAATAAGTAGCCCCATCTAAAATATTAGCTTGAATATTATTCCCCTCTATTTGAGTCGTGTTAAAATATGTTTCAATGGGGGTTTTAATAGCATCTAATTGAGATTCATATAAGATTGCGGCAGTGTCATAAGTAGTAGTGATTGTTAGTGTACTCATATTAAATAATTTCCATTACATTATTTCCGCCGCTAGTATACATAGAAGAGCCTGCGGTTAAATCTACACCTTGTCTAAAGCTTACTGAAGCGTCCGCCGCGGACGTTGTCGTATCAATATAAAATAAGGCACTACTTGGAATGTCTATACTAGTGGCATATGAAGCTGAGTAGTTAAACGGGCCCGCTTTAAATTCTTGGTTTGAAACTGTAGTACTAGCCCTTTGCATTATAACACTCCCCTCCATTACAACTCCAGAAGTTGTTGAATTAAGTCCTATAGTACCGCCCCCACTAATGAATATACATGGGCGCATTACGCTAGGAGATGCGGCAGAGCTATAAGTGGCAGAACCTGTGGAAGTAGCAAGTGAGCCCGCTGTTGCTCTACCATTAGTAGACTTCCAAGCCGCCGTCACAGCCCCATCAGCAAGCTTAGCCGAAGTAACAGCGCCCGTTGCAATTTTAGCTGTAGTAACATTAGCATCTAATATTTTAGCCGTAGTAACAGCCCCGGTTGCAAATTTAGCAGCCGTAGCAGCCCCATCAACAATCTTAGCCGTAGTAACAGCCAAATTTTGTATCTTATCCGCGCTAATAGATTCAGCTACAAAAGTACTAGAAGCCGTAATAGAGTTATCAGCTATATTATCCGCACCTAGCTTTGTAACATTTAAAAAAGTCTCAAGCGAATCACATATATTATCAAAGTCAGCGGAGGTAGGAGTAACTCCATCCTCATAGGTCTTTTCAATGATTAAATTAGGCATGCTTTACTCCGTATCGTCACCAGAAATGTAAGTCTCTTGACTGACTCCTGCTGGCACGTATTCAATGATTATACCATAGATTTCAACTTGTTCGCCCGCAGCATTATTAGTAATTGTAACAGTTATACCCCGCCCAACCCCGTCAATAGTTCTCATAAATGGGTCAAGATTCGCCGTATAGCTAAGTAAGGACTGCCCCAAAATAAAGGTAGACCCTAGCAAATCGCCCGAAGAAGTTTTAGACACAGTAAAGGCCCCAGCACCAGCCGTACCATCGGGGAACTGCATGTCTAGGGGTTGATTGTCTATTTTAACAGCTACAGTAAAGTTAAACGAGCCCTTAGGGGGGAATATAAATCCAATTCGCTTAAAAGCCTTAACTGAATTGGGGTTATTGTCCACATAAATTTTACCTGTTTTAAGATAATAATCTATATTTGCCCCATCAAAATCACTATAAGTATCTTCAGTTAAATAAGCTAATCTACAGTCTGTTGTGGCAATTAGTAAGCGGTCCTTAGCTGTTGTCTTATAAATAGTCACACAACTAGGGGCTAAACCTGTCCATCTACTCCATTCTTTAAACTTAGTATTATAAACCCAAAGCATGTCTTGACTTGTAGCCGAATCTTGAGATATAGACCAGACCACAAGATTAAGTGGGGAATAATATTGTCCAGAAGTATATGGTTTTCTACCGTTTGTAAAATCATAAAACGCATTTTGTATTTTATCAGATAGGAATGTGGATGAGAAATCTCCGTATGTATTAGTGGCAGCTAAGCTGTGAAATCCCCTAGGTCCTATAAAAAAGACATCATCTAAATCTACTGATGCTGCGCCGCGATGTGAAATAGCTGCAATACCCTTAGATACATTTTCCACTCTAGAAAAGGCAATACCAGGGTCAGGAAGTCTATACATAGATTTTGCTTTAGACACAAACAGCGCGCCCTTGAATGGAGGTAATATACTAACAATACCGTCGGGGTCCCCATCTCCAATACCTATGTCAATTCGCCCTGACGCACCATGGCCCTGCCACTTTGTGTGGTCGTAAGGCGCACTATAATGAAGTCCATCACGATTAAACTTATCATTCATAATAAGTCTACCTTCATGAATCTGCATTACAGACGCATTAGGATTAGCCCCTTTAGAAAATGTATAAGTCGTAGCATCTGCTACCGGGTCAAACATAATAGGCCAATTACTTAATCCATCACAAGAAATAAAACATTTTTCATTATAAGTCTTAAAATCACAAGTATTAATCGGTAGTGTAAGTCCAAAAGGTACTGCTACAAATGTTCCAGTAGTAAGAGTGGAGCCATCTACTTGTTTTCTAGAGCCTCCAATGGTGTCTGCTAACCAAAATGTATTAGCATCATTTTTTTCTACATAATAAGTTGTTCCAATAGCAACAGTTGTACTAGCTGCACCTGAGTTAACAATACCTGTAAACGTAAGCGCGGTTCCAGTATAAAACCCGTGGCTGTTTAAAGTAAATACTCCTGGAGATGCTGCGGTAGCTGTAACGGCGTAAGTCTTTTTTGTAATTTCTAGTCTTGTAGCTGAAGCTGTGCCAGTATATTTAAATAGTTTACCTTGAGACGTAAGCGCCAAAATGAGTTGTTGTTTTGTATTACTGACTGAGTCGTAGTACCAAAAATCGTGTGTACCAATTATAGTACTAGAGCGGACAACTGAGCTTACCGTTACGGCGGCTGTTGTTGTGACTGGAGCAGGATATGCTACAGCAGTGCCTGAGGCGGTCCATATAGGAACAGCAGTCATAGAAGCCGTTGACGTAGTACTGACAACAGTTATATTTTCATCTGCAACAAGTTTATTATTTGTTCCATCATTGACACTGGCCGCGAATGTTATTGTTACATATCCATAAGATACGTTGGCATTAGAGCCTGTGAACGTAAGCGCCGCTCCGCCTATAGTTGAAGATATTGTAAAGGTATCAGCGCTAGGTGTAGTTCTAATATAATAAACAGCTCCTGCAACAGATAGTCCTGTAGCTGTTCCAGCATCATCAAAACATATTGGGTCATTAAGCGCGAACCCGTGTGCTACTTTAGTAAATACTCCTGTAGCAACAACTAAAGTTGCATCTACATTAGTTGCAGCAGCGGAAGAAATAGCAGGGAGTTCGCCATCATCAACATAAGCAAAACCCGGACGTTTTATACGAGCACCAGAAGTAGAGTTGATAATATTATCAGCCCTTACTAAGTCATTTGAAGGAATAGCACCAGGGTCGGCTGAATCATTGATTCCTCCGGTCCAGGGCATTAATGTGAAGAGTTGGGAGCGGCTAGCCATGTTTAATAGTTCCCTACTCTATCAATACTAATGTTGACATATTCTGCACTGCCATTAAGAGTAGAAGCGCTGCCTCTACTATGGTATAATCTTACGTCTATATACTGCCCAGCTAATAAACGAACAGTACGAGTCCCTTGTCTTGCCATAACATCTGTCATACTCCCTTCAACTCTCATAATATCAAAACCCTTAAAGTTTGAACCGTTTTTAAATAAATATAAATCAAGCACATGCCCAGCAGTCCACGCTAAACTACTAAATGCAACTATAGCTGAAACAGAATAAATGCCGCTAATAGGTGCTGTAAATTTCCAAGATGCTCCAGTTGTGACCGCATTATGTGAGTCCCATTGTTTGTCTTCAAAATCTATAATAGTCGTAGAGGCACTATTTATTGATTGCGAAGCGTTTGATGAATATGAGGCAGAAATGGATTCACTAGCAGCAATTTGTGCTGGGCCCGAGATGCGTTCAAGTTCAAACGTAATTCCTAGATTAGAAAAAAGCAGTGTTGTGTTTTGAGATGCGCATTCTGCCCAAATCGATATATAATCACCAGCATTGAGATGTATTTTACCGGAAGTTACTACCCCATAATTCTTGTTACTAGTTAAATCAGTATATTCAACATAGCCAATTGCACTACCCGTACCGTTTTTTTTCGCATAAGCCTTAATACTGGAAGCTGCGGTTCCGCCCATACCCCAAGCCAAATTACTACTAAATCTATACCAGCCTGGAACTTTTGCTATATATCTTCCTGTAGCTTTAGTATAGCCTCCATGCGTATCTCCATTAGTGTTTATAAAATTAAATATGACTTCTAAAGGAGTTGCAGCCGTCACTGTAAGGTTGGAAGTACCTCGATATGCAGATAAAGATACAACTCTAGTATCAGCATCGCTCGACATAACAAGTGAGGAGGACCACCCGAGTATTGGGACAATTGCGTTAAAGGCTATACTGTCGCCAGAGGCAAACGTAATAGGTCTATTGCTAGAGGTGTCAGTTGCACTACCCGCCGTAGTGTCACCTCGAGAAAATCTAATGGAGGTTGCTGTATCGTGCGTGACAACGGCATCATAACTCTGGTCTGTGCTAGAATCATAAATTCTTGCAGAGCCAAAAACTGCGCGACCTGTTGCAACTGGTGAAAATTTAGTAGCATCTAGATTGGCGCTATTCGGAAGGGTTATATTGGCAACGCCTTGGGTGTTGGCACCACTGAAGCTAATCATACCTTCGATTTGCATCGAGTCGCCAACTTTTCTCCACTTACCATAATAAGTTACATTGGTAGATAAATTGCCTGTTGGAGTATAGCTAACCCAATCTGTAATAGGAGAACCGTAAAGTTTGGCTTGTGGTCCAAAATTAAAATCATCAAATCTAATGGTGTAAGCTGTAGCTGTAGTAGTAGTTACATGAAAAATAACTCGTAAACTAGCACACGAACTAGGTACTTGAACTTCGCAATTAAACCGTTCAATTAAACTGCTATTTTTAATTAAGTAAGGAGCAGGTTGTATAAGTGTTGCATTGGTTGCATCATAAAACCATACAGACATTCCATCATCAGCATAGGTTCCACTTGCTACTAAATAATCAAATGACAGCCGTAATACTTTACCACGGTCACTTGGGTCGATAGCCATTAAATAACTAAACCCCTCGCCTTGCCTGTTTGCTGCTGAATGAGTCCATAAGAAGTTTGAGGTGCCTCTAAGTGAAGAATCGGTTGAAACGGCATAAGTAGAAGCAGGTGAGCCGCCCGTACCGTCTACAGGTGAGCTACTTGCACCATCATCATAAGTAGCCCAATCTCCAATCGCCGTTCCATCGGGGGATGCGATATAGTTAGGAGTTGCTCCTCCGCCTGAGCCCGTTCCAACAGTTGTTTCGGCCCCGGTCGAGTCTAGCACAGTAAGCTTTTGTGTGGCATCTTTTACGTAAACTTTATAATTACCTGCTGAGGGGTTGGCTGGTGTTGAGGCCTGTCCCTCTAAAGTAATAATATCTGTGGAAGGTGTGGTCAGTGTAGGGCTATTGGAGGGCGCCCTAGTGTCTATATCAGATTGTAGTTCATCCAAAGCCGCTTGAACAGTAGTAGCTGCTAAATTCCCTGCTGCTACACTTGAAATGGCCGAAGCATCATGAGCGTCGGCAGTATCATTTAAATGGTCTGTTACAGAACTAGAGCTTGCTTTTGAATCTAATTGAGTTTGAATATTACTGCTAACACCGTCTAAATAATCTAATTCTGTGGGCGTAACATCACTTGAGACTAATTTTTTATTAGCATCTAAGTAAGGAACAGTTGAAGCTGTTTCTGTTGGTATTATTAATCCATTTCTGGGCTTGAATTCATTACTCAAAATTTGGTTCCCTCATATCCCCAATTAGGTTTTGTGAACATTATAATTGTCTTTATTAGAGCTAATGTAAACTAAACTTTACATTTTAGCTTCTTTTAGCATTATTATTAATTAAGCCATTTTTTAATTCTATATTTCATTGTCGCTGAAGTTCCAGTGCTAGTAGTTGTATATAAAAGTCTCATATTAGCCCCAGAAATATCAGCCGTAAACGTAACGCCTATTGTTCCAAGAACAGCCCCAGCCGCTGTAAACTCCGCCGAAGTCCCATCAGTCACCATATAAAGAGTACCGATTTCACGATTCCCTGCTCCGCGCGAAATTGTATATTCAATAACAGCCGAGCTATAAGTTGCATGAGGTATTGTGAAAATAGCCTCAGCTACTGCTGTATTATCTGTTAATGTGGCCGAAGTTAAGATATCAAGAACTAAGTTTGTAGCTTGAGTTATAATCCCAGTATCACTAATTAAAACGCTTGAATCTTGTATCAATTTTCCAGAAGTTGAATCATATCTAACTACTGCTTCGTCAGTTGCTGATACAGGGCCTGTAACTTTTTCGGAATCTAATTCTTCTAATGCTAATTGAACATCTGTAGCTGCTATATTTCCAGCAGCAGCAAATGAAATAGCCGAAGCGTCGTGTGCATCAGTAGTATCTGCTATATGGTCTGTTATGCCAGAAGATAGAGTGGAGATATCAACTCCGTCTATGGTAACGCCCGGATTAACCGTAACATTAGACGTAATCGTAGCACCAGCTATAGTCACACCGCTTAAATAAGTTACTGCTTCATAACCAGAACCGCCGCCCACTCCAGACATACTGTGTCCCATGGGAGAAAATCTTGGGGCGCGTCTCGTTTTAACATACGTAGAATCTGGTTTTAATTTTGGAGGGTCTTGGCTATCTTCAACCTTACCCGCCATTCTGGCTAATTTAGAATTATAATCAGACTTAGCTAATTGAGATTGGTCAAGGTCGGAGTTAATCGACTTCCATAATCTAGCTAATGAGCCATATACTAAAACCACGCGGTCTTCTACAGGCATAGCAGGCTCATCTCCAGCAGCATTAAGCGCCGTTATTTCCTTTATGTAATCTACCTGTAAAGTAGTATCTGTTTTATTAATAGCCGGGTGTATATACATTCTGCGATATCTGTCAGATTCTAGCTCATCAGAACCAGAACTAGGGTCATAAAAATCGCCTGTATAGTAGAAGCTTGGATATGATTCCGCTCTTGGATTTAAGGCAGTCAACTGGCGAAACTTTTGTAACCCAATCCCTTCCATAGGTTTAGAGTGGAAGTTGTGCCATACATTCACTGTTTCGCGGCAATCTGTTGGGAGGGCTACCGTATCAGTCCATATCTTGAACCCCACAGCGGCCCCTAAATTTCCAGTATAATTAGAACTTAGTGTGACTGTAGTAGATTCAGCCGTGTGTGAAGTTATAGTATAAATTTCATTATACCCATCTACAGCAAACTTTTTACCAGCAAAAGAACCTAAACTTGCAGCGGGGGCCGTGCTCAATGTAACTGTTGTAGAGTCAGGTGTTACCGCGCAAGTGTCCGTATTATAACGCGCTTTGTGAATTGCCCTGTAAGAGCCTTCGAGCCATTTCCATCTAGCAAAGGGTATCACTTCTTGCAGATATACCTGATTTATAACGCGCTTAATACGATTAATATTAACCGTATCGGAGGACTGTATTTTTAACTCCTCCCTTACCGCATCCTGTATGTCTTGAAAATCTACTACTTCATAAGCCATTGATTATTTATCCCTTGAAACGTAATATTAATGTAGCAGTAGTATTAGCCGCAGGTACAACCCAAATTCCGTTTGGAAATGTAATTGGAACTTTATCAAGACTTAGTACGGAGGTTGTGCTAGCTAGCACACTTATATTTAGTTTCAAATCCCCCGCAGCAAATGCCCCATTAGACTTTGACAAATCATGAATAGCTATACTACCACTACCTGCTGCCGCTGCCGAAACTATAAAAGCTTCTACAATTAAATCCTTAGATTCAAGGTAGGAACCGGCTGCCGAACTTGTAGCGTCTACATAAAAGGTATTACCATTAAGTGTATTTGCCATACTTAATATTAGTCATGATACAAATAAAGTTTAGTACCAGTACCTGCTAAATCTATATGCAGCGTCTGCTCTTTCCAGACACGTAAATCTACTTGGTCATTAAGTCTAGCATTGTCTGCCATAGTACCTGACTCCCATAGGACTGCTCCGCTTGTATCGGTGTCTTTTATTTGAATAGATGGGGTTGTAGTCCCCGCAATAACAACAATATTTTCAATACAACCAGAAAAGTTGGTTATAGTATCGTTATCTGCTGTCACGAGAATTCTATTATTTACTCTAGTTACGGCCATGGTTTATATGCCTCCTACTAGGCTAAATATTATGCGAATCTAAGGATGCAGTAAGTCCAAGTTAAGTCAGCGCCGTTCACAGGTGTACCTGTAATATTAGCCAAACCTACTTGTACCGTATTAGTAGCACTTACTCTAGCATGACTATATACAAGCCCGGCTTCTAAAGAGGCTGGGGGGTTCATTATAACGATATCGCCGGTAGCTGCGCCTGCAATAGTGATTTCAGTTTCGGCTTGGGTCGTACCTGCAATTTCCGCAGGGTCTACTGCTACTGTACCCTTCATAACTAGAGTCAAGCCTACTGCGCTTGCTCCGGGAGTAAAACCATTTGTTGATACTATAGGACCTGAAAAATGCGTTGCGCTCATATTTTAATATCTCCTGGATAATTAAAAAAGGGTTGCTATATTTATCTTATACTGCTATAATAACAATATAATCGGGATAGTTATAGTGCCTGTATTATACCACATAAAAACAAAAGGGCCGGACTTTTTTAGTGTCCGACCCCGAATTTTATTCTAATTTTCTGCTATTTAGCTAGGTACTACGCGCCGTCAGAACCGAAGGTTCCGTAGCTATGCATAACTCCAAGATTCTCACGATAAGAAGACTTGTAGTAGATGCTATCATTGATAAATCCAACATCTTGACCAGAAGCTTTAGTAGATAAAGGCTTTCTGTTGATGATGCGCATTCCTGTCTGTTCTGGAGAAGCTAACAAGAACCAAGCATCAGTATCAGTCAAGTGAGGAGAACTGATTACACTTAGGCCATCAGACTTAAGTGAGTTCATGTTGTTATCCGCAGTGTCAGCCTTAAGGTCAGACCCAATAAGTTCTTGAGCATACCGCTTAAGAGCAGGTGGGACTAAAAGAACTTTGGGCTTAACATTGTAGATAATACCAGAATCGCCGATTTGTTGGGTTTCGAAATCAATAAGGGCGGACTCTAGAGCACTAGCTGATAAGTCTGCATCTGTAGACGCTTTGTTTCGGAAAGACAGTCCACTTGGGAGTGAATGGTCAGTATCAAATACATATTGACCGTCAGCAGCCGTCTCAGAAGTAAAACCGTTGTTGAAGATGTTCATTGCTGCAATTTCTTGTGATTCTCTTGCAGAACGCGCTAATTTCTTAACGGCGTCTGAAATAAAATCAAATTTTCCATCGTCTACTGCTTCTTCAGAAATGCTGAAACCAAGACCGTACTTATTAATAGATAAAGTCTTGTTAACACCAGCAAGGGGGCGCTTGAAAGTATAATCTTGCGATTCCTGAACTTGTTGATATAAAGGCATATCATGGCTTTCAGAATACTGCCAGATATCTCTATCTGTAGAAACAGTTTTAAAAACTCTATCACGAACACCTGGGTGCATGTCTAATTCACTCCAAAACATCTCCTCCAAAACGGGGAGCATGCTTGAACCGAATAAATCACTATAATTACTACGTAATAACATATATTAAATCCCTGTCTGGCCGACGGCTTGAAGTTGGTGAGCGTTAATTCGTACAACGATATCATTGTTAGCTGCGTTTATTGTGTTATCAGCCTGTGGAACAATACCAAGAATCTGGAAACTTAGGGCGGCTGTGTCTGCCATAGTTCCATCGATATCAGCAGTTTGACCTGAAATCTTATAAGTAGTAGAATCAGTTCCAGCATTTAGGGTGCAGTTTAGACCGATGTCTGCTGCTGCTACGGCAGTATCGCCTTCAATTTCAAACAGTTGCTGTGGGTCATCATAAACAAATACAGTCTGTCCTACTGTAGCATAATTCAAGGCTACGCCTAAAAGTTTGCCAGAAGTTGCTGCGTCTACGAAACCGTCGGATGATAATGTTACTGCGGCTCGAGCATAAATAGTAGCACCTGCTGTATAGGGGCGCACTCTTAGAACTCTGCCGTGAGGTACTAAACCTCTAGGGTTACTTTTGTTAGCCATAGGCTGGAATCCTCCAAAAAGGGATTGACATGATAAAGGCGTATCAGTTAGATTTAATATCTAATAAAACGTATTATACCACATTTTTAGAGGAGCCCTGTAAAAATCTTGATATTTAGGATAAAATTATTTTATTCAGCCTCGTTTTCGTCGTCTTCAACAACTTTTACGCCTTTTACGG
>Ga0138256_10005909_pt1 | contig 12967 bp, 7 predicted proteins | sample KNB2016incub_MG_FD_105486 | JGI IMG/M metagenome (GOLD analysis project Ga0138256, IMG submission 105486) | Active sludge microbial communities from wastewater in Klosterneuburg, Austria - KNB2014incub_MG | ecosystem: Engineered > WWTP > Activated sludge > Unclassified | place: Austria... | reverse complement strand
CCCGCAGTGAGTGCCGTGAACGCCACGACGAATTCCGGCGCCCGCACGCTGACGGTCACGTGGAATACCGACCGCGACGCGACAGGCTTTCTCGAACTCGGCAACGATCTCAAATACGGCGACGTGCTGGTCGACGAAAATCAATCCGGCACCGCACATTCGCTCACCATCACGCTGCCGTCTTATGGCACGACATACTATTACCGTCTGCTGTCTTACGACGACGAGGGGGATTTAACCTTGAGCGACAACAATGGCGCCGGGTTTACAGTCTTCATCACTGACCCTGCCCCGGCGCAGAATGGCACCAACCCCGCGCCGTATGTTATTAACACCAGCACGATTTCGACGACGCCCGTGAATTATACACACAGCGCCGACACTTCGACAAGCACGCAATCTTTGATCGGTAAATATGCACCGGCGACTCAGGACGAGACCGGCAACGAAGTAGTGTATAAATTCACCGTCACGAAATCGGTGCAGTTCAAGGCGACGCTGACTGCGGGCGCATACAGTGCCACCGTCGACAATGACCTGCATGTACTGACCTCGCTCGCGACCACGCCGGTCGGCGGTTTCGATCAGGCGACACTCTATAATAGCGATGCCGCATACCGCAACGATGCCACCGTGCCCGCCTCGGCATCTTATGTCGTGCTGCCCGCCGGCACGTACTACATCGTGGTCGATGGCTTTAAACCCGCCGCAGCCACGCCGAAGAACGGGCCTTACACGCTCAGCGTGCAGCTGACGGAAATCGCGAATTCCGACATCACGGTCAACATCGGCGCGATGCCCTACACCTACACTGATAATACGCACAACACTGCAACAGCCGGCGCACCCGACAGCATCAACTTCTACCCCGGTTATGCGCAGAATGAATCGGGGCCCGAGTACGTTTACACATTCACGGTGCCCGCGGGTAAGAAATACAAGGTGACAGCCACACTCTCGGGAATGCTCGCCGGAGTAGACGTCGACATCCACCTGTTGTCTTCGCTCTCACCGCTCACCGTGCTCGCGCGCAATGACTCGACGCTCACGCAGGTACTCGAAGCCGGCACGTATTATCTCGTCGCCGACACGTATGTGAATTCGTCGGGGGTCGAAAAGAAGGGCGCATACACGCTCACGGTGAATTTCGTAGACGAGACTTCATCGGTGCTGACGAATCGCGTCGTGCAGGGGTACCTCGCGTACTGGTCAACCTCTACCAGCGAAATTCAATGGAATAAGCTTACGCACCTGCTTTACTTCTGTATGGAACCCAACGCCGACGGCAGCATCAAGTCGATGCATGGCTGGGATACAACTTCGGCGGTGACGACAGCAAAGAATAATGGCGTCAAAGTTCTTTTATCGGTCTGCCTGTTCGGCGCCGCGGATATCGCGACGATGGTGAATTCAACGACCAACCGCGCACGCATGATTGCCAATATCGTGAACAAAGTTAAGTCGCGCGGTGCGCACGGCGTCGATCTCGATTTCGAAATACCGGGCAAGACAGCCAAGAACGGCTTAACGACGTTTGTCCAGGAACTCCGCACCGCGCTCACCGCCGAGGGCAATGCGCCCGACGGCCAACCGTATCGCATACACATGGCGCTGATGCCGATCGACTGGTCGGGCGCTTATGACATCGCCAATTTTATCAACCATCTCGACTATGCGATGGTGATGAGCTATGAGGGGCACAGCGGTTCTTCCCCGCAGGCGGGGCCGACGAATAAACTGTTTTCACCGGTGCCACCCTGGTCGTACAATTTTTCTTATCAATATTTTTTCAACCACTGGATCGGTAAAATGGGCGCGGCGAATGCACACAAACTTTTAGGTGGCGTCGGTTATTACATGCAGGATTACGCGACGCAAAACTTTTCGATTCCGTCGTCGAGTCTCGGCAGTTCGTACGCCAAAACCAAAATGTATTACCAGATTCTGCCGCTGGTAAAATCTCTCACACCCGACGGAGTGAATACGATTCTGGGCTATGAAAGCACGATCAAGAACCCGTATTACTTCTACAAAAAGGACGGAGTATACCACCAGGTATGGTATGACACCAAAGACAGCCTCAAAACCAAGTACGACTACGTCAAATCACGACAGATGGGCGGCATCGGCATTTGGGCGCTGAACTATGACAAGGGCTTAACCGACACCTGGGACGCGATCGGCGAAAGCTGGTGGTGAATTTCATTAGCCATGGGTTTAAACCCATGGCTAATGAAATTCCTCGCATTGCTTACCGCTTTAGGGTCTTCAAATACTACACAGTCTATTATTAGCCCCGGACTTAAGTCCGGGGCTAATATAAAAATTTCGCGCGCCTGTCTCAATTCTGAATCTTGTCGAATGGCAGCAACGCGCGCAAGCTCTTCGTTTATTTTTATAACCATTCTTCTCGATGTCATCGGCTTCGGACTGATTATTCCCGTGATGCCGAAGATGGTTTCCAAATTCACCACGAGCGATGTCGAAACCAATAACTGGTTCATGGTGATGACCGCAAGTTATGGTATCATGCAATTCTTTTTCTCCCCGATTCTCGGCGCGCTATCCGATAAGTTCGGCCGCCGGCCGGTGATCCTGATTTCTATCGTCGGGCTCGGTCTCGATTTTATTCTGCAGGGCATCGCCTGGTCGATACCGGTGCTTTTCGCGGCGCGGCTTCTCGGCGGCATTACCGGTGCCAGCTTCTCAGTCGGCAGCGCCTACATCGCCGATGTCACCACACACGCCGACCGCGCCAAAGGCTTCGGCATGATCGGCATGGCATTCGGTATCGGTTTTATTGTTGGCCCCGCACTCGGTGGCGTGCTGGGCAACTACCGCCCTGAACTCCCCTTCTTTGCAGCTGCGGCATTCTCACTGCTCAACGCACTTTACGGGCTTTTTGTTTTACCTGAGTCGCTGCCGCAAAACATGCGCACACCTTTTTCACTGAAGAAGGCAAACGCCTTTTCCGCGCTGAAGGGTCTGGTGGAGCTCAAAGGTCTCGGGCTATTTATTCTCGCCATTGCTATGACGAATTTAGCCCAGTTCGTGATGCATTCGGTCTGGGTGCGCTATACCGAAACCCGCTTTTTCTGGACACCGCAGGATAACGGCATCGCGCTGCTGGCCGTTGGCATGTCGGCGGCAATTGTGCAGGGTGGCTTACTCGGCGTGCTGATCAAAAAATTCGGTGAAATTTCTCTGGCCAAAATCGGATTGTTCTTTTGCACGCTGGAATTTGTCCTCTTTGGGCTGGCACCCCAGGGGTTTTACATGTACATTATTCTGGGCGTTTGCATTCTCGCCAATGCCGCAGGTCCGGCGTTGCAGGCACATGCGTCGCGCCGCGTACCGCCCGACAAACAGGGTATTGCGATGGGATCCCTGACTTCGATTGCCAGCCTCTCGCAGGTTGCGGCACCATTCCTCGGCCTCTCAATTCTGTCAAAATTCACGCATGCACCGGGCGCATTGCAGACGCTCGAAGCGGGCATGCCGTTTTTTGCGAGCGCACTGCTGCAGTTTCTTGCATTCGCTTTTGCGGTGTACTATTTCAGTAAAGAACTTTCGCATCCCCGGGGCTATGCGTGACGTAGGAGAACACCGACGGGGCAGGCCAACAGTATTCTTGACGCAGGCAATTGGCCTTATTACATTGCTGTTGTGAGTCCTTTAGCCATAATAGCTTTTATCGTAGCTTTTACCGGCGCAGGTTATCTGATTGCCGTAGGATTATCGCGTCTGATCGCCGAACAGGTGGCCAGCAGGCTTGATCGTCACAACAAGTGAATTCGCGATTTCTATTACTCATTGGTTTTGCGATACTGGCGTGTAGCATTCTGTTATTGCAAAGCTATAAAGAGTATAGCAAAACTGTTGAGACACTCATAACACTATTGGCTGTTACGACCTCATTTATCGCCATTTACGATTTTCTCAAGAAAAAATAAATTCTCGCACCGATCGCCATCCATGGCGAGCGCAGACCCCACTCAATCCACGAGCGGGGGTACAAAATCCATGATCACCGGCACGTTTTCGCCGTCGGTCAGAGCCTTGCGTTTGAAGCTCAGGCGAATGTTCAGGTTCGCGATCTCATTCTCTTTCCCGATACGCTTGCTGTTTTCGACTGATTTCCAGTAGTGCATCAGTGACTTCTGCTCGTCGTCGAGCAGCTCGTAGATCGCACCGATGTTGTTTTCAATAATAGCCAGATTAGAAACCAGGCGCGCGTGTTTTTCATTGCCGGCATCAATGCGCGTGATGGTGCCCATGCGTGCATTGAAGCGATCTTGCGAATAGAAGAGCAGACCCAAGGCGCTGTCGAGATATTTTTCGCGCTGCGCAGGCGCGGTTTCTTCAACTGCCAGACGGTAATAGCAGTGCGACTGCGCGAGACTCAGGTTCGGCAGGGACGCCGTCTTTTCGGGATCGATTTTTTCCCAATCGCTCAGTGCTCCGCGGTGGTCGTTACGTACAAACTTCGACCAGCCTGAGAAATACATCAGCTCCGATTCGGCTTTGGTGCCGGCAATGCCCAGAGTGCGCGCTTCGTTGAACTCAAGTTCAATGCGGTCGAGGTGCGCCAAAAGAGCGTTGGTGCCCTGATCGGTGTGCGAGCGGTATTTCTGCACTTCTTTCAGGCGAAACCAGCTCTCAGAATTCGAAAGATCGCGAATTGCATCGAGATACATCGCTTTGCCCATATTAAAAGCGATCGTGCCCACGGGTGCCTCAGACAACGTTTCATCCTGCTCGTTTTCGCCGAGTTCGGCAAGTTTTTCAGGCGTGCTGAGTTGTTTCGCGAGTTTCAGCAGCTCCTGTGCGCCGGCAAAGTCATTGAGTTGTGTCAGCACTTCTGCACGGTCATTCAGTGCCATAAAATGCCGCGGATCATAGTGGAATGCATATTCGAACTGCTTGAGCGCCATGCGCACCTGGTTCTTATCTTTTGCATACGAGCGCGCCCGCTGGTAATAACCCTCGGCGAATTTCGCGCCTTCACGCTTCACACCGAAGTTGTCGGTTTCGGACGAATTGAAGATAGAAGTCAAAAGATCGTCTGTGCGTGTTTTGAGCTGTTGGCCCGTCATCATATTGGCGGGTGAAATGTTGTATTTCACGCGCAGCTCGTTTTCTGCGGGCAAGTCGATATAGAACGAAGCCAGGCGCGCCTTGATGTACATCGGCAGCTTGTGCTCGAGCTTTTTACCTTTAATGACCGTGTGGTGCTGAATCACCATGCGCGGATCGTTATTGAGCTGGAAGAGTTTGATCAGCGCCTTGAGTATGCCCGCGTGGGCCGTGACGTTATCGGGCTCCTTATCGATGATCTTCTTGTAATAGTCGAGAGCCCGATCATAATCTTTTTCATGGTAAAAGATGTCGCCGATGCCCATCACCGCGCGATCCATCATTTCTTCTTTTTTGAACGCGGGAGTTGCCGGGTTCGCCATCAGCACGCGACGGTAATAGTCGGCGCCGAGGTAGTTGTTCTTCAGCGGCTCGCGGGCGAAGCGGCGCGACGGATTGGCATGGAACTGGCCCAAGGCAAGCAGTACCTGTGCTTCGTCTTTTTTATTGTCGAGGTGTGAAATGACGTAAGCGCCTTTTTTCACCAGCGCCAATGGCGTGCCGTTCACCGCGACCATGTTTTCGCCGTTATAGGCCACCACCGGCACGCGTTTGAGTGAACCAAACAATTCACCGCTCGAACGGATTTCTTTATCACCGGCTTTGACAGAGCCGAGATTGCCCGGTAATTTTACCTCGGCAAAAAGTTTCGAGAATGCATCGGCGTAGAGGCCTTTGTAACGGTATGCATCCGCATATTGCAGAAATGCGTATGTATCGCGGTCATAATAACTGAGTGCTTTTTCAAATTGCCGCTCGGCGTCGGGTATCGCCGACGCGCCGCGCTCGAGAATCATATCGCGGCCCTTGGCCACCGCCTGCCGGTAAAACATCGGCTTCAGCAGCATAAAATACAGACCGCCGACGAGAGAAATGGCAACGAACGCGGCAATCGCGCCGAAACGCGTGAGCTTGATGAGTTTTTCCTGGCGCGCAAGACCGTCGTCGGTGTACTCGGGGCGCGCCATGATGATGCGCGGACCGGCTTCGGCGCCCTCGGCATCTTCGGGCACTTCGCTGACATTTTTATGGTCAAGCCACGCACCAACTTCATGCGCCGATGCGCCTTCTGACAGCAGCCGCATGAGCTCCGCAGAATCGGCGGGCTTCATGTTCTCGTCGAGCAATGCCTTGCTCAGGCGACGGCGCAAAGGTGCCGGAAAAGAGCGCAGCGTCTCGCGCACGCGGCGCAGCGTTGCGGGGTCGACAGTGCCCGCCTCTTCGGCCGCGAGCGAACTCAGGTCAGAAGAAAGCGAAGCACCTGCGAGCGCGCCGGCCCCGGCACCCGCACCAAGCGCCACTTCAGGTGAAAGATCATCCAGAGAAGGTGCTGAAGAATCAAAATTAAACGAGTCATCTTGCGCGGCAGGCGCGGATGAAAAATCGCCGAGGTCGGGCGTTGTGTCGGTAGCAGGCAACGCCATGTCGTCAAAGCCAGATGCACCGCTATCGGCGGGTGGCGTATCAAAATTGAAATCGCTGCCTGCGCCGCCTAAATCACCGAGGTCTGCGGGTGCAGCAGCCTCGAAGCCCATGTCGGTCGGCTCTGCGGGAAGGTCGAAGCCTGCATCTGCAACAGGCTCTGCAGGTGAGGCAAAATCATCGAGGCCAAATTCGGGTGTCGCCGGGGTGGCATCGGCCGGTTCGGCATTAAAATCCATCCCTTCGAGGCCGCCCGGAGCAAAATCGGTATCGGCCGCAGGAGTCGTATCGGGCAAGGCAAAGTCGTCCACAGCCGCCGGCTGATCGGAGGTCGCCGGAGGCAGATCGAGCGCGCCGAAATCGAGATCTCCGACCGCTTGGGCATCTGTCGGTGCGGTATCAGCGGGGAGATCAAAATTGAAATCAGTACCGGAATCCGCAGGCTCTGCCGGCGCGGCGTCAAAATCCATGGGTGCTGCCGCAGAGTCTTCAACGCCAGGCAATGCAAAGTCGCCGGTGTCGGCGGCATCGATAAGGCCATCGGAAGGTGGTAAGTCAAAATCGAGAGCGGTGTCAGGCGCTGCCGATTTGTCTTCAGCAAGCGGGGTATCAGTCAGGGGAATATCCTGGAGATCTCCGCCGGCTTTGGGCGCGTCGAAGTTCTCCATGTCCATATCGAGAACGTCATCGAATTTAGATAGATCGGCAATCGGCCGTTTGGGCGCCGCCGCGTCGGTGAGCGGTGCGCCATCGGCGTCAGTTGCAGAGATCTCATCATCACCCGCAGGTTCGACGGGCTCGCCCTCTTCCGCATCGAGATCAACCTGCCCCGGAGCCTTCTGGAAAAAGCTGGTGAGGTCGTTGATTGTGGCAAGCTCTTCGGGCGTATAGACGACCGGTTCTTTTTCCTGTTCTTTCTGCTCTTCCGCCATGGCTATTCAGGGATGCCCCACGCGCTAAAATTTACGCCGAAGTATGCCAGCTGCTGCGCAGCTGGCATACTTCGGCCATTTTTGCTCGCCGGGGCACCGGGGTCTGCGCCGGGCGCAGGCCTTTTATCCCTAAAGTATTTATCGGAAACACCGAAAATATATTGAGGGATTTTATGTCACCTATTACCATAACAGGCAAAATAGCAACTAAAATAGGCATTGTGGCTTTCCTGTTATCTGCGCCCATGGCAGCCCTGATTGCCGCCGATGAGTTCGATCTCACCTCAGAACAACTCGAACAGAACCGCACCAACGCCGAGCCGGTGTTATATGGCTACCAGCTCGACACCATGCGCCAGGCCGAAAAACCCCGTTTTGTCACACTCATCGATGCATTCCAATACGCGCATGGACAGGGCCTCGGAAACCGCGGCGTGCTGTTTTCATACCATAACCGCGCGGCGCGCGAAGTGCGTTTCGTCGCCGATATACCCGGCTTTCCGGCACAGGCGATGCGCCGCAATAAGTACGGTGTGTGGATCTACTATTACATTCCCCCTGAAATTGTGCACTCTGCACCGACTAAAAAAATCCGCTATAAATTCTGGGTCGACGGCCTCTACACCGTCGACGACACGCATGAGCAGCATGAAAAAGACTCGGGCGGCATGATCGCTTCGGTCTTTCACCTGCTGCACGACCACTTCGCGGCGAGCGCGGGTGTATTTGTGCTCGACACACCGGTGAACCATGGCCGCGAAGTGCTGTTCCGCATTCCCGTCGGCGAGGCTGAAACCGCCAGCATCACGGGCGACTTCAACCACTGGAATCCCCAGCGAGATTTTTTAACGAAGAGCGAAGACGGCTATTTTGAATTGCGTAAGATTATTCCACCAGGCGAATACACTTTTTTATACAGGGTGGATGGCAAACTCGGCCAGAAAGTGGCAACGAAAAAAAGCCGCACACACCCCGTGTACGGACGCGTGAATTATTTGGTGGTAAAGTAGGCTTCGGCTACTTTACATTTACACATTCGGCACTAACCCAACTTTTTTCCGTTTTACCCATTTCCTGAATCTGTATCTCCGCACCCTCTTCGCGAAAATCCAGCACCCGCACACGCCGCTTTTGTTTATCGACCGAACCCTTGGCCGGCGCTTTTTCACCGTTACACAAAGAAGGAGAATAATCGATTTCTGCGGCTTTGAGTGCAGTTGCAGGATTATCGAGCCATGCCGCAGTCACCACCGCGCGCTTGCCGGGGACACCCTGCTCATCGGGAAACACGAGTCCCCAGAGTTCGGGATTGTTCAACATCTGCGCATCGGCATAACGATAGATATCGCCTTTGACGACGCGGTAGAGCGTCTGGTACCAGCGCGGGCCAGAACGCTGTGGGCTGGCAATGAGCGACAGATCTTTGTACAGCACGGGGTTTGAAATCGGAACCTTCACCTCACGGAAACGCCGCTTGGCTTTTTCCCACAGATAGACGCGGTAGAACATGTTCACGCCATTGTAGCCGATGCCATCGAGCACTGCGAGATCTTCGGCGCCGTCAAAATTGAAATCGGCGATGATGATCGGTTTATTTCCCGTCATGCCTGCCCCGGGGTCGAGCTCACCGATTTCCACGGGCTTCTCTGTATTGATCTGCATGTGGATTTTATCATTTTTCACGGAAATTTTTACTGTGACGCCCGTCTCGGGGGAGAATTGGGCGGGCAGCTTTTGGGGCTCGGGCTCCATGCGCGGCGCTGCCGCGTTGAGCGAAATGAGCATAAGGAGAGAAGAAAGAGTCGAAAGGAGAAATTTTGTCATCGTTTATATTCCTGCCGCGTAATACATGAACCGGTGAGAAGTTTCAGCACTGTTGTAAATCCGAATCTGAAAATACAAACAAAATTGACCGTGCACCCTGCCATTCTGTCTCAGTTCTGGAGTCCATGCTGATCATAACAAGAGTCAAACTTATTCTGTGTGTATTTTCTCTTCTTTTTTGCGCACCGGCATTTTCCGCTGAGGCGGCAAAAACCTCTGACCTCGCACGCGTCGCCATTCTCGAATTTAACGACAACACCGGCCAGGCGAATTATGGCTGGGTGAAAAAGTCACTGCCCGACGCGATCAACGATTCCATGAAATCGCATTTCGAATTTTTTCGCGCTGATTCGACGCAGGCCGAAAAAAACACCGGTCAGGTATTGGGCTATGCGAAAGAATTTTCGCCCGAGATGATCGGGCAGATCGCGAAGCAATATAACTTTGACATCGTGATTTTCGGCGATTATAACTACGATCCGAAAACCAAACTCGCGAAGATTTCGGCGAGCGTCTATCACCGCGAAGGCAAACGCATCATCGGCTCGGTCGTCGAACAGACCAAACTGAATAACGACGTGTTCACCAAAATTGACCTGATCAGCAAAAAGATCGTCGAACACATCTATCGCTTCAGTCTCGATCTCGGCGAAAAAGAAGCGGTCAGCAAACGCGCAGAGGGCATCAGGCTGCTCGTGCTCGTACCGACCTGGACAAACGAGGCCGGCAAGAAGACTGCAATCAATGAGCTCGAAGTACAAAAGAAAGAGCTCAAAAAACGCTATCAGGCAGAGTTTCTGACCATTTTTGAATTCTTCAAGCTGAAGAACACACCACCGGCAGAGCAGAAATCGATCGAAGCACTCGCCAAAGCGCGCAACGACAACGCGATCGCCGACTGGCTCAAGGCACAAAAGGTCACCAATGCGATGATTGTCTTTGTCAGCGAAAACAAAGTCAGCCTCAAACCGGTCATCGAGGGCGCGCCTAAAGCGACAATCACCTACGCAGTCAATGCGCCCGCGGCAGAAAAAGCTAAATCCATCGACTCTGCAGTAACGTCGAGCGGTATGAAAGAAAATTTGCAGAAGACCGCGATCAAAAAACAACCCGGCATCTGGGGCCGTTTTTCTGTCGCCGGCGGCGGTTTTTATCTGAAACCCGTGGGCACCGGCAGCGACAGCATCAACACCAGCTTCGGCTACGAAGTGCATGCGCTCTATCGCTTCGTCAATCTGTGGCTGTTTCAATTGGGTGCAGCGGGCACTTTACAGGGCACGACGCAGAAGCACACGCGCGCCGATGGCGACCCCGATTTTACCTTCAGTCACTTCGCGGCGATGGGTGGGCCGGCAATCATCGTGCCGCTGCCATTCTACCGGCCGCTCGAATTTCAATTCTCACTCATCGGCGGGGGCGTCTACAGCCGGCTTGAGAAATACAAGTATGTCGACGCGACGATCACGCAGCAGGCGTTTAATCCGATTGCGAGCGTTCAGGCCGAGATGCGCTGGCATTTCTGGCGCGGCATGTTCGTCGGCGCTGGGGCAAGTTATCAGCAGGTATTTTATCCCGGCACCGACATGCAATTTATCACGGTCAATCTGCGCGCGGGGTTGAGGTTCTGATATGGCACCAGAGCAAAAGGAGATGCGGATGAACTTCGTTAAGATTCTGATTATCGCGGGTGCAGTCTTTGCCGCGGCGCATTGCGGCAATGTCGGCATCTACGACGAAGCCACGACCAACTATGTGCGCATTGTACGCAGCGGGCTGAATGAGTGGTATCCGTTGAATGGGAATCTGTCGTCGCGCGTTGGCTCGGTTGACGGAACGGCAACCGCGGCGTATTCTGCCGGAACAAACCGTGCCGGCGAAAGTGGAAAGGTTGTGTGCACCACTTCCGCCCGAATGGATTTTGCGCCAAACACTTTGGGCGCCACGCCGTTCACTCTCAGTGCCTGGGTTAAGTTCAACTCTTTGACCGCGGGGCCCAACGCAATTTTGCAGCGAGGAACCCCGCAAACAGGATACTTAGGTTTTCAGTTATCGCAGTCAGGCTCGACTTCGGTGCCGATGCTCTATGGAAACGGTAGCTTCAGCACCAACTCAACGGGGCCAGCCTTAAGCGCCGGCGAATGGTATTTCTTCGCCATTGCTAACACCGGCACCGCTGGAACTCTTTACGTCGGCAAATATGGTAGCAACTTAACAACCGTCGGCCCGACAACCGGAAACTACACGCAATACACACTCACAGCTTTCCAGATTTTCGTCAGTGCCGTCGACGCCTGCGCCGACGACCTTCTGCATTACAAACGCGTTCTCAGCGCCGACGAAGTGAAGCAGAATTTTTTGTCGGTGGAATAAAACCTCCGGAGACGGAGACCTGCGCGATCCCGAGGGTCGCTCGACCTCACCCCCCAACCCCCTCTCCATGAATATGGAGAGGGGGAGCAAAGACGATCTGCTTCATTTTGGTTAGATCTATCTTTCTCTCCCCTCTCCACTACGTGGAGAGGGGAGCCGGAGGGGTGAGGCCACCTTCGCCAACCGATCCGGATAATCCGAGATGATGCCATCCACCCCAAGCCTAAGCAACTCTGCCATCTCGGCTGACTCATTCACCGTCCATGGTATCACTGCCATCTTTTTCGCGTGCGCCTCGCGCAGAAAATCGCCCGTGACATAGAGCTTATAAGGAGAGATAATATCGGCTTTCACCGCTTCGGCGCGGGCGAGAATATCGGCACGCACGCCGCTGCCAAGGCCTAAGTACATTTTGAGCCCCTGCCATTTCGTGGGCTCAAACAGCGCCGACGTGCGGATATCCTTTTCGAGTGCGCGCGCGTAGGGCAGCACTTCGGGTACAAACGACTGCACGGTCGAACGCTTCGCCATGCCGGCGCGGCGTATTTTTCCGACGAGCAGATCCGCAAAGCGCTTGAGCTCTGCCTCTGTCGGTTGACCTTTAGGAAATTTGGCTTCGATGTTGAAGGCGACAGATTTAATGCGGGCGTCTTTGGCTTCGAGAGCTTTGATGTTCGCAAAAAATTCATCGAGAGTGATCAGGCGTGTGCCGGGCTGTGGTTGTTGTTCGGGAAATTTTTCGTGCTGGTCAGAACCGCAATCAAATGTTTTGAGCTCGGCGACGGTGAGTGTGTTCATCGCCACTTTTTTCACGCTCTGCTTGTCGGTACCGCGGCACAGCGCGGGGTTGGTTTCGGTATCGTGGTGGATCACGAGATCGCCGTCGGCGGTGATCACAGTATCGAGTTCGAGCACATTCATGCCGTGCTTCAGAGCCAGCTCAAATGCCGGCCACGTGTTTTCGGGTGCAAGACCGCGCGCACCGCGGTGGCCCTGCAGTTCGATGGTGGTGGCGATGGGTTTGTCGGGCAGCGAGGCGCAGGCGGACAGAAAGAGGAAAGCAAAACTATAAATTGAATAACGCACAACTGAAGGGAAAAAGACTTCACATCGCGACAATGCCGTTTTATTTTTGCATCGCCATGTTCGCCGTGGTAAACATTACCTCCCTAATTTGATATATCCCGAACCAGAGAAAGAGTCGCACCTTCATTGTGCTATGCACCATGTGTCAATTTTAAATTCCTGCTTTGCCAATGAAGGTGAGCCGTTCTATCTTATTG
>Ga0138256_10005908_pt1 | contig 12968 bp, 14 predicted proteins | sample KNB2016incub_MG_FD_105486 | JGI IMG/M metagenome (GOLD analysis project Ga0138256, IMG submission 105486) | Active sludge microbial communities from wastewater in Klosterneuburg, Austria - KNB2014incub_MG | ecosystem: Engineered > WWTP > Activated sludge > Unclassified | place: Austria... | reverse complement strand
CCCCTCCCGGCCCGATCCTTCCGGATAACCTTCGAGCTCCTCGATCCTCCGGCGCAGCGCGGTGAGGGGCTCTTCGAACTGGGAGTCCTGGGTGGTCACGAAGACGGACAGGTTACCGGAGGCGCGGGAAGCAGGTCAAACCTCGGCGACGGACGGTCAGAGCAGGTGATACGGGTCGACATCGACCGCGAGCCCCGGGTGCGGCTTCTCGCCTAGGGCCTCGCGCACCGCCTGGCGGACCAGGCCGCCCTGCGCCCCGCGCACCAGTAACTGGAGCCGCCACTCGCCGCGCAGCCGCTCGAGCGGCGCCGTCGCCGGCCCGGTGACGCGCAGCTCGGCGGCGCGCGGCTGGCGCGCCAGGCGAGCGGCGATCTCCGTCAGGCGGGCGAGGCCGCGCTCGCGATTGGCGTCGCGCAGCAGGAGCTGCACCATGCGGGTGTAGGGCGGGTAGTGAAAGATCCGCCGGAAGCGCAACTCCTGCTCCGCGAAGGCGGCGTCGTCCTGCAGCAGCGCCGCGCGAATGGCGTAATGCTCGGGGAGAAAGGTCTGGATCACCATGCGGCCCGGTCGTTCGCCGCGCCCGGCCCGCCCGGCGAGCTGGGTCAACAGGGCGTAGGTCTTCTCCACCGCGCGGAAATCCGGAAAGCCCAGGTAGCTGTCGGCGGAGAGGATCCCGGTGAGCGCCACGCGCGGGAAATGGTGCCCCTTCGAGACCATCTGGGTGCCGACCAGGATCTGCGTCTCGCCGCGCTGAAAGCGCTCCAGGATGGCCGCCGGGCCGCCGCCGCGGGAAAGCGCATCGCGGTCGAGGACGTCCACGGCGGCGTCCGGAAAGCGCTCCTTGACCGCCTCTTCGATCCGCTCGGTGCCGGCGCCGATCGCCTCCAGGGTCTCGCCGCGGCAGGTCGGGCAGCACGTCGGCACAGCGAGCCGCGAGTCGCAGTAGTGGCAGATCAACTGCTCGCCGCGGCCGCCCTTGCCCCCCTTGCGATGATAGGTGCGCGGCAGGCCGCAGGCCGAGCAGCGGAAGTCCTCGCCGCAGGCGCGACAGAGCAGCAGCGGCGCGTAGCCGCGGCGATTGCGCAGCAGGATCGTCTGGTCGCCCTCGGCGAGCGCGCGCTCGATCTCGGCGAGCAGGCGGGCCGAGAACTGCACGTCTCCGGGGAGCCGAGCCACCGGCTCGGTGCGCAGGTCGACGAGGATGCCTGCGGGGAGGGCGCCGTGGCCGGCGCGCGCGGTGAGCGACAGCGCGGCCATTCTGCCGGAGGCCACCGCCAGGCGGGTTTCGAGCGCCGGCGTCGCCGAAACCAGCACAGCCACGGCCCCTGACAGCTTGGCGCGCATCAGCGCGAGGTCGCGTCCCTGGTAGCGCGGCGACGAGTCCTGCTTGTAGGACAGATCCTGCTCCTCGTCCACCACGATCAGCCCGAGGCGCGTGACCGGCGCGAAGAGCGCCGACCGCGGCCCCACCACCAGCCGCGCCTCGCCGGTCCGGATGCGCGCCCACTCCTGCTGGCGCTCGGCGGCGCCGAGCCCGGAGTGCAGCACCGCGAGCTCTTTCGGGAAGCGTTGCCGCGCCGCCGCCGCGAGCGCCGGCACGAGGGCGATTTCGGGCACCAGCAGAAGGACGCTCCGGCCGCCGGCGAGCGCCGTCGCCGCGGCGCGCAGGTAGACCTCGGTCTTGCCCGAGCCGGTCATGCCGCGCAGCAGAAAGCGTTCGAAGCTGCCGCTCGCCAGGGCGCGCTCGATCTCCGCCAGGGCGCCAGCCTGGTCGTCACGCAATTGGATCGGCGCCGGTGCAGCGCTCCCATGGGTCAGGGGTGCCGGAGCCATCAGATGCCGGTCGAGCGCGACTCGGCTCGGCTGGCTGAAACGCAGCAGGATGCCGAGACCAGCGAGACGGCGCAGCACTGCCGCGCTGCACCCAACCCCCTGGCGCAACTCGTCGGCGAGCGCCGGGCGACCGAGCGCGACGAGAAAATCGATCACCGCGCGACCCGCGGCCGAGCGCCCTGCCCGCTCCCGGAGCGCGTCGGGAGGGCCGGGAGCGAGCCCGAACGCCGCAGCGTAGCGCTCGCCGCGCGCTCCGGCCTCGTCCCAGGCGAGGTTGCCTTCCTCGAGCGCCTGCACCAGGACGGCTTCGATCTGCGGGTCGTCGAGGAGCTCCTCGATCTCCGAGATCCGCATCTGTCCGCGCTCGAGGAGCAGCGCCTGCAGGCAAACCCAGGCCGGGTGGTGCGGCAACGCCATTGCCCCGCGGTCGGTCAGCCGGACGCGGCGGTCCCCCCAGGAGTCTGCCTCGGCGGGAATCATCGCGGCGAGAACGTCGCCGAGCGGGCACAGGTAGTAGTCGGCGGCGAATCGGGCGAGCTCGAGGAGCTCCGGCGGCAGCACCGGGTCGCGATCGACGAGCGCCTCGATCGCCCGGGTGGCAAAACCCTCGGGGGCGACGGCGCGCGTCGCCACGACGTAACCGATCATGCGCCGGCGTCCGACTGGCACGCGCACCCGCGCCCCCGGCTTGACGCGTTCCTGCTGGTACAGCGTCAGGTGATAGGTGAACGTCTGGCCGACCGGCAGTGGCAGAGCGATGTCGACGAACGCGGCCGCCGGAGCTGCCGCGGCAACGGGCAGCTCGGGAATCTGCGGATCGGTCATCCGGCGGCGCCCGGCGTCAAGGTGCTCTCCATCCGTCCGGAGTCTGGCAGAAAACGAAACGGCCGCCCCGGCTTCAGAAGAAGCGGGAGCGGCCGTGAGGAGGCGGGTCGTGGTGCGATCAGCTCGCGAGCAGGTCGCCCTTCTTCTTGCGTTCGATGCTGGAGGTCAGGGCGCGCTCGACCTGCTGTTCGGCGTCACGCTCGGTCAGCCCCTTGACGTGGGCGACTTCGCTGACGATGAAGCTCTTGGCGCGCTCGTACATCTTCTTCTCGCGGAAGGAGAGGCTCTTCCTCTGGCTCACGAACCGGAGGTTCTTGAGCACTTCCGCGACTTCGGTGATGCGGCCGGTCTTCATCTTTTCGACGTTCTGCTTGTAGCGGCCCTTCCAGTCCTTTTGGGCCTCGACGCTGCCGTTCTCGAGGATGCTGAAAAGCGTGCGGATCTCCTTCGCCTCGCAAAGGGGACGCAGCCCGACCAGATCGAGGTTGTCCTTCGGCACCATCACCTTGGAGTTTCCCGACAAAAGCCGGAGGTGATAACAGGTGCGCTCGGTGCCATCGATCCGGCTCGGAGCAATCTCCTCGACCACGGTGACGCCGTGGTTCGGGTAGACGACCTTCTGACCGACCTTGAATGTCACGTGCTCTGCCCCCTTCTGTAACTATTGTGAGCCCGGGTACTTAGGTTTCGAGAGCGTCAACTGCCGACGTCGAAGAGTAGCCGAAAAAGCGGATTTCGTCAACCCCATGGGGTAGCGGAAACAAGGCGCAAGCGCCGGCGCGCAAGGGACTTTTCCACCGACTTTTCCACAGATTGACAGTGCCGCACCCTGCCCGTAGGCTCCCTCTCCCCCACCCATCCTTTGCCGGAGTGGCGGAATGGCAGACGCAGGGGACTCAAAATCCCCCGTCCTCACGGGCGTGCAGGTTCGACTCCTGTCTCCGGCACCATTTGGAATCAATGACTTGGCTTCAGCGGTCGGCAGTCGCGAGTCGCCCGGCACCTGCCCCCCGGGAGGCGCGATCCCCGTAGGCTGCCTCGAGCTGCGTGGGGGCGGCTAAGGTACCGCGGCGCTCCAGCGGCAGGTGGCGGCGGCGCCGAAGTCGTCGAGAAAGATCGGAGTGGCGGTGCCCAGGTAGGTGCGGTCGAGCGACCAGCTGTAATTGGAGACCGCCGGGTCGGCCGTCCGCATGAGGAAGCGCACGGAGTGGGTCGCGGCATCGAGGGTGATGCCAAGCTGGAAGTCGATCCAGATCAGCGGCAGCGGTCCGTAGCCGGCGATCGGGATCTCGACCTCGCCGGCGCTGCAGTTGGCGTCGGTATAGCCCAGCAGGCCGAGATCGGTGGTGGCGACTGCGGTCGAGAACAGGACCCGGGCCCGCAGCCAGGCGTTGGCGAGCGGTACCACCGGCACGCAGGAGCCGCTGCTCTTCACCGTCACCGTCCACTTCCCCCCTACCAGCACCGGCGTCGAGCCGACCGCAGCCCCCGAACCGCTGCAGGAGTTGACGTCGAGGCCGCCGTTCCAGGCGAGCGCGCCGTCCATCGCCGCCCAGCCGGAGACACCGCTGTCGAAGTCGGGATTGAGCAGGCCGTTCTGGGCCCGCAGCGCGCCGGCGCCAGCGAGGAAGCTCATCGCCACAGCGGCGACAACGAATGGCAACCGTCGGGACGCACGGGCACTTGGGGACATCTTCACCTCACAGCGAAAGTTGGCGAGACCGATGCAGCCTATCCCTTCCGGCGGCAGCGAGCCTTCACACCCAAGCGCGGGCGCGAAGCGCCGGCGAAGTCGCTAGCGCATGAAGGCGCGAATCGAGGCGCAGACGGAAAGGAGCTGGGGTGCGCCCATGCTGCCGACGACGCTGCGTACGATCGCCGAGATGACGTTCATGGCAGCGGCGAGGCCGAGGCCGGCCGATTGCTCGACGAGGAACCCCGCGCTGGCCCGCCTGAGCGATTGCATGAAGTAGGTGTCCAGGCCGCAGCGAGTCAGGTCGACGATGACCTCCGCCAGGGCTTCGCTGTGCTGCGTCGGATCACGGGACTCTTCGAGGCGCTCGAGGACGGCCAGTGTCTTGGTGCGCAGCGGCGCGGCATGGTAGAAGCGCAGGAACGGCCGGCGGGCGAGCGGCCGCTCGGTTGGAGCCGGCTTCGCCAGGGCCGGGCGGCGGACGGACTTCGACGGGCTCGACCGCTTCGTCGGACGGGACTTGAGTTGGACCATGCCATCCCCCCTCCTCGGCACCAGAGCGCCTTTCTGAGTGTACGCCTCCGCCCCGGTCGATCCGAGGGGCGCCGCCGGCGCTACGCCGGCGGGATGTTGCGGTTGGTGCGGAAGAGGTTCTCCGGGTCCCAGCGCCGCTTCACTTCCGCGAGTCGTCCGACGCCGTGGCCGAGGGCGGCGGCGATGCGTTCGGGGCCTTCGTCCGCGGTGAGGAAGTTGACGTAGTTGCCACCGGTCGAGAACCCCTTCATCGCGTCCCAAGCGTCGCGCGCCCAGGCGATGTTCGCGTCGTCGTCCGCCGCCTGCTCCCAGGAGCCGGCGATGTTGAGCACGAAACGGGCATCGCGATTGCCGACCGGCGAGTGCCCCTCCTCCACCCGATTGAGCGCCCCACCGATCTGGAAGAAGATGACCGCAGAGTGCGGCGAGCGAATCTGCGCCGCCTGCGCGACCGCCTGCTCGCACAATTCCGGCTCGATGCCCGCAAGGTACTCGCTCTTCCAGTAGTAGCGCCGGCCCTTGGGCTGCGTGGCGTCGAGCAGTGCCTGCATCTGCGCATACGGCCGGCGCACCAGGATGTCGCCGATCGGCTTGCCGAAGCCCTTGATGGCCGCCACCGATCTCTCGCCCTCCTCCGGCGGGCCGGTGTGGCAGGCGAGAATGGCGACGATAGGCTGGCCGTGCATCTCTTTCGGCAACCAGGGCGCCGGCGGCGCCGGCCGCAGCAGGGCGACCAGGGTGAGCTCGGGCGGCGCTTCGGCGGCGAGCCGGCGGTAGAGCTCGAGCACCCGCGGAGCCGCGCTCTGCGGCCAGGCGACCACCCCGCCGACCACTTCTGGACCCACCGGATAGAGGGCGTACTCGATGCCGGTGACGACGCCGAAGTTGCCGCCGCCGCCGCGCAGACCCCAGAAGAGGTCGGGGTTCTCGGCGCTCGCAGCGCGCACCACGCGGCCGTCGGCGGTCACGACCTCCATGCCGAGGACGTTGTCCGAGGTCCAGCCGAAGCGCCGGGTGAGATACCCGAAGCCGCCGCCGAGGGTGAGGCCGGAGATGCCGGTGAGCGAGACGAAGCCGAGCACCGCCGCCAGGCCGTGGAGCTGGGTCTCGCGGTCGACGTCGCCCAGGAGGCAGCCACCCTGCGCGCGCGCGATCCGGCGCTCGGCGTCGACCCAGACGCCGCGCATCAGCCCGAGGTCGAGCATCAGCGCGCCGTCGGCGACCGCCAGGCCGGCGATATTGTGCCCGCCACCCTTGATCGACAGCAGCAGGTCGTGCTGGCGCGCGAACTGGACCGCGGCGACGACATCGGCGACGCCGAGGCAGCGCACGACCGCCAGCGGTCGTCGGTCGATCATCGCGTTCCAGACCGAACGGGCTTCGGCGTAGGCCGGTTCGCCCGGAAAGTGGAGCGACCCCTTGAGACGGAGTTTCAGCGCGTCGAAGTGGCTCGCTTCGAAGTCGATCTCCTGGCCCTGCGTCGTCGTCGCTTTCATCGCCGCTCCCCCCCGGATGGCCGGTGTCGTGAGGCGGGCGATTGTACTCCTGCGCGGCGCTACTCTCAGGCAGCGGGCAGCGGCATCGTCATGCGTGTTCTCCCTGCGGGTTGCTGGGCATTCCAGGGTCGCGGCGGCCGGAGCGCAGGCCCGGTCCGCGCGAAGAGACTACGCCGTGCCCTTGAAGAGGGCGGAGAGATCGAGCGACGTCGCGGGATCGGGATGTCCGGCGAGCTGGACGTATTCGATGGCCAGCGCCTGTTTGCCCGCTCCGAGCACCGTGCTCGCCTGCCCCAGCGCCTCGGCGAGCTGCGGTGGCTGCAGGTTGGAGGTGATGAGGCGCCAGATGACCTCCTCCAGGACGTTGAATGCGGTGTGAACCTCCGAGAAGTGAAAGCCCTCCCGATGCCGCTCCCGCGCCACCTGGCGCGCGTGGACGCAGATCGGAATGAGGGAGCGCTCGGCGATGCACTGCACGCAGAGATCGTAGAGCTTCTCGAGGCGCAGGCGGTTCGCCGCCGTCTGGTCGGCCGAGTAGTGCGGCAGTGCCGCGCGCGACAGGCCCTGCAGGGCCTCATCGATCGCCGGCGTGCGGTTGCGCAGTAGCAGGTCGTGGAGTTCCATGGCTGACGGAAAGTCTAGCGCGACACGGGCGTCGGCGGGAGCGCCGCATCAGCGGTCGCCACCCTTCTGTACGACGACATTTCTCGCCAGCGTCTTGAACCTCTCGCCATTCGTCTGGACCACGGTGATCGTGACGTGCCCGGTCTTGCTGGTGTGGACGTCTCGCACGGTCCCCGCCTTGCCGGCATGCGTTCCACCGACGACGGCACAGAAGTCGCCGTCCTTCAACTCTCCTGGCGGCCTCGTTTTCATGCCTGCTCCTCCATCTCGTGATCGTCGACTGGGTGTGCCGGAGGCAGTCTCGCACAGGCGCGTGAGGGCAATCAGCGCAGCGGCAGATACCCCGGAATCTTCTCCCCCAACCGGATGTCGCGGCGCACGTTCCAGACGCCGTCGCTCCCTTTCGCCGGCACGGCGATGCCGCTGCCTCCGCGGCCGAGCTCGTAGCGCGCTCGTTTCCCGGCGGTGAGGCGCGGATCGTCGGTGAAGAGCAGGTCGTCGATGTAGTAGGTGCACCGCCCCGGCTCGAGGACGTGCATGTGGACGTGCTGCGGGATGTCCGTGCCGGGATAACCGCCCGGCCGGACGGTGTCGAAGGCGTACTCCCCATGGCCGTCCGTCCTCACCCACGCGCGCAGGCGGCCGTGCCGAGCGCCGGACTGCCCGCGCCGCGCCTCGTCCGGCGGATAGTGTCCTTCGGCATCGGTCTGGTAGGCGTAGACGACGATTCCCGGGGCGGGTCTGCCGTGGGCGTCGAAGACCGCGCCGGTGATCCGCAACGGCTCGCCGAGCTCGCCCAGCGGACCGATACGCGCCGCCGCCGCCGGCTTCTTCGGCATGCCGGCAAAGATCGCCTCGCAGCCTTCGCAGGGCAGGCCGACGACCGGTTCGCGCGCCGGCGCCGCGGCAGCGGTGCAACTTGGGGACGAGAGTGCGAGCGTTAGGAGAAAAGCCTTCAGTAAAGGGAAGGCGGCGAATCGGAGCTGGGTCGAACGCTTCATGTGGGGTCTCCGGTTCGCATGCTCTCTGTACTCCGCTGCGACTTCAGCTCGGGCCGCGGCGGCAGGCAGCGGGCCTGAGCCGAACTGTCTGCATGGCGGAGATACGAGCCGAGCTATCCCAGGGTTGCCGCTCGCAGCTTCCGGCGCCTGGAGAAGCTCCCCCAGGCGGCCCAGGCTGCCCAGAGGAGCAGCGCAGCGCCGAAGCCCACGAGGTAGTGGATGCGATCCTGCGTGTCGGACTGCCCGAGATAGCGCCCGGTCACGAGCCAGCGGCCGTCGCGGCGCTCCCAGGTGTCGACGATCCCGGAGTCGAGGCCGAACGGGATCGGCGAGACGTGGAAATAGAACCGGGAGCTGACGACCGCGTGGTCGCCGCTCACCCGAACCCGCAGGGTCTCGTAGCGCGGCCGGCTCCAGGTCATGCCGATCGCATTGCCGAGCCACTCCTCGAGCAGGACCTCTTCGGAGACGCCGGGGCTGCTCAGCGTGTACTCCGGCGCCATGAGCGCCCGCAGGGCGGCCTCGTCCTTGCGTTCGAGCGCCTCCATCCACTGGACGGACAGGCGCTCGAGCTCGGCAATCTTCGCGGCCTCCGGCGTTTGCACGGGCGCCACCTCGACTGCGGCGGCCGGATTCGCGGCCAGAACTCCCCAAAACAACAGCAGCGCGACAAAGAATCTGCTTCGCATCGAACCCTCTCAGTTTTCCGGCAAAGAGTTTCCCCACGACAAATCGGGGTCCGTCGACGACGGGCAGTCGCCTGAATCAACGGAAGTTCCGGCGAAGAGTGTCATGAATTCCGCCTCCCGGGCCGCTGGTAGCATCGTCGCCGCGACTCGCCGCTCGAGGTCGGTGAACCGATCCGGCCATCGCACGTAAGGATGCCTAGGAGGTGGCGCATGAGGTCGAAACCCGGTGCTCTCGCGATCGTCGCCCTGTCGTTTTTCATGACCGGTCTTGCCCGTGGGCAGGCGCCGGCGACCGCTCCTGCCGCGACACCGACCTCGAAGTTCGACCCCGCCCTCGCCGCCCAGGTCGGGGCGGACGAGCACGGCATGCGGCACTACGTGCTGGTCGTCCTCAAGACCGGCCCCAACCGGATGCCCGACGGCCCGCAGCGCGACGCGATGTTCCAGGGCCACTTCGCCAACATGAAGCGGCTCTCGGACGAGGGCAAGCTGGCGCTCGCCGGCCCGTTCGACGGCGTCGACGGCTGGCGCGGCCTGTTCATCTTCGCCGTTGAAGAGATCGACGAGGCGAAGAGGCTGGTCGCCACCGACCCCGTGGTCGCCAACGGCGAAATGGTGCCGGAGTTCCACAAGTATTTCGGTTCCGCCGCCCTGATGCTCGTCCCGAAAGCGCACGCGACGGTGCAGCAGAAACCGTTCTAGCGCGCTGCCGCAGGCTAGACTCGCCCCCATGCGCGGACCTGCCCTCGCCCTCCTGTTTCTTGGCTCGGTGCCCGGCGGCGCTCCCGCCGCCCAGATGCCCGGCAACGCGCCGCAGGCAGCCTGTCTCGCCGACGGGCAGATCGAGGACATCCTGCTGGTGGACGGCGTCGCCTACCTCGCCGGGCGGTTTCAGAACGTCCGGCCACCGGGCGAGGTGATCGGCGGGCCGCTCGAGGTAGCGCGCAGGTGGTTCGCCGCCTGCGACGCGGCGACCGGCGCGGTCCTCGCCTGGGATCCGCAGGCGACCTGCGACCCGGGTCCCTTCCCCACCTGCTCCAGCAACCCCCGCGGACAGACGCTGGCGCTCTCGGCCGACCGCCAGTCGATCTACCTCGGCGGGAAGTTCCGCACCATCGGCGGCGTGCAGCGGCGGCATGCGGCGAAAGTGGCGCGCACGAACGCGGCGCTCGACCCCACCTGGGTCCCCGAACCCGATGACCGCGTGCAGCGCCTCCTTCTCGCTCCGGACGGCGCGCGGGTCTACATCGCCGGCAACTTCCTCAAGGTGGGGGGCTGTGCGACCACTCCCTGCCATGCCTACGTCGCGGCGGTGTCGCCGACGACCGGCCTCCTCGACACGACGTTCGATCCGCTCGTCGCCTCGGACGGCGGCGCCTTCGCCTCGGTCTACTCGCTTGCCTTCTCGCCGGATGCACAGACGCTCTATCTGGGCGGGCAGTTCGACTCGGTCAACGCCGCGCGCCGGGTGAGCGCCGCCTCCGTGGACAGCGCTACCGGCGCGGTGACTTCGCTCTTCGCGCCGGATCTCGCCGACGCGAATCCGTCCGACCCGGAGGTCCAGATCTACGATCTCCAGGTGGACCGCGACTGGGTCTATCTCTGCGGCGACTGGTGGGCGACCGGCGGGCTGGGCGACCAGCAGAACCAGCGCAACGTGAACCGCTTCGCGCCGGCGACGGGCGCGGTGGACACCGGCTTCTGGATCGCCACCGACGGCGGCGTGCAGGCCTGCGCGCTGGATCCGGACCTCGGGGTGCTGTTCGTCGGCGGCCACTTCGACTGCGTGCGCGCCTGGGTGGACTCGACGACGCCGGTCGATCCGACTCCATCGCAGTGCGGCACCGACGCGCTGTTCGTCGGCACGCAGCAGCGCGACCTCTTCGCGCTGACGGTCGCCGACGGGTCGCTCCTGCCCTGGAACCCCGACACGGCGGGCGCCGCCGGCACCTGGGCGATCACGCGCGACAACGGCCGCCTGCTCGTCGGCGGCGAGCTCGCCTGGCCGCGCACCGGCACCGCCACCCACCAGGCGCTCCTCGCCTACCCCCTGCCGCTCTTCGCCGACGGCTTCGAACAGGAAAACTCCGACCGCTGGTCGGCGACCTTGCCGCCGAACTGAAGGCGCCGTTCGCCGGTCAATCGACGATGAAGAGCCGCGCGCCGGTGGCGGTGGACGAGCGGTGCGCTTCGGCGCCGTCGGCCACCTGGTAGCTCATGCCGGGCAGGAGAAGGAAGCTCCGCCCGTCCTGGAGCTCAGTGTGGAGCTCGCCAGTGAGGCAGAGCAGGATGTGTCCCTTGGAGCACCAATGATCGGCGCAGTACCCCGGCGAGTACTCGACCAGCCGGACGCGGATCTCCCCGAACCGCCGGGTGCGCCAGGTCGCCGTGCCGCGCTCCCCCGCATGCAGCGTCGCCTCGACCGCGCTCCAGTCGGTGGTGCCGAACGGTATTCCTGTCATCTCCATCGTGCGCTCCTGCCCTCCCCGAGTAGGCTCCTCAGGACACGTACGCAGGCCGCCGCGGACAGTTTCCGGATGTGCCGACTCCTCCGTCGGAGAGGCCGGCCGCTCAGGCGCTCGACAACGTATCAGCGCAGGACGGCGAAATGCGCCATCATCCCGGCGGCGTGGTGCTCGAGGATGTGGCAGTGATACATCCATTCTCCAGGGCGGTCGTCCGGCATCCAGGCGATGCGGACGCTGCCGAACGCGGCAACATTGATCGTGTCTTCCCAGGACAGGAACCCGGGGGGCTTCCCGTTCACTTGCAATACCTGGAAGAAGAAGCCGTGCAGGTGAAACGGGTGATGGACGGGAGAGCGGTTGACCACGTCCCAGACCTGCAATTCGCCTACCCGCACCGGGTCCGCGCGGTGGTGCTGCTCCTTGTTGACCGTGAACTCGACGCCGTGCTTGAGACCCAGGGTGAAACCGAGACGCACCTCCCGGTTCGCCTCGACCGGTCCCGTCACCAGAGGCTCGATCCGGCGTAGCGTCTCGGGGATGCGAGCCTTCGAGGGCGCTTGGGGTCCGACGCGGAGGGTCGCGAACAACTCCGGCTTGCGGTGCGCCTTGAAGGACCCACGATTGAACGGCAGGGTCTCGACGCGATGAATCTCTCCTTCGGCAAAGGGCCCCACCGCGAGCTCCACCCGGTCCGCCGGCGCCAGCAGGATCTCGGTGGCCGGGACGGGCGCGCCGATGAGCCCGCCATCGGTGCCGACGATGCGAAATGGAGATCCGCCGATCGACAGCCGAAGGTAACGGGCACTCGCGGCGTTGATGATCCGCCAGCGTTCGATCTGGCCGGCCGCCATCGTGAGCTCGGGCTCCTGCTTCCCGTTGACGAGCCGGGTACTGCCTTCGCGCCCGTCGTGCGATTCGATCCACCCTCCCGGGGGCTTGACCTTGCCGTCTCGAGCGAGCTCGACGTCATCGACGACGAGAACACGCTCGTGATCGAAGGTGGGCTCCTCCGCCGACCGCACCACGAGCGCTCCATAGAGGCCGCGTTCGAGCTGCACCGTCTCGTTGAAGTGCGAGTGGTACCAGAAGGTCCCGGCGTCCGGGAGCCTGAAGCGGTAGGTAAAGGTGTCGCCCGGCGCGATCGGGCGTTGCACCATCTCCGTCCCATCCATCGCTGGCGGAATGCGCAGACCATGCCAGTGGACGACCGTGGGCTCGGGTAGACGGTTGGTGAGCCGAATCTCGAGCACGTCGCCGACCTCAGCCTCGAGGGTCGGGCCCGGGACCTGGCCGTTGAATCCCCAGGCTTGGAAGGTGACTCCGGGAGCCACGTTCCAATCGAACTCGCTCGCCTCGAGAGCGATGGCAACGACCCTCCGACCGGCGTCGGGCTGGGCGGCGGCGTAGGCCAGCCGGTAGGCCTCGCCCGCATCCGCCGGGGGAGCATGCAGGGGCGCTCCGCCGTGGGTGCGGACCGGAGTTTCGTGCTCATCGGCGGGATCGCGCTTGCGCATGCAACCTCCGGGGTGTCGGTTCTATTCTGCCACTGGATCCCGGCGCGCTCTCGATCTCTCAGGCACCAGGCTGAAGCGATCGCCATCTTTCGAGGCACCTGGACCTGCGGGCCGGATTTCTGAGCTTCCGACATCGTTCAGCGCAGATGCAGACCGGCACGAGTCCGATCAGCACGCGAAGGGGAACGGGTGAAATGGGGGCTCTGGCGGGGCGAGCCAGACCGACCGGCCTCGCGACCAGTCCCATGCCGCCAGCGCTGCGCCGCAGGCGGCCACGAAGTGATCGCTGGG
>Ga0138256_10005907_pt1 | contig 12969 bp, 15 predicted proteins | sample KNB2016incub_MG_FD_105486 | JGI IMG/M metagenome (GOLD analysis project Ga0138256, IMG submission 105486) | Active sludge microbial communities from wastewater in Klosterneuburg, Austria - KNB2014incub_MG | ecosystem: Engineered > WWTP > Activated sludge > Unclassified | place: Austria... | reverse complement strand
TTCCCGGATAGCAGCGGGTATAATTGCACCTTACGGATGATATAGACATTGTATTCCTTTCCATTCATTTTTTCTACCCGGTAGCTGTTATCCTGTTGTTGCAGATCAATAACTGAGAACCCGTTAAACGATGGGTTTTTTGTCATGTTGCTTTCACTCCTTAACCGGGTGTATAATTTATAAGTGGCGATCACCGGTTCGCCTACATAACAGGAAGTTTTATCAACTTCCAGCTTTACAAACATGTTCTTATTTATTTTATCAACAGGGTCATCTCCTTTTCGTAAAATATAATCTTTGTACAAGGCTCTTGGTGCCGGTTCTGCAAAAGGGTCAATATTTGCAAAGGGTGTGGTAAAGGAATTAACACCCGGGTTATTTCCTGTGGTTGCCCCCGTTACTTTTATATCAACACGGTTACTTTTGTAATCTGTTCCATCAACGGTTGCCGAGACAGGAGGAATAGAAAAATTTCCAACCCCTTTTGGTTTAAGCACATAACTTAAGGCAATATATCTTTTTACATTACCATTGACCATACTCATTCCGCTTTCCTGGTTAGGGCCACTTATAACAATAAAGTCTTTCAATGAAGGAGGGTTGATCTGCTGGACCTCCCTGGCATTCTCTACCGTCAGCTTTAGTTGTGCAAATTCATTTTTACCTATTTGAGCCGGGCTGATGCTGGCCGAAAATTTTACCTGTGCTCCTGCAAAATACCCTGTGAGTAAGAAAAAAAAGAAAATTATTTTTTGTAAAGCTGATGGCATAATAATGGAGAACAAAAATAACGGATTGCGCCCTGTTGCAAAAGGTATGAAAGTGCAAACGGCTGAAATAATTTGTTAAACTCAGTAGTTTATAGATCGCCTAATTGCGGCCTCAGTATTATTTCTTCTACACAGGCCTGTGGAGAAAGTTGTGCGGCAGCATATACCATCCTGCCCACATCAGCTGCTTCCATGATACGTTTGGGGTCGATGCCGCTCCATGAATCGGTATAAGCAGCGCCGGGCAATACATGAGTAACTTTTATACCATACGGTTTCATTTCCTCCCTGAGGTTTTTACTGAATCCGTATAATGCAAATTTGCTGATACCATAAGCGCCTCCATTGGGATAGGCATTTAATGAGGCAATAGAACAGATATTGAAAATATGGCCTCCTGAGCCTGTAGAAGGATTTACTTTTATCATTTTCGGTAACAGCAACCGTGTAAGATGATAAGCGCCGTACACATTCACTTCCATCAACGTTTCCAAAACACCTTCATTTTCATCGTAAGCGCTCCCGGGTAAGTATATGCCTGCATTATTTACAAGAATATCTATCCTGTCGGTAAACGAGAATATCCAGCCGGCAAATTCACTCAGTTCTTTTTTATCGGCAACATTACAGGTTTTAGTATGAACAGTTATAGCCGGGAAGTTTGCTTTCAATGCTTTGCCGGTTTTTTCCAGTTCATCTTTAGTTCTTGCGCAGAGAAAAAAATGATGCTCTTGTTTATCAGCAGCAAATGCTGTGGCAATGGCTTTACCCAATCCCTTAGAGCCGCCGGTTATCACTATATTCATCAGTAATTTGTTAAATGGTTATCTTGCAATCTCAAGTAAAGTTACTATTCTCCTTATTTAAATCATTAGTATTACCCGATGCCCAAATACAAACATCTCTTTTTTGACCTGGATCATACATTATGGGATTTTGATGCCAATGCAAGGGAAACGCTTTCGGAATTATATTCCATTTTCGATCTGGATAAAAGAATAAAGACCCCCTTTGAAGATTTTTATCCAAAATATCTTATCCATAACGAAGTGCTGTGGGACCGTTACCATAAAGGCCTGATCAGCTCCGATGAATTAAAATGGAAACGTATGTGGCGTACCCTGCTTGATTTTAAAATTGCCGATGAACCCCTTGCAAGGGAGTTGAGTGGAAAATTTTTGGAGATACTCCCCACCAAAAAACTGCTTTTCCCATATACAAAAGAGATCCTGGATTATTTAAACGAAAAAGATTATGAGTTGCACCTGATCACCAATGGGTTTGAAAAAACACAATGGAGCAAATTAAATAACAGCGGACTGGGAGAATATTTTACCCATGTAGTTACCTCGGAGATGAGCAACAGTTTGAAACCGAAAAAAGAGATGTTGGATTATGCCCTAGATAAGGCTCAAGCCATGCTGCACGAAAGCATTATGATAGGCGACAATTTAGATGCTGATATTTAAGGCGCCATGAATGCAGGCATGGATACTGTTTTTGTAAATCATATCAATGCCGTAACCGACCTGAAGCCTACTTATACAGTTACACACCTAAAAGAACTTGAGTTGATATTTTAAATGCCGGCATTAAAAAACCCTTCCGTTTTTTGGTGGAAGGGTTTGAATTTCGTTTGTAAAAGATCAGATCTTAGCTGTTGTCTTTTCTTTGTCTTTGCAGCAGGCTTTTGAAGTTTTGGCCTTTGCTTCTTTAGTGCAGCAGGATTTTCCTTTAGCACATTTCTTCTTCTTTTTTCCATTGTCGGCCAGGGTAACACCAGCAACAAACAGGAACGCTGTAGCTAATAAAAGTACTTTCTTCATAACTTTATTTTTATTTGATTAATCAACGTAAAAGTAAGGCACATATTGCAAAATACCAACTGGAGAATGTTAAAGTATCATAAGTCGGCAATTACAGTTACCCCGCCCTGAACGGCCTGGTTCAGCTTCACATTTACCTTGGTTCCAACGGGCAAAAGCAGGTCAACACGGCTGCCAAACTTGATAAAGCCCATTTCCCCGGCCTGGCTCACTTTTTGGCCCACCTGCAAATAATTTACAATACGTTTTGCCAAAGCCCCCGCAATCTGTTTTACCAGTATTTCTTTATCATTCTTCCTTATAACCACCGAATGGCGTTCATTCTCTGTTGATGATTTTGGGTGCCAGGCTACCAGGTATTTCCCTTTATGGTATTGATTGTACACTACATCTCCGCTGATGGGGTTACGGTTAACATGTACATTGGCCGGGCTCATAAAAATAGAAACCTGCAGGCGTTTGGTTTTGAAATATTCTTCATCGGTGGTTTCTTCAATCACCACTACTTTACCGTCAGCCGGTGCAATAATTGCATTCTCATTGATCGTAAGTTTCCTGTTCGGTATCCTGAAAAAAGAAATGAGAAATAACAGGAGGGCAAGCGTAAGCACAAAGATGATATTGCAAAGCCACATCATAGAAGCGCTGAAGAAGTAATAGACCGACATATTAATGGCTCCGAAAATCAAGGTTCCGATTGCGATGCTATTAAATCCTTCCCTGTGTATGGTCATTGTACTAAGTTAGACAGCAAAGATAATGAGTTAGGAGTTATAAGTTTGGAGTTTGAGGTTTCGGGTTTGAAGTTGGATGTTCCGGTAAATCAAAACGCTTTTTTTATTTAAGGAATAGCTGAACATAAAGCCAAACTGCCGGTACGGCAAATAAGAGAGAATCAAACCGATCTAAGAAACCACCATGCCCGGGCATAAAACTACCGCTGTCTTTTACATCTGCCATACGTTTTAATTTGCTCTCGAAAAGATCACCAAGGGTACCGAAGATGGCACAGAGGGCTGGAATGATGAACCACTGTATTGGTCCAACTTTGACACCTGCAATTGCTTCTACAAGTATTGGATAAATAAATCCGATTACCAGCACACAAAGCACAATGCCTCCTAGTGTGCCTTCCACTGTTTTTTTGGGTGAGATTTTAGTAAGTGGTGTTTTGCCAACAAAAGAACCGACTAGGTAGGCCATGGTATCATTAATCCATATGGAGAAGATTATGCCACATGGAATAATTGAATTGTAAATAAATTCATTTGTGTTATTCACTGTGAAAATTTCCCATTCAATTCCTAAAGTAATCATCATCAGTATGGGCATTGTTATATATATCAACCCAAGCAAGCAATACCCCAAATACTTTTCAGCATAAATCTTCTTCATCAATTTTACAAACTCATACCAGCATCCGAAATGTATCACGGTAAACAAAACCACAAAACTCCAGAAATTCCAGAGCAGGCCAACCAGCATTACCGCCACAAAAAGCAATGCCGTTAATGCCCTCGTTTTGAATGTTTGGAAATTAAATGCCACGCTTATACATTTTTACCCGGAAAAGGATTCAGGACATCACTGTGCTCCAGCAGGTCCTGTTCTTCAAAAGCAATTTGTTTCCTGTTTTTAACCGATACTCTTTCAAACAATACAAATAAACCAAAACTTATGGCCAGGGCAATTAATGCGCCCCACCAGGGAACTTTAGGATCCAGTTTATCTATTTCAATCTTTGCCTGGTGCCTCGATATCCAGAACAACTGGATCACTGCTACGGTATTATTTAAAAAATGGGCCACTATATTTACCCAGAGATTCCTGCTCCGCTGGTACATCAGCCCCAAAACAAAACCTAACAACGCCCTGCTTAAAAAAAGATAGAGCGACATATGAATGACACTAAAAATTAAAGAAGTTACTATAATGGCTATCAACGGCGCTTTCCACCATCTTTCGAGTACGTTCTGCAAAGCTCCCCTGAAAAATATCTCTTCAAACAGCGCCGGGAAAAAAGCCATGATGACAATGGCCATAAAAAATTCGCCCCAGCTTTTTAAATTGCTCAATGCCATCACTTGCTCGGTATAAGTATTTTCCATTTCCTGCCCCCATGCATATAATTTTGGAAAATAGGACAGGATCATTTTGCTTATGTCTTCAAGCGGGCCAGCAATTATATTCGCTAAAAAAATAAGAAAGAAACCGAGGATGATCTGGCGAAGATTGATGTGTTTATTGAAGCCAAGCCAAAACATATTTTTTCCATGGCAAACCAGGAGAAAAAGGATGGCAGGAATAAATAAAAGACAAAAAGTGCCCAGCACTTGTGAAAGTCTTGCATAGCCCACATTGGCTGGATTCATCAATGCCTTCATCATCTCGTCGGGCATTTTATCCAATGGTAAACCCGAAGGAATGATCTGCATGACAATGACCAACTGCACGATGCTGGTTAAAATAAAACCTCCTCCTAAAAAAACACACAAAATACCCAGTTGGCCTAACCCGGTGAACCCTTTAACACTCCTGTATTGCATAGCTTGGCTGATTAGTTGTAAATTTGCCGCTGCAATATACAATGAGTAAAAGGTTTAAAAAATAAAATGCCCAATATAGGCCATATACAACTTCCTGATTTTCCGCTCTTACTGGCTCCGATGGAGGATGTAAGCGACCCGCCTTTCCGTGCCGTTTGCAAAGACCATGGAGCCGACCTGATGTACACCGAATTCATCAGCAGCGAAGGTTTGATAAGGGATGCCATAAAAAGCCGCCAGAAGCTTGACATTTTTGATTATGAAAAACCGGTTGGTATTCAAATTTTTGGCGGAGATGAAGAGAGCCTGTCGCTGGCTGCAAAAATTGTAGATGTAACCAACCCCGATCTATTAGATATTAATTTTGGATGCCCGGTAAAAAAAGTTGCATTGAAAGGTGCTGGCGCCGGTGTTTTAAAAGACCTTGGCCTGATGGTTAGTCTCACAACGGCAGTCGTAAAATCAACAACTTTACCCGTTACCGTAAAAACAAGGTTGGGTTGGGATGATAACACAAAGAATATTGAAGAGGTGGCAGAACGTTTGCAGGATGTTGGCATAAAAGCATTGGCCATACATGGGCGAACAAGGACACAGATGTATAAGGGCTATGCTGACTGGGAACTGATTGGGAAAGTGAAGAACAATCCGAGAATTAAAATTCCGATTTTTGGTAATGGTGATATTGACAGTCCTGAAAAAGCGCTTGAGTACAAAAACAAATATGGTGTTGATGGCATCATGATTGGCCGTGCAGCCATTGGTTACCCCTGGATATTTAACGAGATAAAATATTTTATGCAAACAGGAGAACACTTACATGCACCAACGATTGAAGACCGGGTTGCTGTTTGTAAAAAACATCTTCATAAATCTTTTGAATGGAAAGGTCCCAAAGTGGGCATTTTTGAAATGCGCAGGCATTACACCAATTATTTAAAAGGATTGCCGGGCATTAAAGATTACCGCTTAAGATTGGTTACGCTTAATACTGTTGAGGAAATTGACGAAGTGTTGGATGAAATTAATGTTAAGTATGCCGGTTACGAGTTTGAAAAAACACCGATAGAGTTAATTAATTACCACGAAAAATGCCCGGTTTAATTTGCAGATGATCTACAACAGTAAATATTTTTTTTCCGCTTTGCTAGCCGCAGTTTTATGCAGCCTGAATATCAGCTGTAAAAAAAATACCGACACGGTAACGCCGCCAGCTAAAGATGTTGTTACCAAAAAAAAGCTTGATCCCTATACTGAAGTTCAATATGGTAATATGCCATTAATCATCAGTGTTCCGCATGGTGGAACTGACGACCCTTCTTCGATACCTGACAGAACCTGCCCCGGCATTACAACCGGTACTGATTTAAGAACATTAGAAATGGCACTTGCAATTGACAGCGTGTGTAAAGTTGATTATGGATTTCAGCCATACCTGGTTATTTCTTACCTGAAAAGAACAAAGCTTGACCAAAACAGGGATTTGCCGGAGGCAACCTGTAGCAATACAGCTATAGCCGGCATCTGGAATAATTATCATTTAAGTATTGACAGCTTCATCTCCAAAATAATTGCCAAATACCCGTTGGCCCTGTTTATAGATCTGCATGGGCATGGGCATACCAAACAAAGACTTGAGTTAGGTTATCTTTTATCAGGCAATGAATTAAGAAATCCCGCTTCTATTGTTCCGGCTTCTTCATCAATGTATAATTTGATGCTACAGAATACATCGCTGCAAATTAATCAGTTGCTTACTGGTCCTTCTGCATTTGGTACATTGATGGCTAACTGGTCTATCCCATCTGTTCCATCTCAACAAGATCCTGCACCTTTGGTTACCGATTTGTATTTTGATGGCGGTTACAATACACAACGTTATTGCTCAGGTGCGTATCCAAAAGTTTTTGGCTGGCAGGTAGAAGCAAATTTTACAGGTGTGAGGGATAATCAAAACAACAGGGTAAATTTTGCAAAGGTTTTTTTAGCATCAATCATGCAATTTTACAGTTCAAACACATCCATGCAACCTTCCACATTTGGCAGGTAATTTTTATTTTGGAGCAATAATCTTCTTTATTTCATTTACATATATTTTACCTCTTTTCTCTGCAAAATAATCTGCCCCAAGCATAATTACAGCCTGTATAGCCAGCGCTATTCCAAAGCCATACCAAAATGTTTTATCAGCATTTTGCCGGAAAAGAAAAATCAAAACAAGCCCGGTGATAATGAAAGCCATTTCAACCCACCGGTAAATAACAAAGTTCTTCATCACTGTCATCATCCGAGGAAGTTCTTTTTGTTTCACAAATGCTACCGGCTCCATACCAATATTATAAGCCACATCAGCTTTTTGCTTATCGCTCTTGCTATATATGGTAAAGCCAACAACACTTTGAATAATACCTATGGCTAATAATGGAATGACGGCTCCTTTAAAAAACAAAGGATTGGTTTTAATAAAAAACCAGCATATCACAGCCAGTAAAATGGCAGCAATACCGATAATAAGAAATAGAAGGCTTTCCTGTTTTTCAGCGATAAAGTATTTGTAGATAAAGCTAAAGTCACGTTGTTCAAGCATATGATGAGATTAATGATTCAGTGCATTGATGATCTCTTTGTCGAATGGTTCAATGGTAGAAGCAAAAAAATTGGTCAGCCTCCCCTGTTCATCCACAATATACTTACAAAAATTCCACGATGGAACCTGGCTGCTCCACCCGTTTTTTTCCGGATTACACAGCCACTGGAATACCTTATTCTGATCAGATCCTTTTTTCACACTGCTTTTTTTCATCAATGGAAATGTAACTCCAAAGTTCAGTTTGCAAAAAGCGGCTATCTCGGCATCCGTTCCTTTTTCTTCTTCTTTAAAATCATTGGCCGGGAATCCAATCACCACTAATTTATCTTTATACTTTTCACTTAGTTTTTGTAGAGCATCATACTGGCTGGTATAACCACAATCAGAAGCCGTGTTCACCAGCATTACTTTTTTCCCTTTTAACTGTTCAAAGTCATAAACCCTGCCGTCAATCAGCGTATCTTTTAAAGAATAGAAAGAAACTACCGGCACAACATTCTCACCATACAGTTTTTTTGTGCCTAACCCTTTCAAGTTTGCCCACCAGATCAACAGGGGATAAACTGCTTTTGAAACCTTTTGCCTTCCGGTCATATTTTTTGAATTTCTGTTTGCTATTTCAACATAACCCCAGAAACCAGCTACCAGCATCACTAAAACAATTACAACCATTTTCAGTCTTTTATATTTTTTTCCTTTTTTCAATTGCCCTATCAAATAATTACCTGATGACCCATTTGAACAGCTTCAGTTTTCCTTTAAACGGCGGGTATTTTATTGCAGGGTCAAACCAGGTTGGTGTTTTCATAACTGCCTTTTTATGGCTGAATGTTTCAAAAGTGGTTTTGCCATGGTAACTGCCTGTACCGCTGAAACCCCGGCCTCCAAAGGGTAAATGGTGATTGGTAAGATGCCAGCTTGCATTGTTTACGCACCCACCCCCAAACGCTACGCTGGTAAGCCAGTCTTTTTCTTTTGCATTACTTGATGTAAACACATAAAAAGCCAAAGGGTTTTTATTTTGTTCAATTATTTTCAACGCCTCTTCTTTTGCGGTAAAAGACAGTACAGGGAGTATTGGGCCGAATATCTCGTCTTTCATCACAGCAGATCCCAAATCTACCGTATCAATGATGGTAGGTTCAATAAAAAGTTTTGTGTTATCATTTCTCCCGCCGTAAACAATATTTGCCTGTTGTAAATAGTTCACCAGGCGATCAAATTGTTTTTCATTGATGATCTTTCCGTAGTTGTAGCTGTCCTCAGGTTTGTCACCAAAAAAGTCGAGGATATTTTTTTTCAGGGCTGCAATCAATTCATCTTTTTTACTTTCGTGAACCAGCACATAATCCGGCGCTACACACATCTGCCCGGCATTGCTGAATTTTGTCATGGCAATCCGCCTTGCTGCTACTTTGATATTGGCATCAGCTTCTACTATACAGGGGTTCTTACCTCCAAGCTCCAGTGTAACAGGCACTAATCTTTCAGCAGCCATTTTATAAATTATTTTGCCAACAGCGGTACTGCCTGTATAAAAAACATGATCAAAATTAAAGCTATTCATCATCTCCGGAATAACAGCAGCCTCGTCACCTTCGGTAAATAAAATATATTCCGGAGGGAAGGTCTCTGCAATCATTTCTTTTATTACAGCTGCAGTTGCCGGTGCAAATTCAGATGCTTTTATAACAGCACAGTTTCCTGCAGCTATGGCACCAACCAGAGGTGTAATCAATAACATCAGCGGATAATTCCACGGGCCAATAATCAGTACAACGCCTAACGGCTCTTTCATCACAAAACTTTTTGAAGGAACATTCAATAAATTCGTAGCCACCAGGTCGGGTTGCATCCATTCTTTGAGGTTCTTTAATGTTGCATTTATTTCACTCAGTAAAAACCCGGTTTCTGTTACCCAGCATTCCTCCGGGCTTTTCTTTAAATCGGTGTACAATGCCTCGTGAAATTGTTTTTCATACTTTTTCAGGGCGCCTTTCAATTTTATAAGCTGTTCTTTCCGAAAGGCATAAGATTTGGTGGCACCGCTGTTATAATAGCTTCGCATTTGCATTAAGTCTGCCATTACATTTAAATTTGCTGAAAGGTAATAAAATGGACGGTATGACTGATGAACAATATATGCAGCAGGCATTGCTGGAAGCCCAAAAAGCATTTGACGCTGGCGAGGTGCCTGTGGGGGCCATAATTGTAATGAACAACAAGATCATTGCCCGTGCACATAACCAGGTAGAGTTGCTGAATGACAGCACAGCCCATGCAGAGATACTGTCTTTGACAACTGCATTTAATTTTTTGGGCAGTAAATATTTACCCGAAGCTGCGCTCTACGTAACCCTGGAGCCCTGCCTTATGTGCAGTGGGGCGCTATACTGGAGTAAGATCGGAAAAATTGTTTACGGTGCAGATGATGAGAAGAATGGTTATAAAAAATGCTGTGGAAACAAAAACCCTTTTCACCCCAAAACGGAATTGGCAGGTGGTATATTACAAAAAGAGTGCGCCGGGCTGATGAAAGATTTTTTTAAGGCAAGGAGATGAATTACTGAATAACCAGTTTGGCCCTTGCCTGCTTTTTATTTTGCTTCACGGTTAAAAAATAAAGTCCAGGTTCAATAGAAAACATCAGGGTGATGATCTCATTGCCGGAAAAAACAAGCCTTTGATCATCCCTGAGAACAGTGCCGGTATTACTTATTATCTGAACCTGTACAAACCCGGGATCGAAGCCTTTTATTTCAATCTTTACTTTATTGACCGCCGGGTTGGGGAACAACCTGATGAGCGGTTTTTCTTTTCCGGACAATGAATCACTGGTTGCCGTTTTTTGTAAACTATCTGAAGGAAGTATTTCTGCAGGCTTTTGGGCACATACCGTACAAATTCCCGAAAACGTAAGAAAAAGAAGCACAAATTTTTTCATTTTAAACCAGATAAGGGAATAGATAACGTAAATTCGTGGTCCATCTTTCACAATGATTTCTTAAAATAAAACAGAACGATTATGGCATTTACTTTACCGGCTTTACCATATGCACATGAGGCATTAGAGCCACATATTGACACGAAAACAATGCAGATACATCATGGCAAACATCACCAGGCTTATGTAGATAACCTGAATAAAGCCATTGTAGGCACTGAGCATGAAAATAAGACCATTGAACAATTGGTTGCAGCTGCAGGAAGCATCAGCCCGGCAGTACGCAACAACGGTGGCGGGCATTGGAATCATAGCTTCTTCTGGGAAAGTTTAACACCCAATGCCGGGGGGGCACCATCCGGAAAATTAGCCGATGCCTTCAATGCTGCATTTGGCTCTTTCGACGCTTTTAAAGAAAAATTTTCAGCAGCAGGTATGACCAGGTTTGGAAGTGGCTGGGCGTGGCTTATTGTAAAAGACGGTAAACTTGAAGTTTCATCAACACCAAACCAGGATAACCCACTTATGGATGTAGCCGAAGTAAAAGGGAAACCCATTTTAGGATGTGATGTGTGGGAACATGCTTATTACCTGCATTATCAAAACCGCCGGGCAGACTACCTGGCCGCTTACTGGAATGTGGTGAACTGGAATAAAGTTGCTGAAAGATTCTAATACCCCCTCCGCCCCTAAAGGGGAAACTATACGACTTGAAATTCTTAGCTGTAATCATTCCTGGTTACAGTTTTTTTATTAAGATAAGAAAATCATTAAAAATTCAATCTCCGCTAATACCCCTTTAGGGGATAGGGGTTTATGGCACAGGATCATACCCATGCCCACCCCAGGGATGGCACCTGCTCACCCTTTTAACAGCAAGCCATAATCCTTTTATGGGTCCGTATTTTTTTAGTGCTTCCACAGCATAATGGGAACAGGTGGGTGTGTACCTGCATTTTTGTCCCAGCCAGGGAGAGATGATCCACTGGTATAATTTTATCAGCAGGATAAAAGGAAAACTAAGTATCAGCCAAATTGTTTTCATTAATTAATCTGATGAGGTGTTTTATTGCCTTGCCTGTTTTTTCAAAGATGAATGTATAGTCGGGTAATTCGTTACCCACATAAATAAAAAAAACGGCCAGGCTTTTATTGCTGCTTTTTAATTGCTGTTGCAGTTCGTGCTTCTGAAGGCGGTAAGCTTCCCTTATAAGTCTTTTTATTCTGTTCCGGTCAACTGCTTTTTTAAATTGTTTGCTGCTTACCGTGAACCCGGCTTGTGAACCCGTCACCGTATTTTCTGTACCCTTCCAAACCACCTTAAAAGGAAAATTGGAAAATGACCTGCCTGTTGCAAACAATTGCTCAATTGCTTTACGGCTTTTAAGCTTTTCGTCTTTACTGAATGTATATCGTTGTTTCAGTTCCACACTCAAAATTAAAAAAGTCCCCCGATGTATCGGGGGACTAAAATATTAATATTGGTTCCGGTTAAAAAACCATTGTTTTATTTTTTATCGCCGTGTTCGCTCGAAACGGTCAGTTTATGACGTCCTTTTTTTCTGCGGCTGGCCAAAACCTTACGGCCATTGGCTGTTTCCATGCGTTTGCGGAAACCATGAACTGTTTTTCTCCGACGCTTGTGCGGTTGATAGGTTCTTTTTTTACCTGGCATTGTATTAAGTTTTTCCCTGCCTTCGATCTGGCAGGCTTTTACAAATTAATTTCCTGATACATTTTACACTCAGCAGGGCACCATCCCTGTTGTTTGTGAAAGGACGGCAAAGGTAAGGGAAAACAGGTGATGGGAAGCTATGAATTTGAAGCTTTTTCCCGGTTATAGAGCCAAATGGGCCGATTTTACCGGCTTACCATAGAAAACAGCGGCATGGCTGTCAAAATCTTCAGCAGAATCAGTTGTAAAAAAAGCCATTTGGCCGTTTTTACTGCAATTTGCCTCAATTTCAGGATGCCTGTCCAGATAATCCTTAAGGCTATTTGCCACTATTTCACCCTGGCTCAGAATGGTTACATGGCCGGGTACTGATCTCTTTATCTTTTCAATCAATAAAGGATAATGGGTGCAGGCCAGTAAAATGATATCTATCTGGCCGGACTGATGTAAGAGCTCACCCATATTTTTTTGTATGAAGTAATCGGCCCCGGGTGAATTGTACTCATTATTCTCCACCAATGGCACCCACATGGGGCATGCCTGCTGAAATACATGTAGTTCCGGATAAAATTTCTTGATCTCGATTGGATATGACCCGGAGATAACAGTTCCATTAGT
>Ga0138256_10005906_pt1 | contig 12969 bp, 15 predicted proteins | sample KNB2016incub_MG_FD_105486 | JGI IMG/M metagenome (GOLD analysis project Ga0138256, IMG submission 105486) | Active sludge microbial communities from wastewater in Klosterneuburg, Austria - KNB2014incub_MG | ecosystem: Engineered > WWTP > Activated sludge > Unclassified | place: Austria... | reverse complement strand
TCGTCAGGAATTCGCCTTTCGGCATCTTCAGATTCAGATCTTTTACGACAAGCGTGCTTCCGTCATAGCTTTTCTGAACCCGATCGAATTCAACAAAAGCAGCATCTGCTGCAACGGAAGATGCGGTCAAATCAGGCCCCCAGTTATTTTTCTTGTTGTCTGACACTTGTCGTAGTCGAAGTACGCGCGTGTCATCAACAGGTTATTTTGTTACTTAAGCGCTACTGATCTGTTTTTGGGGCGAATCCGGTACGCTTTACGACGCATTATCGAAAAAATGCGACATTTTCCGAACATTCCGCAATGGCAGAGCACCTGGATACCACTATAGTCGTAGGGGTCAGAAAACTGACCAAAAAAGACTGGCCCGCATCGGGGCGAACGCACAAAATTACCCGAGGAGCTATCCATGTCCGCGCAGGGAGAAGAGTGGTGCGGATGAAAGGACTCGAACCTTCACGGGGGTTAGCCCACAGCGACCTCAACGCTGCGCGTCTACCAATTCCGCCACATCCGCACTCTTTGCCGGGCAGGCCCAGCTGAGGTGGCGTGCTTCTAGCCGAGCGTTTGGGGAAAGGGAAGGGGGTTTTTGCACCCTCTCAGGCGTAGCTCACCACCTCCACTTCAACCCCGTTCGCCTCGCGGAAGTAGAAGCGGCGACCCGGCTCGTAGTCGGCATGGTTTTCCGGCACCAGACCCGCCGCCTTCACCCGCGCCTCGGTCGCATCTAGGTCATCGACCACGACCGCGATGTGATTGAGCGCACCCTTCGTGCGATAACTTTCCTCGCGGCTGTCCGCCACATCGCCATAACTGAACAGCGCCACGTAACTGTCCGTTTCGCCAACATGCACCGTACGGCCCGAGGTCATTCCCGGCCCCGCCCAGCGCACGTGCCATCCGAACAGGTCGCACAAAAGCTGCGCTGTCTGGTCGGGGTCCGCCACGGTAACATTCACATGTTCCAGTCTCGCCATCATCTTTCTCCTTTGAAGGTTGCTTCGAGGGGCGCTGCCCCCTCAGTCCAGTCCGATATCGCGCCGCAAATGACCCGTCAGGTTGCGTGCGTCTGCGATTGGGCGCGGATGGCGGACGACGCGCGTTTGCCACCGCAGACTGACCCACCGGACCAGCCCCGCCCAACGCCGGACCGGAACATCCGTCCGCCGTCCTGACGATGCGATTTCCATTCCCGGCCTCCTGCCCTTGATTCTCGCCCTCTCAGGTGTAATTTCTCAAGTTAACTTGAGATCAAGGGGGATTTTGATGCGGCAGGGCCTGACGATCGGCGATCTGGCGGCGCGGACTGGGCTGGCCGTCTCCGCCATCCGCTTTTACGAAACCCACGGCATTGTCCGCCCGCTTCGCAATCAGGGCGGCCATCGCCGCTACGGCGGGGCCGACATCCGGCGGCTTTCCTTTGCGCTGATTGCCCAAAAGCTTGGCTTTCCCCTGTCCGACATCGCCGGTCATCTGGCCGCGCTGCCTGACAACCGCGCCCCTGACCGGGCGGATTGGGAACGTATCGCTGTGGGGTTCCGCCACCATATCCGCGACCGGATCGATGCGCTTCAGGCCCTGTCAGACAAGCTTGACGGCTGTATCGGCTGCGGGTGTCTGTCCTTGGACAAATGCAGCCTCTATAACCGCGACGACCGCGCCGCGACCAAGGGCGCGGGTCCGCGTTATCTTTTGGGCGACCGGCCCGAGGACCACCCCGAGGACTGACATGCCAGACTGGATCACCGCCCCCGGCCTCACCCCCTATCCCGACGCACTCTCGTTCATGGAAGCGCGGGTTGAAGCGATCAGCCGGGGTGCCGCCGACGAATGTATCTGGCTCCTTGAACATCCGCCGCTCTACACCGCCGGCACCTCGGCCCGACCCCAGGATCTGACCGACCCCGACCGTTTCCCGGTCTATGAGGCGCGGCGCGGCGGGCAATATACCTATCACGGGCCGGGCCAGCGCGTCGCCTATGTGATGCTGGACCTCAACCGCCGGGAAAAGGACGTGCGCCTTTTCGTGCACAGGCTCGAAAGCTGGATCATCGCCACCCTCGCTGAATTCAACGTCCGGGGCGAGGTGCGCGAGGGCCGCGTCGGCGTCTGGGTCACGCGCCCCGATCTTCCCCCAAAACCCGACGGCGCGCAGCGCGAAGACAAGATCGCCGCCATCGGCGTACGTCTCAGGAAATGGGTCAGCTTCCACGGCATCTCGATCAATGTCGAACCCGACCTGTCACATTTTGGTGGAATCGTGCCCTGCGGCATCCGTGACCATGGCGTGACCAGTTTGGTCGATCTGGGCTTGCCGGTCACGATGGCGGACGTGGATGCCGCGCTGATGGCAACATTTGATGCCGCGATGTTGGGAAAAGGGGCCTCTCTCCAGATGCGGGCTTAGCCCAAGGGGGCCATCAGCAAGGTGCGGATGGCCTGTGGGGCTTCTTCAGGGGCGTAGAAGGCCGGTTCATGCGCAAGGCGGACAAGCCGGGCGCACTCCGAAGCCACCGGCAAGAAGACACAGCGCGAGAGGCGCGTGAAGCCCGGGGCCTCATCCCGCGAAAGCGTGGCGTAACCCATCCAGGCATCTTTCACATTGCCGGACAGTGCTCGATGGGCGATGAAACACGTCGAGACCACCAGCTCGGGCGCGGAGTGGAAGAACATAATGCTATAGCCGACATCGACCCGCACCGCGACGCCACGAAAGACACGGCTCGCGGCCGGCTGGCGATTTGGGTAGAGAGAGGGCGGGTCATAGCCGCGCAGGGTCTTCACCCCGTCGTGCTCTGATACCTGGACCAGCACGCGAAAAATGGTGTTGGGGCGCGAGAAAGACCAGCGCCACACGCTGTAAAGTCCGTCTTTGAGAGGGTGCGGACCGTCCAAATAGCTGGTGTCCGGTGCGGCATAGGCAAAAGCTGCCTGCCATCTTCTTGCGCCAGGCCAGTCGGCCTGCAAAGGCTGCGCCGCCCGCATTTGGGCCATCAGGTCTTCGCTCAGGGGTGTCAGCATGATCCGCGCGTCGACCCCGAAATAGGTACAGATACGGGCCAAAACGTTGGGTTTTGGAAAAGACTCGCCCTTCAGATAGCGCTGAAACTGCACCTTTCCGATACCAAGCTGCCGCGCCACATTGGACAGCGATGAATGGGACTGATAAAGAATGCGCAGGTTTTCCCCAAACACCGCCAGAACCGACACTCCACCCTCCAACAAAACGCGGGGCAAGCTGCTCAGATCACGGACAATTTCCCGTGCAGCCCGAAACAGCCTACACGAATACGGCGAAAGCTAAAAGCCGTATCGACCGGCGATTTCCAATATCGCCGATCCGTCGGACTTGGGGGGATGTCTTTCGGGAAGCACCCCGCCCGATTGGCCGGGGTCGGTGCTTCAAGGATCACTTCGGAAATGCCGCCCAAAGCAGGGCAGGCGGGCCTAGGTGCAATCGGCCCGGCCTGCCCCTGTTCCAGAATCCTACGTGAGTGATGGCAATCGGGATTCTGGAGCTTTAGATGTTCCGAAGTTGGGTTAGCTGTTTCGAAGTTACGGCACTGCTCATCTAGACGGCTGCGACGCATTTTAAGCCTTGCTACATGAGCAGTCGGACAGGTTTTGGCACTCCTTCCTCGATCACCAGATCGTTTGACGGGTTGTGCAGTGTTGCTCACGCTATCGCCAACCGCTCACGCTGACAAAGGTTCAAGGTTGTGTTCAAGACATCCTGCCGGAACGAAGTAGACGTTTGTCCGAACGCGGAAACCTGAACTTCCGCCTGATAGACCTTTTCAACGTAGGCTGCTGGAATAGCCCGTAAGACAACGATACCCGAGTCGGCCTTTGCAGGGATAGAATCAGACTTGTTCCCGGCGGCTACAAATTTGTTACCCTTGGCGCGACCAACCTGATTAATCTGGGTCTGCCGGTCGCGATGGATGACCTCGACGCAGCACTGCGCACGACCTTCGACGCGGCCTTCGGCCCTCAGGCGGCAGGCTGATGTTCGTGGCAAAGCTGGTCCGCTTCTTCCGCCGCCAGCGCAAGGTTCAGAAGCGCGCAACGAGGACCCGGCTGATGGTAGCGGCAGGTGGCGCACAGGCCAAAGGTCCGGCCTTCCGCCGCTAGCCCGCGCACCATCCGCTCCAGCACCCGGTCCAGTACCGCTTGCTCCGCCGCGTCGACCGCCCCCGGCAGCCCGCCCGCCTGATCCGCTGCCTTGCCCTTTTCCGTGATGCGGTAGCTGACCGACCGGCGATCCGCGAAGGCAGCATCCGCCTGCACCAACCCTTTACGCGCCAGTGCCTGCAAGGTCTGCGATGTCGTCCCGCGCGTGGTGCCCAGATAGTCCGCCACATGAGACGGCGCGCGCGAAAAGCGGTTGGCCCGCGCCAGATAATCCAGCGCGGCCGCTTGCGCCGGGTTCAGGCCACGCGCCCAGGCCCCGGCCTGCATCAGGCGCGACAGACGATCAAGCAGCAATCGGGTGTTGTTCATGGGAAACAAATAGCGACTCGATATTTCCCTTGCAAGCCCACCGGATCCAAGGCAGCAATATGGTATCGAGTCGCTATCATATGGAGAATCTCATGCGCCCGCATCTTCCCCTCGCCCTCCTCCTCATCACCAGCCCGGCCCTTGCCGCCATCACCGCGCCAGAAACCCCTGGCACCGCCCCGGCCTTTGACATCTTGTCCGCCGGGGTCAGCCGCGCGGGCGACAGCCTGACCTTCACCATGGAACTTGCCGGTCAGGCAGGCGCCGACCTGCCCGCCGCCACCGGTGCTCTCGCTGGCGCCCCGGTCTGGTCCTATGTCTGGCCCACGAGTCTTGATCCAGCGACCGTCGGCTTCGAAGGCGGTACCGGTATTCTGGCACTTGCCGCCACGGCACACCCGGATTTCGACGACACGCCGCTTTATGACGAAGACGGAGATGGCGATAAGGCCAATGACGGCGCGGGCTGGCACAGCCACTGGGTCGTGCTGACCCCGAACGAGGAATGCGGTCCGGGCGCGCTTTCGGTGCGCGACATTCCCGAAGGCACCACGCCGGACCTGCCCGAAACCTGGCCCGGCCTGCCCCTTTTCATCGACAGTCCCGATGTCCGGCCCGTCATCGAAGGCAAAACCATCGCCGTAACCCTCAGCCTGCCCCAAGGGACCGACAGCGCCGCACTCAAATTCGACGGCGTGACCTCCGCCCTACGTGTCAACCAGTCGGTCCATGCACCACTTCTCTGTGTCACGGATGTGTGGGATGTTGGTTCGGGCGACCTCTCGCTGCCGGGAACGGTTGAATGATCCTTGACGACATCGACGCGGCCGAATGGCTGAACGCCGACCCCGCCTTCAGCCTTGCCGCCCTTCGCGGCAAGGTCACGGTGGTGGAGGTCTTTCAGATGCTCTGCCCCGGCTGCGTCAGCCACGGGCTGCCGCAAGCCAAGGCCATCGCCCAGATTTTCCCGGCGGCGGAGGTCGCGGTGATCGGCCTTCATTCCGTGTTCGAACACCACGCCGCCATGACGCCGGTCTCGCTCGCGGCATTCTTGCACGAGTACCGCATCCCGTTTCCGGTTGCGGTCGATCATCCGGGCGACAGCGCCCTGCCCCGGACCATGCAGGCCTTCCGCCTTCAGGGCACACCGTCGCTTCTGATCTTCGACCGACAGGGAGAGTTGCGCGCCCATCACTTCGGCCAAGTCCATGATCTGATCATCGGTGCGGAAATCGCCACGCTTCTGGCTGGATAACATAAGTCAATTTGACCACTGGAACCTTCGCGCCCAAGCGCCGATAGTACTCACGGATTCGCGCGCAACCGAAAAATCGACGGCAATGAGGTTTCCCATGCAAAAGACCCTGACGACCCTTTTCGCGGCCATGCTTCTGTCCGGCCCAGCGCTGGCAGCGGGCGATGCGGCCAAGGGCGAGAACGAGTTCAAGAAATGCAAGGCCTGCCATTCGATCATCAAGGACGATGGCACCGAAATCGTGAAGGGCGGCAAGACCGGCCCGAACCTTTTCGGCGTAGTCGGCCGCGCCGCGGCATCAACCGATTTTGCCTATGGCGATTCTATCAAGGCCGCGGGCGCCGCAGGCCTGGTCTGGGACGAAGCCACGCTTGTCACCTATCTGGCCGATCCGACGGCCTTCCTGAAAGACAAGACCGGCGACGCCGCCGCCAAATCGAAGATGACCTTCAAGCTGGCCAAGGGCGGCGAGGATATCGCGGCCTATCTCACCTCGGCCGCGCAGTAAACTGCGCCTGACCGCTCCGGACAGCGCGGGTCGGGCATCGCACGGGTGCCCGATCTTTCTCTCGCTCCCCTCGATTGACGCAAGGCCCATCGCAATTGGGGGGCAAATTTTCCGGGCAAAGAACGCCATCGCGGATTGCCCAATCGCCTAACGCTTATTATTACGGGCCGGGAAGCCCGGCGCAGATGCAAATCTGGCCGGTCAATCGGAATGGGAGATCAGCATGGCCGACGCAGCCGTTCATGGCCACGACGCACATGGCCACCCCGGGTTCTTTACCCGGTGGTTCATGTCGACGAACCACAAGGATATCGGCATCCTTTACCTCTTCACCGCAGCCGTCGTCGGTCTGATTTCGGTGATCTTCACCGTCTACATGCGGCTGGAGCTGATGGAGCCCGGCGTCCAGTATATGTGTCTGGAAGGGATGCGCTTTGTCGCTGACGCAGCCCAGACCTGTACGCCCAACGGCCATGTCTGGAACGTGACCGTCACCGCGCACGGCATCTTGATGATGTTCTTCGTGGTGATCCCGGCGCTGTTCGGCGGCTTCGGCAACTATTTCATGCCGCTCCATATCGGCGCGCCCGACATGGCCTTCCCGCGGATGAACAACCTCTCGTTCTGGATGTATGTGGCGGGCACCTGCCTTGCCGTCGCCTCGGTTCTGGCGCCGGGCGGCAATGGCCAGTCGGGGTCGGGCGTGGGCTGGGTGCTTTATCCGCCGCTCTCGACGAACGAAGAAGGCTGGTCGATGGACCTTGCGATCTTCGCCGTCCACGTCTCGGGCGCCTCCTCGATCCTTGGTGCGATCAACATGATCACCACCTTCCTGAACATGCGCGCGCCCGGCATGACGCTGCACAAAGTGCCGCTCTTTGCCTGGTCGATCTTCGTCACCGCCTGGCTGATCCTTCTGTCGCTGCCGGTTCTGGCCGGTGCCATCACCATGCTGCTGACCGACCGCAACTTCGGCACCACCTTCTTCCAGCCGCAAGGCGGCGGTGACCCGATCCTGTACCAGCATATCTTGTGGTTCTTCGTCCACCCGGAAGTCTATATCATCATCGTTCCGGGCTTCGGCATCATCAGCCACGTCATTTCGACCTTCGCGAAAAAGCCGATCTTCGGTTATCTGCCGATGGTCTATGCGATGGTGGCGATCGGGGTGCTGGGCTTCGTCGTCTGGGCGCACCACATGTACACTGTTGGCATGTCGCTGACCCAGCAATCCTACTTCATGCTGGCCACGATGGTCATCGCGGTGCCGACCGGCATCAAGGTCTTTTCGTGGATCGCGACGATGTGGGGCGGCTCGGTCGAGTTCAAGACGCCGATGCTTTGGGCCTTCGGGTTCCTCTTCCTCTTCACCACTGGCGGCGTGACCGGTGTGGTGCTGAGCCAGGCCCCGGTGGACCGCGTCTATCACGACACCTACTATGTCGTGGCCCACTTCCACTATGTGATGTCCCTCGGCGCGGTCTTCGCGATCTTTGCGGGCGTCTATTACTGGATCGGCAAGATGTCGGGCCGCCAGTACCCCGAATGGGCGGGCAAACTGCACTTCTGGATGATGTTCATCGGCGCCAACCTGACCTTCTTCCCCCAGCACTTCCTGGGCCGTCAGGGCATGCCCCGCCGCTACATCGACTATCCTGAGGCCTTCGCCTACTGGAACAAGATCTCCTCCTACGGCGCGTTCCTTTCGTTCGCCTCGTTCCTCTTCTTCATCGGCATCGTTTTCTACACGCTGCGCTTCGGCCAGCGCGTGACCCAGAACAACTACTGGAACGAATATGCCGACACGCTGGAGTGGACCCTGCCCTCGCCGCCGCCCGAACATACGTTCGAGCAGCTGCCGAAGCGCGAAGACTGGGACAAGAGCCACGCGCATTGAAAACGGACTGAATGAATGACAAAGGCCCCGGGAGAAATCCTGGGGCCCTTTGCTTTGCCCCCCGGTCCGCAAGCCGAAACCTTGCAAAGGTTTCGGACCGGAGTTTTTTGAAAACTCCGGCACCCGCAGCAACCCACCCCTTCCCTTCCCTGCGCCCGCGCCTAAACTCGGGACCATGCCCTACGAATGGCTTCCCTCAGACGACGGCACCCGCCGCCTGCATCTCTGGCCTCACCGCTCGCTCACCCCGCGCGGCTTCGTCACCTTCATCAGTGCGACAGCCCTTCTTCTTGCCCTGCCGCTCCTCGCGACCCTCGGCCAGGCCGCGCTCTGGTTCATCCTCGCGCCAGCCAGCCTCGTCATCTGGGGTACCTGGGTGGCAATCACCCGAAACACCCGCGACGGCGCGAAGGGCGAGGTTCTGACCCTCTCCCATGACCGGCTCACGCTGGTCCATGGGCTGAAGTCCCCGCCGCTCACATGGCAGACCAACCCCTACTGGGTCCGTGTCCATATCCACCCGACCGGTGGACCGGTGCCCGACTACCTCACCCTCTCGGGCGAGGGGCGCGAAGTGGAACTCGGCGCCTTCCTGACAGCAGAGGAACGCAGAACATTGGCGGAGGAGCTGCGCAGCCATCTCGCCACCCTCCGACAGACGCATTGACGGGGCGCGGGGCCGAGCCGCCCTGAACCTGCCCTTGGCGCAAATCTTCAAGACCCTCCTGCCCCGCCACGCCAGACTGGCGGCCGGACAACAGAGAGGTTCCCATGATCTTCCGCTACACCATCCTTTACGTCGAAGACGTCCCCGCCACGCTGGCCTTCTACGAACAAGCCTTTGGCCTGACCCGCAGCTTCCTGCACGACACAGGCGACTTCGGCGAACTGGCCACCGGCGAGACGAAGCTCGCTTTCTGCTCGGTCGCGCTTCTGCGGCAGATGGGCAAGACCGTGTCGGCCAAAGCCCCCGACATCCCCTCAAGCGAGATCGCCTTTGAAACCACCGATGTGGCGGGTGCCCTTGCCCGCGCGGTCGCGGCGGGTGCGGAACTTGTGCAGGACGTCGAACACATGCCCTGGGGCCAGACCACGGCCTATGTCCGCGCGTCCGAAGGCACATTCATCGAAATCTGCACCGCTGTCGCCCCTCAGACGGCGTAGCCGCGCAACAAAAGCGCCCCAAGGTCCGCGCGCCCAGCGCGGACTGCACCGGGGGTCAATCCGAACCAGGACCGGAATTCGCGGGTCATATGGGCCTGATCGGCAAAACCTTGGTCCGCTGCCGCCTCGGCCGGGGCAAGGCCCGCAGTCAGGTCCGCCGCCGCCCGCCTGACCCGCGCCAGCCGGATCCAGAAGCCAGGGCCATGGCCGGTCGTCCTGCGGATCAGCCGTTCCGCGGTGCGCCGGGCAAACCGCGCCTCGGCCAGCGCCAGATCAACCCGCCCCAGATCGGGGTCCGCGAGCGCGGCCAGCAAATCCGTCAGATCGCCGGGCGCCGCCATCGCCGCCATCAGCCGCTCCAGCCCCCCTTCGGGGTCGTCTGGCAGGTCGGCCAGCAGCGTCCGATCGGCCAGCGCCACGCCGGGACGCATCCGCCAACCAAGATAGCGCTGCCCGACAAGGCTTTCGACCCGTCGCACCGAACGGTCGATCCTCTCGGTGTAGATCCAGCCCGGACGCTTGCCTGGCACATGGGTCCAGATCACATCGCGGCAGCCATCGGGATAGATATCGACCGCAGCCGCATGCGTCGTCTCTGCCCGCCACTGTTCAAGGACCAGTCCGCTCATCATGCCCACCGTAGGGCCCATCCGTCCCGACAGATGCCATACACTTGCCAGACGCAAAACAGACGCCTGCCAGACGCGCCTTTCACCCGAGTCGCGCCTTGATCAAGGCCCCCGCCGCGCCGAAATCCATCTGCCCGGTGTGGCGCGCCTTCAGGACGGTCATCACCTTGCCCATGTCGCGGATACTGGTCGCGCCCGCCTCCGCAATCGCCGCTGCGATGGCGGCTTCGACCTCGGCCTGCGACAGCGCGCGGGGCAGGAATTCCTCGATCACCACGATCTCCGCCCGCTCCTTCTCGGCCAGTTCGGCGCGGCCGCCTTCATCATAGACCCGTGCGGATTCCTGGCGTTGCTTGACCATCTTGCCCATCAGCGCCAGCACCTCAGCCTCGGTCATCTCCTGCGCCGTGGTGCGCAGGGCGATCTCGCGGTCCTTCACCCCCGCCAGGATCATCCGCACGGTCGACAGGCGCGCGCTGTCGCGCGCCTTCATCGCCTCTTTCTGTGCTGCCTGAATTCGGCCCAAAAGGTCCATCCGCTTACCCCATCCGATCATTTTCCGCGCCAGACTACCGCGCCGGACGGCGCGCGGCAACTCCGGCTAACCAATTGTCAAAGCTCTATTATTTTCTGATCCACTAATTCGCTTGACCCTGCCCGCGCCCCCCACTAGGTTCCGGCGAATTTTGCACATCGGGAGTCGCACATGACCGGGGAAGCCGCGCCCAAGCCCACCGCCTGTCTCGTCCTGGCCGATGGCACGATCTTTTACGGCAAAGGGTTCGGCGCCACCGGCGAAACGGTGGCGGAGCTTGTCTTCAACACCGCGATGACCGGCTATCAGGAAATCATGACCGACCCGTCCTATGCGGGGCAGGTCGTGACCTTCACCTTCCCCCATATCGGCAATGTGGGCGTGACGCCCGAAGATGACGAAACCGCCGATCCGGTCGCGGCTGGCATGGTCGTGAAATGGGATCCGACCGAACCGTCGAACTGGCGCGCCACCGAACATCTGGTCGGCTGGCTGGCAAAGACCGGCCGCATCGGCATCGGGGGCCTCGACACCCGCCGCCTGACCCGCGCCATCCGCCAGCAGGGCGCACCGCATGTCACGTTGGCTCATGATCCGGCAGGGAAATTCGACATTGCCGCGCTGGTCAAAAAGGCCCGCGACTGGTCGGGACTGGTCGGGCTTGACCTGGCCAAGGACGTGACCTGCGCGCAAAGCTACCGCTGGAATGAAACCCGCTGGGCCTGGCCAGAGGGCTATGGCGAACGCACAGGTAACGGCTTCAAGGTTGTTGCGATTGATTATGGCGCCAAGCGGAACATCCTGCGCTGCCTCGCCTCGGTCGGCTGCGACGTGACGGTCCTGCCCGCAACCGCAACGGCGGAGGAGGTTATGGCCCACGGGCCCGATGGCGTGTTCTTGTCGAACGGACCGGGCGATCCGGCGGCGACCGGCACCTATGCCGTTCCGATGATTCAGGGCGTGCTGAAGCACGATCTGCCGCTCTTCGGCATCTGCCTTGGCCATCAAATGCTGGCGCTGGCGCTTGGCGCCAAGACGATCAAGATGAACCACGGCCATCACGGCGCGAACCACCCGGTCAAGGATCTGGAAAGCGGCAAGGTGGAGATCACCTCGATGAACCACGGCTTTGCCGTCGACAGCCAGACCCTGCCCGCCGACGTGCTCGAAACCCATGTCAGCCTCTTTGACGGGTCGAACTGCGGCATTCGCCTGAAAGACCGCCCGGTCTTTTCCGTGCAATACCACCCCGAGGCCAGCCCCGGCCCACAAGACAGCTTCTATCTGTTCGAACGGTTCGCCGCCGCGATGCGCGCCCGCAAGGCCGCCTGACCCCGGCCCCAAAGCCGCAAACCTATGCGGAACTTAACGGACCATTAACCATGCGTGCGCGAGGGTGGGCGGGCCACTCCTCGCCCTAGGTTCGCATGTCGCCTTCCGCCGCCCACCTTCGCCTCGTGACGCCGGACTTCGTGCCGGTCTCGGGCTTGCGCAACCCGCTGCCGCGCCCAGTGCCGCAGCGCGAACGGACGACCCGCAAGCCGCTTGGCCAGATCCTGATGGATATGAAGGCGGTCGATCCCGGCAACATGCTTAAGGCGCTGGCCCTGCGCGAACGGCAAGATGTGCGACTGGGTGACATCCTTCTGACCCATGGCTGGGTCAGCGAGGCCGATCTGATGGCCGCGCTGGCCAATCAATGGGGCGCGCGGATCCTCGATCTGGCCAGCGATCCGCCCGATGCCCGCCTGACCGACCGGCTGGGCGCCGACCTCTGCCTGAAGGAAGGGGTCGTGCCCTGGCGGCAGATCGGCGCGGCGATGGTGATCGCCACCGCGCGGCCAGCCGAATTTGCCCGGCTGAGGGAAAGGTTGCCCGCGGGGCTTGGCCCGGTGGTGATGGCGCTGGCCCCGGAACGCGCCATTCACTCCGCCATCCTCGCCCAGCGCCAGACCGCCCTGATCCGCCGCGCTGAAACCCGCGTCGCGGCTGCGGAAAGCTGCCGGACGCTCGACGCCCAACTCGCCGGTCGGCTGGCGCTTGGCGGGATCGCGGGGCTTTTGCTGCTTGCGGCCCTGTCGCCGGCACTGGCCTTCTTGCCGCTTTTCCTTTGGGCGGTGTTCACGCTTTGCCTCTGCGCGGGGTTGAAGGCGCTGGCCTTCGTCTCTGAACTCCGCAGCCAGTGGCAGGGGCCGCCGCCGCCGTCGCCCATGACGCTGGCCCAGCTTCCGATCGTCTCGGTCATGGTGCCGCTCTTTCACGAAGATGACATCGCCCCCCGCCTGATTGCCCGGCTCGGGCGGCTCGACTATCCCCATGAACGGCTCGACATCCTTCTGGTGGTCGAGGAGGACGACCAGAAAACCCGCGCGGCGCTGGCCGGGCGCCGTCTGCCGCGCTGGATGCGGGTCGTGACAGTGCCTGACGGCCCGATCCGCACCAAACCCCGCGCGCTGAACTATGCGCTCGACTTTTGCC
>Ga0138256_10005905_pt1 | contig 12969 bp, 12 predicted proteins | sample KNB2016incub_MG_FD_105486 | JGI IMG/M metagenome (GOLD analysis project Ga0138256, IMG submission 105486) | Active sludge microbial communities from wastewater in Klosterneuburg, Austria - KNB2014incub_MG | ecosystem: Engineered > WWTP > Activated sludge > Unclassified | place: Austria... | reverse complement strand
TGGATTTGTATTGAGTCTTGCTATTGGTTTCTGGGGAAAGTATTCAATAGCCTTTATTGCTATCAGCATTGTTATTTCACTATTACTTTCTCAGCATCGAAAAATATTTTTGCAAAAGAAATTGTATATAGCTGCGTTAATCGGGCTGGTAATAATTCTACCCAATGTCTGGTGGCAGTACCAGCACAACTGGCCTTTGATCCATCACATGAAAGAACTGCAGGAAACACAGTTGAAGTATATGAACCCTAAAGGTTTTCTTACCGATCAGTTAATGATGTTTATGGCAACTATTGCAATATGGATTGCCGGTTTGGTTTGGTTTCTCAAAAATAAGAAATGGCATTTTCTAGCTTTTACATATTTAATAGTAATTGTCTTATTAATATTGGGAAGAGGGAAAAGTTATTATGCTGTAGGCATCTACCCAATGCTTTTTGCCGCTGGTGCAGTTGCCTGGGAGCAATGGACTACAAAGCGAAACTGGATACGATATACTATTAGTTTATTAATTATTGGGATAACCTATGTTCTTTTACCCATGTCATTACCAATTTGGAAACCTGAGAGACTTGCTTCTTTTTATAAAAAATATGGAATAGAACATAAATGGGAAGATCAGAAAAATCATGACCTACCACAGGATTTTGCAGATATGTTGGGGTGGAAAGAGCTTACAGAAAAAACTAAAAAATTCTTTTATTCTAATCCTGTAAAATCAAACTCAATTATTTTTTGTAGAAATTACGGACAGGCTGGGGCACTTAATTTTTATGGGAAAGATTTCTATTTTTCTTATCGGGTAATTTCAGACAATGGTTCTTTTCTTCTGTGGATACCAAATCGTCTTTGGATGAAAAATATAATTCTAATAAGTAATAGATTACCCGATAAAGATGAAGAGGTATTTCAGCATTTTGAAAAAGTAACCGTAATTGATTCAGTTACAAATCCAATGTCAAGACAATATGGAGATAAAATTATTTTCTTTGAAAATATTGATTCAATCGGGTTAAAACTGGCACAAGAGGGATTGAAGGATATGAAAAAACAATTTATCCGGTAGTTATCCTTGTTTTTTTATCAAATCCATTACTTCCAATAATTTTGTCTCTCCTAGTTCTTCTATCAGTTTTATATCGTCAGCTGATAAAGTAAATAGGTCTGTTGTATTCAGTGCTACCTGTTGGGGATTTCTTATTCCAGGAATCACCGTGGAGACAGCCGGATAGCTTAATATATAACTCAGTGCCAGTTGTGTTTTGGTACAGGAATATTTTTGGCATAAATCCCATACTGGCTTTAATTCATTTTTTGTTTTTTCAACCACTTCTGTAGTCAATCTGTTTTTACGATGATCATTAGCAGAAAAAGAAACGCCTTCATCAAATTTTCCGGTTAGTAGTCCAAATTGCAACGGCATTCTTGCAATAACACCATATCCTTTTTCTTTCATCTCCTTTAGAAAAGGCACCGTTTTCTGATTAAGCATATTCAATACCAACTGAAAGCCATTGCCATAATTATGTTCCATTAAAAAATCTGCTTCCGGCATTGGTTCAAATGTATTCAACGACAACCCCCAATACCTGATTTTCCCTTGCTGTTGCAACAAAGTCATTGCTTCAATGCAATCGGATTGTTGCAAATGTTCCAGCTTGGCTGTATGTAACTGATAATAATCGATTGTATCTCTTTGCAAACGTTTCAAACTTTCATCACAAGCGGTGAAAATATATTCCTTTGAATAATCAACCGTAAACTGATCATTTCGGGAGACATTACCCACTTTTGTTGCAATAATAATATCCGATCTGTTGCCAATCACTTCGCCAATCAGTTTTTCCGAATGCCCTAATCCATAGATATCTGCTGTATCAAAGAAATTAATACCGCTATTGATTGCAGCATTTATTGCTTCTTTAGAAACAGTATCATCCGAATCTCCCCAACCAATAGAAGTATTTCCAATCATTGCACCACCACCAATGGCCCAAGCACCAAATCCAACTTCACTCACCAATAAATCAGTATTTCCAAATTTTCTGTATTGCATACTGTAATTTAAGGATGAGTTACGAAAGAAATGTATTTTTGATACAATATGAAAAGACCCGTAAGAGTTCTCGTTGCTAAAGTTGGTTTGGACGGTCATGACCGTGGTGCCAAAGTAATTGCGACTGCATTGCGAGATGCAGGGATGGAAGTGATATACACCGGTCTTCGCCAAACTCCTGAGATGGTTGTAAATGCAGCACTGCAAGAAGATGTGGATGCTATTGGTATCAGTATTCTTTCCGGAGCACATATGACAGTGTTTCCCAAAGTAATTGCCATGATGAAAGAAAAAGGAATGGATGATGTATTGCTGACTGGTGGTGGCATCATTCCTGAAGATGATATGAAACAGTTAAATGATTCAGGTGTAGGAAAATTATTTGCTCCCGGCACAGCAACTTCCGAAATCGGTGAGTATATTAAAGCATGGGTAAAAGAACATCGTAGTTTCTAACTCAACTCTTTTGTTGCCAATGCCCAAAATTTTGGATTGTTGGTAATCATATCTAAGCAAAGAACTGAAAGCCTGTTCGAACAGCATTAGCCGGGCGGGCAAATCATAACTTTACTCATTTTAGATAGGTTCAATTTTATTGTTTTACAACTGACAATACTATTGGCCTAACTTTATTTTCACTATTCATTAGTGTAATAGTATACATACTTTGCCCATCGCTACTAAGTTTGATATTAGACCCCGTAGTGTGCCCACTGGATAAAAACTCATTGGCTCTTCTTATTTCGTACTTAAAAGACTCGCCAACTGTTTGCGTCATTTGTAAATTATCGAATTCCTTTCCCGAAATAGAGTACATCACTTTACTTTCTGCTTTTACTGTTGTATTAATTGTTGCCTTACCTTCTCTGTCAAACCTAATTTTCTTTTGTGCAAATGAATCAGTAGAAAAAATTGTTAGCATAATAAATGTCACTAATACCGTTGCGATTGTTTTCATGTCCAATAAAGTTTAATTAATAATTATTATAGTACAATTTACAAGCATAGTATTAATCATAAATCCCACTTTTAGGCCATTTATCAGATTAACAGGTATTTTAATTTTAAAAATAAAATATGCGCCTACTTAAATTTTTTGGCAGTTTAGCAATCATCTTCATTGCAACATCAGCATCAGCACAAACGAATGCCACACTATCGGCCACAGAAAAAGCAGACTGCAACCAAAGACACAGCTTTACAATATTGGGCGTTGGGATTACCAACCAGCCAATGGAGCGAATTGTAAGTAGTACCCCCACGGCAGAAGGAACTATGAATACCGTTGAAGCATTTAACAGGGTAAGTCTTGACTATAATAAAACTGGCCCTGCCAATACCATATTGCAGGTATTTGTTGGCAACAAAATTCAGTTTACCGGACAGGTGGCAGCTGGCAATAAAAGAAGCAATATCATCCTTAACAATGTAAAAGGCAAAGTAATAAAAGTAAAAATCACTAACCTAAGCCCGACTATTGAAAATAAAAGAGCTGACTTCGAGATAGAAATTAAAGGAATGACAAGTTCCCTTTTTAAAAGAGGATACGCTATGTTAGAACAAGGATCTCCTCGCACTATGATGGCAGTTGGCACTGAAAAAACCTGTACTTATGGCACCAGGGTTGTACTAACATCATTAAAATCAACAGGTACAACAAACGATGCCTTTGCAAGAATAGTTATTAGAAAAAATGATTTAAGCGGAACAATACTAGCTACAGAAAATTTGTTGAAGAACACAACTTCAAAAGAGATTTACATAGCCAACGGTTGCCTCAATGCTTCATTATCCATGCAAATAGAATATATTAATAACAATAACAGAATACCTTTTAAATATAAAGTAGAAGCGTTTTCAGTTGTTCCAGTAGGCCAATCACCACCGCCAGCACCTCAACAACCAATGTAATAACACATAAAATTTATTTCTAGGATTTTATATCGAATAAATTTACAAAATCATTTAAAAAATGAAAACTATAGCAAAATTTTACGCAATTGCTTTTGTTTTTTCAATTCTTACATCAGTAAGTAACGCTCAAACATGTAATAGAATATATCTTAAAAAAGGAGGTACAGTTTATTCTGCCGGTCCGGCTAATCTTACTGCCCGATCTGCTACAAATGAGGTGAAAATAAGTTTTATGAAAACTGGTGGGAGAGCAGAAGCGGAAGTAAACATTTACTTGAACGATCAACTACTTCCGAGTAAAACCATACACCTAAATAACGGAAACTGGGATGATAATGGTGTTTTTAGAGTTATTACACTTACCGGTGCAACAGGAAAAATGGTAAAAGTAAAAGTGATAAACAAATCAGTTACACAAACCATTAACTACACTTGTCAAATAGAAGGCCAAAGCCCCGACCTTGTTGACAGGATTGAATCTTCAAATTCTGGTAAAACGCTAAGACATGATCAAGACAAAACAGCCTACGTACTAAAATCTTGTACCCGCAAAACAAGAATTACAATTTCCAGAATTGCAGGTGATGCTATTCCCTCTATTAGGGTATATGAAGGTAGTTCTATAGGAACATTTGGTCGATGGTCTATTGTGTATGACAACGAACGCTGGTTTGGAGGAAATGACAATGAAATTACTTTTGTAGTTGAATCGCAACTTTTCTTAAAGATAAATGTGTGGAACACAGCAGCAGCTAGAACAATTGAATGCAGGATTAAAGCCGTTGTTGAAGACTATTAAACAAATATTCCCATTACACCTCTTCAAAGCAAAAAAACATATTTTTGAAAAAAAACTATGTACACTACCCTGCTCTCAACTATAGAAAATGGTATCTATATTATCACTATCAACAGACCGGATAAATTAAATGCACTAAACAAGGATGTATTTACAGATTTAAATAATGCAGTTACAGAAATAGAAAGTAATGTTGAAATAAAATCCGCCATCATTACCGGAGCTGGAGCAAAAGCTTTTGTAGCAGGTGCAGATATTAGTGAGTTTGGCAGTCTTGATAAAAATGCTGCAATGGCATTGGCGAAAAGAGGACAGGATATTTTTGCACGAATAGAAAACTGTGCTAAACCAATTGTTGCTGCGGTAAATGGTTTTGCACTCGGCGGTGGCTGTGAGCTGGCAATGGCTTGTCATTTTCGTGTAGCCAGCGAAAACGCAAAGTTTGGTCAGCCAGAAGTAAATCTTGGATTAATTCCCGGTTACGGTGGCACTCAGCGATTAGTGCAACTGATTGGAAAAGGAAAAGCGATGGAGCTATTATTGTCTGCACACCTAATAGATGCTAACGAAGCAAAGCAATTGGGATTAGTGAACTATGTTACAACGGCTGAAACATTATTAGATCATACAAAGAAAATTCTGGACATCATTAATTCAAAAGCTCCATTGGCCATTGCAGGCTGCATAAAAGCTGCTAATGCAGTGTATGATGAGACAAAAGATGGCTATGCATTGGAAATAGAAGAATTTGGCAATGCCTTCGCTACTGAGGATATGAAAGAAGGAACGACCGCCTTTTTAGAAAAAAGAAAAGCAATCTTTAAAGGGGAATAATTATTTCTTCGCCGGCAGGTACCATTTTTTATACCGCAATAATGCTTCAAGAAAATAATAATCAGCATAAGTAAGCGGCACATCTACTTCTGACTTATGAGGTATAGAACCAACACTGTGCTTCAGAATAAAACCGCCATTCTCTTCTGGCTTATTCCTGTATGCATTACTAGATAGGCTTTGCAAAAGCTTCTTTCCCGTTTTTACATAGTTCTCTTTCTCTTTTCCTTCAGTATACTGACCCAATTCCAATAATGCAGAACACATAATTGCCGCAGCAGATACATCACGGTAAGTATTGGGAATATCGGTTGCATCATAATCCCAATAAGGCACTTTATCTTTTGGAAGCCTTGGATGATTTAATAAAAATGATGCGATATTTTTTGCTTGTTGCAGGTATGATGGCTCTTTTGTAAAACGGTACATGATAAGAAATCCGTACAAACCCCATGACTGCCCTCTTGCCCATGCAGATTCATCAGAAAATCCTTGTGCAGTTTTCTTTTTTAAAATTTTTCCTGTTGCTTTATCATAATCTACCACATGATAAGAACTATAGTCTGGCCGATAATGATTTTTTAAAGTTGTAGCTGTATGATCAATTGCCACTACTTTAAATTTTGGTTCCCTTAACTCATCAGCCGACCAGCAAAGCATTTCAAGATTCATCATGTTATCAATAATTACCGGACAACTAAAATTTGAACTTGAATCCCATGACTGGATTGCCCGAATTGTAGGTCTGTATCTTTTAATCAATGTTTCTGATGCTGTTAGTACCGTTTCTTTATAAACAGGATTTCCGGTAATCCGGTAGGCATTTCCAAAACTGCAATATATCATAAATCCAAGGTCATGATCTTTTGTATGATATTTTTCCTTTTCTAAAATTGTCAATCTTCTTTCGGCCTCACTCTTTATAGCAGTATCTTTTGTATATTCATAGATATACCACAAAGAACCGGGGAAAAAACCACTTGTCCACCAACTGGTGTTACTAGTAACTAATTTATTTTCCTTTGCTATAAAATTTCTTGGCATTACATCTGCATCTGCAGCTGTATTTTTTGCCAGTAGTTTATATTGAGATGTTGCCAAGGAAAAATTCTCATTGATTAGTTTTTCCATCGCCTTATCCTTTTGCTGAGCATAACTAGTATTACCGAACACAAAAAAGACAGATAAACATAATACAGCTGCAAAAAGAAACTTACTTCTCATTATAGTAAACGCTGGATTTAATTATTAGTAAAGAATTGGTCAGGGAAAATACGGATTGTTTTTACAAACCTGCTCTTATAGTAAGTTCCAAACTCAGTAATTACTACTCCTTTTGCTTTTCCCGATGTGGAGTGAATGAATTTCAGTGTGCCGTTATCGACACTCTCTACAATCCCCATATGTCCTACAATTCGTATGGTACTATCAGTTCCGGTAAACAATATTAAATCCCCGGGCATAGCATTTTTATAATTCACCTCCTTTCCAACATTTGTAAAGTCGACCGAAGAACGGGGAACAGCTATATTAAAATGATTGAATACATAAGTAATAAAGCCAGAGCAGTCAAATCCTTTTACTGGGTCTGTAGATGCATATAGATATGGAATGCCAATTAGTTTTTTTGCAAATGACAGTACTTCAGCTGGTTTTGTATCTGCTGTTTCAATAATACCGGCATTTCTGTATGGCTCAACAGTTTTTTTTGCAGGATAGTTTACTGTAGAAGTTTTTACGGTGTCTTTATTTAACGATGGTTTCTCCGCAGGTTTTTGTGCATCTATACAACCTGATAAAAGTTGAAAGATTAAAAAAACAAGAAGTAATTTGTTTGTAAATATGGTTATGTATTTAAGCATTCATTTATTCAATATGAAGGGCAATAATTCTGCCACATTTATTTCTCTATCAGCTTTTCATCTATCAAGTAAGCAGCTATTCCTCTTATATTATCATTGCCCTGAGCATCTTCCAAATAAACCCTAACTGAGGTAACAGTCGTTGTCGGGAATGTCAAAATCCTTTTTCTACCTACACTGGTTCCTTGCACTTCACCAACTGGCTTATCACCATTGTATAAGACGATACTGAATTTCCTTACAGTTTGCCCTAAATGAATCGCTTCTTTTAATGCAATGCAATTAATTGTAACCGGTTTTTTAAAGTCAACTATAAAATTTTGCAAGTTGATGCCATAATAAGCCGATGTAGTATCAAACCCACGAAGTAATAATGGCTTATTTCTGAAATCTTTCTGGCTGAATTGATAATATGTATCAGCTCCTTTTAGAATATTTTCTTTGAAGCTATTTTCTCGCAATTCTTTAAAAGCAATTAATGAAGCAGAATCTTTTTCATGTATTAATCCTCTGCTATCGGGTGGCACATTCAGTAACAAGTTTGCGCCACGGCCAACGGATTTTAAATAAAGATCAAAGAGTTGTTCTCCAGTTTTTACTTTATCATTTTCTTTTTCATGCCAAAACCAACCTGGTCGTATGCTAACATCACATTCAGCAGGTATCCATTGTTTGCCATAATAATTCCCATGATTCAATGTATCGGTTGGTGGTGCACCCAAGCCTCGTTTAAAACCAGCCGTATCTAAAAAATTCCAATTGGATTCACCGGCAATTCCTTTTTCATTTCCTACCCAGCGAATATCGGGTCCAATATCACTAAAAATAAGGGTGGAAGGAGAAATGTCTCGTACTGTTTTTTCATATCGCTGCCAATCGTAAACCTGCTTCTTACCATTTGGACCTTCTCCATTTGCACCATCCCACCATAGTTCCCAAATGGGTCCGTAATTTTTTAAAAGCTCTTTTAGCATTCCTACAAAAACATCATTGTATTTTTCTGTTCCGTAATCGGGATGATTTCTGTCCCAAGGGGAAATATAAACGCCGAATTTTAATCCAAACTCCCGACAGGATTTTGATAGCTCTTTTAAGACATCGCCATCACCTTTTTTCCATTTGCTTTCTTTTACCGTATGCTCTGAATATTTACTTGGCCAAAGGCAAAATCCGTCATGATGTTTCGCCGTAATAATGATGCCTTTTGCACCTGCTTCTTTTGCAATGCGACACCATTGCCTAGTATCCATTTCAGAAGGATTGAATAATTCCGGCGATTCGTTTCCTTCGCCCCATTCCTTACTTGTAAAAGTATTTGGCCCAAAGTGCATAAAAAGATAGTATTCTTTTTCATGCCAGGCTAATTGTTGCCTTGTAGGCAAAGGCGATTGAAAATTGTTTTGTGCAATGCTATTTATTGATAAAAGCAAAAATATCCCTATCGAGATTTTTCTCATTTCTTCATTTTAAATAGATAAAGAATTTCGTCAGCTATAGGATGCTTTGCTGTAAACGTATAACCTAAAATTTTGGCAATAGTTTGAGCAAATTGCTGCTGATAAAGTTGCATATCTGATTTTATTTCTCCTCTTTCCGGAGCATCTGGCCCAATAGCTGCAAACCATATTTCATCAGCGCCTTGTATCTTATTATTGTGGCTTGTCCATTCCGTTTTCACCATATCTCCCCTTCCATGATCTGATGTAATTAGTAACGTTGTTTTGTTTTTATAAACCGGATCTGACTGCACATAATTCCATATCTCATTAATCCATGTATCTACTTGCTTTCCGGCATCCAAATAAAAACGATATTGACCAGCATGTGCCCATTCGTCCGTTTCGCCATAAGCAATGTAGAGCACTTTGGGTTTTCTTGCTTTTAAATATTCAACAGCTCCATAATGAGTGAACATATCCAAACATTCATCTTCTCCCCATGGTTTATGCGAATTCTCCAACATTGCATTCATCAACTTTTCATTTGCTGTTGGGCTTTTCCCTCCGAACATATCAAAGGCAGAAAAAACAGGTACGCCACTTCTTTCCTCATTTAATATTCTATCAAAAGCTTCCCATGCTCCGAAGGCAGCTACTTTGTCTTTTAGTTTCGGCTGCTTGTTTAAAAATTCTAATACTGTAACATTTGGATTGGGAGGATAACTATTGCTATTGATTGCCGTATCTGCATAACCAGTAAATATTTCGCTATACCCTGGATAACTGAACCAATAAGGATTAGCATTATTTACTTTACTTCCAACGGTTCTGTTTCCAAAAACCTGTCCCTTTGTTACTACCGTACTCCATAAAAAAGGCATTAGCTTTTTCCTTCTTTCCATTTCATCATTGCTCCAGTATGTTTTGAAAATATATTCACTATCACCTTGATTGTACTTTGAGTTATTGGCTATTGCAGAATCCATGCCTTTAAAAACTTCCTGCCAGCGAAAACCATCAGTAGTGATGATGATAATATTTTCTGTTTGCCGTTGCGCAAAAGAAGACACTGTTATGATTGCTGAAATAAGTAAACTGAGAAACTTCATAATCTGCATTTTTGTTTGATGAGAGGCTTCTAAAAATACGGAATTCCAGATACGATTTACAGTAAATTACTTTCGTCAATTGAATTACCTTTGCACCACAATAAAACACATTTATAGTATGGACTACAGAATAGAAAAAGACACCATGGGAGAAGTAAAAGTGCCTGCTGATGCACTTTATGGTGCCCAAACACAACGTAGCATTGACAATTTCAAAATTGCACAGGATATTAATAAAATGCCGAAAGAAATTATTGAGGCATTTGCTTACTTGAAAAAAGCTGCGGCTATTACAAATAGCGAAGCTGGTGTTTTGGCAAAAAATAAAGCAGCACTTATTGGTAAAGTGTGTGATGAAATATTAAAAGGAACACTGAACGATAGTTTTCCATTGGTAGTTTGGCAAACAGGAAGTGGCACACAAAGCAATATGAATGTGAATGAAGTTGTTGCTTACCGTGGTCATGTATTAAAAGGCGGCAAGCTAACAGATAAAGAAAAATTTCTGCATCCAAATGATGATGTAAATAAATCACAATCATCAAACGACACCTTTCCTACTGCTATGCACATTGCAGCCTACAAAATTTTAGTTGGAACAACATTGCCTGGAATAAAAAAATTAAGAGATACGCTGGCAAAGAAGAGCAAGCAATACATGAAAGTGGTAAAGATTGGCCGTACTCACTTTATGGATGCAACTCCTTTAACAGTTGGGCAAGAATTTAGTGGTTATGTTTCTCAATTAGATCATGGCATGAAAACTATTAAAAACTCATTGGCCCATTTAAGCGAATTGGCTTTGGGTGGAACTGCTGTTGGTACCGGCATCAACACTCCGCCGAAATACGCAGAGAATGTAGCAAAGCAAATTGCTAAGCTTACTGGCTTGCCATTTAAAACTGCCGAGAATAAATTTGAAGCTTTGGCTGCACATGATGCAATAGTAGAAGCACATGGTGCATTAAAGACCGTTGCAGTAAGTCTGATGAAAATTGCAAACGATATACGAATGCTTTCTTCCGGACCAAGAAGTGGTATTGGAGAAATTTTTATTCCAGATAATGAACCAGGCTCATCTATTATGCCAGGCAAAGTAAACCCAACACAATGTGAAGCACTTACAATGATTGCTGCACAAGTAATGGGGAATGATGTGGCGATAAGTATTGGAGGAAGCAATGGTCATTTTGAACTGAATGTTTTTAAACCAGTAATGATTTACAACTTTTTGCATAGTGCAAGATTAATTGGAGATGGATGCGTTTCATTTAATGATAAATGTGCCGTTGGCCTGAAGCCGATTGAAGCCAATATTAAGAAGCATCTTGATAACAGCCTGATGCTGGTTACATCGCTGAACACAAAAATCGGGTACTATAAAGCCGCTGAAATTGCACAAAAAGCACATAAAGAAGGAACTACACTAAAAGAAATGGCCGTTAAACTTGGCTATGTAACAGCTGCCGAGTTTGATCAATGGGTAAGACCTGTTGATATGGTTGGCAAACTCAGTTAAATAATAGTAAAATAACGATATTAAAAGGGAAGCCTGTCTTCCCTTTTAATATTTTTGACATGAAAACTTGCAAATAATTATTCTTTAATCTAATTTAACATCCGATTTAATCCAACACCTTTTAAAAACAAAACACCCACCGTATGAAAAGTATTGTTCCCTTGCGAAATTTATTCGCAGCTCCACTAAAAATAATTAAGTCAGAGGTACCAAGGACTGAAGAAAAGAAAACGCCTTATTTAAAAGCTATCCTTTCCGCAACACCGTCGCCGGTTAATGCCGAAAAGAAAATCAATCTTTCTACTCCTGACCTAAATGCAGCTTTGCGTTACATAAAAGAAAGTTCATTACTTAAAAGATAATACTCTTCTCAAACAAGCAATTACACTAAGGTATTATAACTAGTACCCTTGAGCATTTAACCATTATAAACCCCCCAATATTGGGGGTTTTTCAATATTACCCTATAAAATATCAACAGAAATATTTAATGAGTGATAGAAATTAATTTTTAAAAAAAGTGTCCCGTATTTTCTGATGCAAATTGCTAATACTACCCTGTAAAACCCACGGGGAATTTTGTGCCGAAATACTAAAAAATCCTATTGACAGATGCATTAGGTTAATCTAATTTTATATTCAGGAGTAAGATTAGTGAACCCGAAAATCCTGTCTATGAAAAAAACTGTACCCAACATTGTTTTTAGATTGCGCCTGTTACTTTCATCAGTATTGTTGATGGTTTTTAGTACTCAATATTCCAATGCGCAGAATATTGATTTCGGAAAAAGCTATATCAATATAACAAAAGGCCAAAATGGTGGAACTGTTGAGACAGGAGATACATTAGAGATTAGGGCAGCTTTTGTTGTTCGTTCAGGAACCTACGACAGTTGCCGCTATCAAGATGTGATACCAGCTGGAACTACATATATTAATAATACAATTAAAGTTCTTACAAACGAAGGAAAGGTTTATAAAGCCTTTACAAATGCTTATGGAGACGATCAAGGTTGGATAACAGGATCAACTATTACAATAAACCTTGGATATAATACTGCAAACTCTCCTTCAACAGCTTTTCGAAGAGGACAAATAAGAAGTTCTCACAAGCCATCATTTTATGGTAGTGCTTGTATTATGATTGGCTCATTCCGAGTAAGAGTAACGGCTGCTACAGGCACTAACATTAGTACTGGCGGCGGTACCATGACTTATAAAAGTGGTGCATCTTCAGTTAGAACTTTTACATTCCCAGACAATATTCTAAAAGTTTATCCTAACTATGGCATTTGTTCAAATACTATTGGCGGTAATGCAATCGGCACGGAGTTTAATGGAACATTTGGTAGTGGACAACCCAGAAACAGGGGAACGTCTGCTAATGTGCCTGTAGGATACACTTATAATTATTTTGATCTCAATTCACCACAAGAC
>Ga0138256_10005902_pt1 | contig 12976 bp, 12 predicted proteins | sample KNB2016incub_MG_FD_105486 | JGI IMG/M metagenome (GOLD analysis project Ga0138256, IMG submission 105486) | Active sludge microbial communities from wastewater in Klosterneuburg, Austria - KNB2014incub_MG | ecosystem: Engineered > WWTP > Activated sludge > Unclassified | place: Austria... | reverse complement strand
GCGACACCATGGTGGTGAACGCCGTCCTGGAGACCGGCGTTTTGACCGAGACCGTCACCGTCACCGGAGAGGCGCCCATCGCCAGCCCCGGAAAAGTCGACATCGGCCGGACCATCTCCGAAGGGGAGGTCAAGAACCTGCCCCTGGTTTCGCGAAACCCCTACAACTTCGCCTTCCTGCAGCCGAACGTCACCGGCTATGAGAACAACGAATTCGGCGCCGCCCGCATCAACGGGAACGGCTCCCAGATGCACGTCAACTATCAACTGGACGGCAACACCAACACCGAGAAGGACCGCGCCGGCCTGCGCCTCCTGCCCGTTTCCGAGATCGTGGTCAAGGAAGTGAAGGTGGTGACCAGCGGCTTTGCCCCCGAGTTCGGCCAGACCACGGGCATGGTCTACAACGCGATCACCCCCTCCGGCAGCAACAACCTGGCCGGCAGCGCGAGCTTCCGGTTCCGTCGCAAGGACTTTTCCGAGACGCCCTTCTACTTCACCGGAACCAAGAAGCCCGACACCCACGTCGACAACTACAACTTCACTCTCGGCGGGCCGCTCCGGAAGGACAAGACGCATTTCTACGTGGGCTATGAGTTCGTGGATCGCGACCTGTCCGCGGATCGCGTCATCCAGCAGTCGGTTCAGGACAACTACAGCGCCGTGGGTCTGACCCAGGCTCAGGCGGTGGGCGAGGGCGTCATGCCCGCGATTCAGAAAGTCCACTTCGCCATCGCCAAGATCGATCACCAGTTCAACGCGTCGCACAAGCTGTCCCTCCGCGAGTTCTGGTTCAAGAACGACTCCCCCTACAACGTGGGCGGCGGCGCCAACACCATCCAGCGCGGCACCGACTTCAACGACAAGATGAACACGGCCGCGGCCCAGCTCATCTCCCAGTTCGGCGGCACCCGGCTGAACGAACTCCGCGTCCAGTACGCGGTGCGCGACCAGTCCCGCACCGCCAGCGACGAATCGATCACCGGGCCCGCGATCAACATCACGGGCGCGCAGGCCATGAACTTCGGGTCTCCCCTCGACGGCACCGCGAGCGCCGGGTTCATCTTCAACACCAAGATCTTCCAGATCGTGAACAACTTCTCGTGGACGGTCGGCAAGCACTCGATGAAGGCCGGGATCGATTTCCAGAACATCTCCGACACCCGCCAGAACACGCTCCGCGCCATCTACACCTTCAACTCCGTGGCCGCCTACAACGCGGCGAAGAGCGGCCTGACGCCCCGGGGCTATTCCTCCTACACCCAGGACCTCGGCGACCCGACCGCGTCCTACAGCTCCAAGTTCATCGGCCTCTTCATCCAGGACGATGTCTGGCTGTCCTCGCGGTTCAAGCTGCTCTACGGCGTGCGCTACGACCTCTTCGACATCCCCGAATCCCGCGTCTTCGCGGCCAACCCGCTGTCCCAGTCGTTCAAGGACGACAAGAACAACCTGGCCTTCCGCGCCGGCTTCTCCTGGGCCCTCGACGAGGAGAACAAGACCGTCCTCCGCGCCTCCACGGGCATCATGTACGAGCCGCCGCAGTTGAACATGTACGAGGACGCCATCCTCCGGAACGGCGATCCCAAGTCCTACACCACCACCGTCACCCCCACCGTGGCGGGCGCCCCCGCCTTTCCCGCGAGCCTCTCGGCCGCCTCGGCTCCGAAGCAGGGGGTGGCCGCGGTCGACTCCGACTTCAACACCCAGTGGGCGCTTCTTTCGAACATCCAGATCGAGCGGGCGCTTACCGAGGATCTTTCCGTGAGTCTCGGCTACATCAACTCGATCGGCCGGAACATGCCGGTGGTGCTCGACACCAACCTGACCGCCACCGCGGCCAGCCTGGCCGACGGGAGACCGATCTACTCGCCGACCCGTCCCAACAGCACGTTCAACGCCATCGATGTGGCCCAGTCCATCGGCGAGGGCTCCTACAACGCGCTCACCGTGACCATGGGCAAGCGCATGCGCGGGGGCTGGCAGATGCAGGCGAACTACACCTACGCGAAGAGCACGGACAACGCGCCGTTCCCCGGTTACGTTCTGGCCACTGGCGACGACCGCATCTCCGACCCCAGCAACATCGATCGGGACAAGGGTGTCGCTCCCTTCAACCAGACCCACACCTTTGCCCTTTCCAGCCTGCTCCAGCCCAAGGTGTCGGGCGATGGTTTCGGGGCCAAGCTCGCGAACAACAACCAGCTCGGGTTCATCGTCCAGGCCAACAGCGGGCTGCCCTTCAACATCCGCACCAACCGCGACCTGAACCTCGATGGCAACGCCTCCAACGACCGCCCGATCGGCATCGGGCGCAACACCGGGCGACTGGGCAGGGTCTTCAACGTGGACGCGCGTTACGTCCGGTTCATTCCCATCGGCAAGCGCCGCCTGGAGCTCTTCGCCGAGGCGAAGAACCTCTTCAACACCCTGAACGTCTCCGGCGTGAACCGGGTGGTCGCGACCGACGTTCAGGGCAATCCGATCACGCCGATCCCGACGAAGATCGTCCAGTGCGGCAGCCCGGCCATCACGCCCTGCGCCACCGCCGCCTACGACGCGCGCAGCATCCAGCTCGGCGCCAAGTTCTCCTTCTAGGCTGATCCGAAGCGCCGCCCGCTCCCGACCAGGGAGCGGGCTTCTTTTTTTTTACGGCCGCTACCTCGCGAACAGGTAGTGTCGCAGGAAGCTCGTGGTCCGCATCCAGGCGTCGTTCGCCGCGTCCTTGCGATAGCCCTTCCAGGGATTGTTGGGATTGGCGAAGGCGTGAGGGGCGCCCTCGTAGACCTTGAGGTCGAAGGTCTTTCCCGCCTTCTTTGCCGCCGCCTCGAACTCCCTCGCCTGCGCCGGCGAGGGCCCCTCGTCGTCCCCGCCGAAATTCCCCAGCATGGGCGCCTTGATCTTCGCGATGGAGGCGGGATCGGTGGGAGGCGCTCCGTAGTAGACGATCGCCGCGGCGAGAGTCGGCTCTTCGATGGCGAGGGTGAAGGAATTTCGCCCTCCCATGCAGAAGCCCAGGGATGCGATCTTCGTCCTCACCACGTCCTTGCGCTCGGCGAGCCAGGCGAAGGCCGCCTTCAGGTCGCGGGTCTGGCGATCGATTGGCGTCCCCATCATGAGCTGGTGGGCTTCCTGCTGGCTCGCCGTCACCTTGCCCCGATAGAGATCCACGGCGAGGGCCGCGTAGCCTTCCTTCGAGAGCGCCCGCGCCTGGTCCTTGATCCAGGCGTCGAGGCCCCACCATTCGTGCAGCACGATCACCGCGGGAAAGGGGCCGGGGCCGTCGGGCTTGGCCAGGAAGGCCGAGACGTTCTCGGTTCCGCTCCTGAAGGTGATGGTTTCCTCGGAGGCGAATGAGACCGAGGCGGCGAGCAGCAGCAAGGCGCGCGCGGTGATGCGTTTCATGAAATTTCTCCTGGGGTTTGTCCGGTGGGAAGTGGATCCCGGCTGGAGCCTGTCCCGGCGAAAGCCGGGGCCGGGATACGCAGGCCCGCTGACCTCGTCAGCGCGCCTGCTATCTCTTGCCGGGGGTCAGGACCATCAGGACCTGGCTGCCGCCGGGTCGCACGTTCTCTTCCGTCGCCGCGGGATCCTGGGGATCCTTCGAAAGCGGATCGCCGTCGCGGTCGACCCGGGCATCGATGCGGACGAGCCCGGGCAGACCTTCCCCGGCCATGGAGTCCTTCTCCGAGATGGTCACCGTGATGGGGAAGTTCGTCGCGGGGACGCGCTTGACCGCGGATGGCGGCCCGCTCTCGAGGCCGGCTTCGCGCACGATCACGAAGAGAATCGCGCCGGCCGGCACGGTGACGCCCCGGGGGAGATCGACCACGACGACGAGCTGCGCGGACGAGGGAGCGGGGGCTGCCCCGGACCCTTCGCCCATGGCGGGCGGCGGCACTTCCGGATGTTCAGCCGGAACCTCGGCGCCCCCTTCGGCGGACGGAGCGGAGATCTGGGCGAAGACCTGGGCGAGTTGTTCCTTGTCCTCGGGGAACTGCTTCTGCCCGGCCTGGATCGCCTCTTCCGCCCCCTTCTTGTTTCCGAGCTGGAGGCGCGCGATGGCCAGGTGGATGTAGGCGTCCTCGATGCCCGGGTTCTTCTTGATGACCTCGACGAGCATGGTCTCGGCCTGGGGTGCTTGCCCCATCGCGACCCGGACCAGCGCCTGGTAGGTGAGCGCGTAGGGATTCCCGGGCTCGATCTCGAGCACCGCCTTGGTCTGGTCGAAGACCTGCATCAGGTCGCGCCGCTGCAGGTAGGCCCGGACGAGTTCGATCCTCTGGGCGATGTCGGTCGGAGACTTGCGGACCGCCTCTTCGAGGGCCTTCAGATTGGCGTCGTCCGCGGCCGAGGTCTGGGGAGCCCCAGCCGCCGAGCCCATGCCGGTCCCGCCCGTGGGCGAGCCGCCCTCGGACCGCTCCGTGGACCCCTGCGACGCGAGGTAGAAGAGACCGCCGAGGACGCCCATGGTGAGCACGCCGTACGCGAAGCCGGCCCAGGCCGAGGCGGGCCGCGCCGGGGTGGGCGGGGCCGCCGGGGCGGTCTCAGTGGGCTCGGCAGCTGCTTTCCTCGATGCCGTGGGGGAAGAGCCCGGTGCTTTCCCCGTCTCCATCTCCCGCAGGACCGTGGCGGCTTCGATCTCGATGGCCGCTCTCTCTTCGGGGCTGGCGCCTTCGGCGAGACGCCGGATCAGGGCGTCGTACCGGCGCTGGAGATCGGAGCCGCGCGAGGAAACCGTCGGAGCCTCGTGAGCCGCCTGGCGCCGCGCCCGCGCGGCCACCACCACGGCCCCGGCCACCGCGCCGAGGGCGAGAACGACGAGTGGGGGGGTCCAGCTGAAATCAGCGGCCAAAGGCTTCTCCTTGATTGCTTGGGGGTTTAGGCGCCGATCCTCCGGGCGCAGATTACGACGATGTTCCCGAGTCGCGCCGGATGCGCTCCAGGTACTTGGCGAGTTCCGGATCCACGTCCTTCGGCGTCGGGGCGCCTTCCGGGGCCGGTCCGGGGGTTGCCCCCGCGGCCAGGGGCTGGTTGGCCTTGCGGAACACGAACCACGCGCCGCCCAGAAGCACCACCGCGGGGAGGATCCACAGCATCACGTTCAGGCCGCGCAGCGGCGGCTCGAGGCGCACGAACTCGCCGTACGAACGCTCGAAGTAGCTGATGATCTGCTCTTCGCTGTAGCCCTTGGTCACCAGGCCGCGAACCTGCTCGCGCATCTTGGTGGCCATGCCCGAAGGAGAGTCGGCGATCGACACCCCCTGGCAGACCGGGCAGCGAAGCTTCGCATCGATGTCCTTGGCGAGCTCGTTCACCGCCGATTCGGGCACCTTCTTGCCCTCGGGCGGGCCGAGGACGGCGATGACGTCCGCGTCGAAGCCGGAGCCGCTCTCGGGGCCGCCGAGGATCGACTTTGCCTCCGCGCTCAAGCCCTGGCCGGCTTCCTGGGCCCAAAGGAAAGGCGCGGCCGGGAAGGCGACCAGGCCGGCGATCAGGGCGAGCCTCCGTGAGGTCCTCGATCGAAGCAGGGGTTTCATCTTCGGGCCATCGCCAGCTTCTGTCTCAGGGTGTCCCCGTCGAGAGGACCCACGTACTTCTCGACGATCGTGCCCTTCGCATCGATGAAGAAGGTCTCCGGCACCCCGTAGACGCCGAAGGCGATGGCGCCCTTCCCGTCGTCGTCGGCATAGGAGGGGTAGGCGCTTCCGCGCTGGGCCAGGAATCCCCGGGCATTCTCGGCGGTGTCCTCGTAGACCACGCCGAGGAACGACACATCCGGGTTGGCCCGCGCTCCCGCGGTCAGGGAGGCGTGTTCCTGGATGCAGGGGATGCACCAGGTGGCCCAGAAGTTCACCACCGCCGGACGTCCCCGAAGCGACGACAATTGCACCGAGGCGCCGCCCGACAGTTCCATGAGCCGCACATCCGGAGCGGGCTTGTTGATCAGGGGTGAAGAGATGGAGGTCGGGTCGCGATCGATGTTCACGAGCAGGAGGCCGATCAGGGGCACGGTGACGGCCAGGCCAATCGCGAACACGCCCTTGTTCATCAGCGCACGGGCTCGGCTTGAAGGTCCCGGGGGGCTTCGACCGTCTGTCCCACTCGCGCGGAGGAGAAGAGCGCCATCAGACCGCCGATGGCCATGATCACGGTGGCGATCCACAGCCAGCTCACCAGGGGATTGATGAGGACGAGCAGGCCGACCGTTCCCGTTTCTTCATCGATGTTCATGGCCGAGAGGTAGAGGTCCTCGACGAGGCCGGTGCGCACGGCGGGCGTGCCGATGGCCTCGCGGTTCGTCATGTACTGGTTCATCATGGGTCGCAGCGGCCCGAGGTCTTTGCCGTCTTTCTTCACTCCGATCCGGGCGATCATCGAGGTTCGGTTCGGCTCCTCGGCGCGCTCGATTCCTTCGAAGGTGAGGTTGTACCGGCCCAGCGTCATGCTCTCGCCCTGCTTGAGGGATTGCTCCAGGGACCGGCCGCTGGTGCTCGACACCGCGATGGCGATGAACGCGGCCACCGCCCCCGCGTGGGTCACGTAGGCGGCCATCCGGCGCCGGCCCGGACCGAACAGGTCTTGCGCGAAGGCCCTGAGGAAGCCGTCCGTGCGGAACTTCATGCGCGCCCGCACCGGCCGCAGGGCCTCGAAGAGAGTGACCCAGGCGGTGTAGCCCGCGAAGAACAGGGTGATGAGCGTCCAGGGCGTCCGGATGCCGTAGGCGAGGGCGGCGGCGAGGACGGCGAAGCCGAGGCCCATGGGCGGCAGGAGTCTCCGCTTCAGTTCTTCCCGGGTGCTCGATCCCCAGGGAAGGGCCGGACCCACTCCCATCACGAACAGGAGCAAAGCCCCGATGGGGATGGTCATGCGGTCGAAGTAGGGCCGCCCGACGCTCATCTGGACCTTGCGCACGGCCTCCACGATCAGCGGGAACACCGTGCCGATGAGGACGGTGAAGGTAAAGAGGACGAACAGCAGGTTCTGAGCGAGGAACGCGGTGTCGCGGGAGGCGCCGCGGTCGAGCTCGTTGTCGGGCTTGAGCAGATCCACCCGGAAGCCGAGAAGCAGGACGCTCGCGAGGGTGGCGATGCCCAGGAAGGCGAGGATGGTCGGGCCGATGTCGCTCTGGCTGAAGGCGTGCACCGAGTTGAAGATCCCCGACCGGGTCATGAAGGTGCCGAGAATGGTGAGCAGGAAGCTCGCGATGACAAGGCTCAAGGTCCATCCCTTGAGCACCCCCCGGCGTTCGGTGAGGATCGCCGAGTGCACGGCCGCGGTCCCGGTGAGCCACGGGAGCAGGGAGGCGTTCTCCACCGGATCCCAGGCCCAGTACCCTCCCCAGCCCAGGACCTCGTAGGCCCACCAGCCGCCGAGCACCACGGCCACGGTGAGGAAGGTCCAAGGCGCCAGCATGGAAGTGCGGAGCGTGCCGAGGAGAGTCGGCGACAGCCGTCCCGTGATCAACGCCGCGAGGGCGATACCGAAAGGAATGGTCATGCCCACGTAGCCCCCATAGAGAAACGGCGGGTGAATGGCCATGAGAACGTGGTTCTGCAGGAGCGGGTTCGGCCCCGGACCGTCGGTCGGAACATCGACCACGGTTCCGAAAGGCTGCGCGGGGCCGGCGATCAGGAAGGCGAAGAAGGTGGCGCACACCAGCCACGAGCCGATGGCCGCCGGTTTCGCCCAGCCGTGGGCCTCGGTGAGGCTCCATGTGGCGACCGCGACGTAGATGGCGAGCACGCCGCCCCAGAACAGGATGGAGCCCTCGAGCGACGACCACAAGCTCACGACCTTGACCCAGGTCGGGAGGCTCGTCGAGCCCACCTGGGCCACGTAGGAAATGGAGAAGTCGTTCCGGAGCAGTCCCGCGACCATCCACACGTTCGCGAGGAACATCGAAAGCGCGAACCCGTAGGAGGCGCGGACCGCGATGGTAGTGAGGTCGGCGCGCTTCTTGAGGAAGGCGGCGAAGGCGGCGACCGCGCCCGCGGACGCGCACAACAGAGACAGGAGGACGAGCCCCCGACCGATCGACGCTGTCATTGGGAGGCGCCCTTACTTCTTGTCGGAAACGGCAAGCCCGTCCGTGGAGTTCATGAGCTTCTTCAGGTCGATCGAGGCCGGATCGTCCGGGGCCCGGTATTCATTGCCGTGCGAGACCATCAGGCGGTGGGATTCGAAGACACCGTCGCCCGCGACCGTCCCCTCGACCACCACCCCGATGCCCTCGCGGAACATCTGCGGCGGGACGGAGGTGCAACGGACCGGGAGAGACTTCTTCCCATCGGTGACGCTGAAGCTCATGTTCGACCCCTCGCCCTTCTTGATCGAGCCTGCTTCGACCAGCCCGCCCAGGCGGATCGAGGCGCCCTGGGCCTTGGGACCGGCGGCCAGGACCTCGGTGGGACCCCAGTAGTAGACGAGGTTGTTGCCGATGCCCCCGACCACGAAGTACAAAAGGGTGCCCGCGAACGCACAGGCGCCCAGAGCCAGAGCCACTCGCTTCTTGCCGTCGTTTGAACTCATGACTTTGTCTCCTTGATGGCGGAACGTGAAGCATTGTCCCTTCGGAGCACTGAATACGCATAGCCCCCGTAGACGATCGCGGAAATGATGTAGACCGCGATGACGTACTCCCAGCCGCCGACGATTTCGCCGCTCATTACGCCGCCCCTCCCGCCACAGGTTCGTCCAGCGGGGGCGGCTCCGAGCCGGCCTCCCGCAAACGCGCCACGGTTTCCGCCCGAAGCTGGATCAGGCCTGCCATCAGGATCAGGACCGCGATGGCATTGACGCGCAGCGGCCAGACGAAGGCGGCGGAGACCGTCTCCGGCGACGATTGAATCTGATGGAGCGAATTCCAGAACCGGACCGAGAAGTAGACGAGGGGCACGTCCGCCGCGGCCACGATGGTGGCGACCGCGGTGACCATGGCCCGCCGCCTCGGCTCCTTGAGGGAGGTCCGCAGGGCGAGGATGCCGGCGAAGGCGAAGACCAGGATGGCGGTGGTGGTGAGCCGGGGATCCCAGTTCCACCAGACTCCCCAGGTGGGCCGCGCCCAGATCGAGCCCTGGATGGTGAGCAGGGCGGAGAGCACGACCCCCGCCTCCATGGAGGCCTCCAGGCGGTCGTCCCACATCAGGTCGCCCTTCAGCAGGTACATGATCGCGCACAGGAAGGCGGCGGTCAGGAGCAGCAGGCCGTTCCAGGCGGTGGGGACGTGGATGTAAAAAATGCGGTACACATCGCCCATGAAGACCTCCGCGGGGGCGAAGAGCAGCCCCCACAGGCTTCCCGCGGCCAGAAGGGTCCCACCGACGGCTACAAGGGTTCTTGGCTTCATACTTTCTGGCCACAGCCTACCAAGGCCGGGCGGCTCAACCGAATGAGCCATATGAATTAAGCGCCCGCGAGGCCCTAGTCCACCGCCCGCGAATAAAGTGCGCCGTCCAGAAGCCAGTGCAGCAGGGCGAAGATCGTGAGCAGGGAATTCCATGCGCTTGCCTGTCCCATGGCATCGCCGAAGGTCAGCAGAAGCGTCGACTGGACGACGGTGATCAGCACGGGGACCACCAGCGGGAACATCATGACGGGCAGGAGCAGGTGCCGTTTGTCGCTCTCCGACACGATGGCGGTGAAGAGAGTCCCCGGCGCCGAAAGCGAGAGGGTGCCTAGGGCCAGGATCAGGAGGCCGCCGCCGAGCGACGGGCCCACGCCGAACAGGGCGGCCGAGATCGGGGTGAGCAGGATTCCGACCACGAACAGGCCGAGGAAGTTCACCAGCGCCTTCGAGTAGAAGAAAGCCGTCGGCGAGGCGCCGAGGAGGATCAGGGCCCGCTGGCCGCCGTCGCGCTGCTCGGTCTCGAAGGAGTCCGAGAGAAAGAGGGTGGAGCCCATGAAAAGGCCCATCCAGAAAGCGGCGGCACCTCTCTGGCCGAGGCTCATCGGCGTTGCTTCCCCCGAGAGGCTCGCCATCAGCATGATGATGGCCCCGAGCGCGAAAGCCGAGAGGAAACCGCCCCGCTTGCGCAGGAGAATGCGCAGGTCCTTGACGATGAGGGCGCGGAAGGCGCTCATGCCGCCGCCCCCGCATGGGTCGGCCGGCCGCCGACCAGGACCACTTCAAGGTCTCCGAGGCCATGGAAGCGATCGTCCGCGTGGGTGGCGCAGACGATGGCGGCGCCCCTGGCCTTCCACTCCCCGATCAGTTCCTGGAGGAGCCGCAGTCCGGCCGCGTCGAGATGGGTCTCGGGCTCATCGAGGAGGATCAGGTCTCGCTGCAGAAGCGACAGCCGGGCGAGGGCGAAGCGCTGTTTCATGCCCGAGGAAAAGGAATCGAGGGGAGTGTTCTGCTTCGAACCCAGGCCCACCCGCCGCAGCACCGAGTCGATGTCGTCGTCCTTACGCCCGAGGTTCAGGACCGCGTTCGCGAGGATGAGATTCTCGTGAGCGGAGAGGCCTCCATAGAAGCCGGGGGGCTGATTCAGGTGGGCCACCAGGCCGCGTACCGCCTCCCGGCCGGCCACGATGTCGATTCCCTGGACGGTGGCGTGCCCGAAGTCGGGGACGAGGGCGGTGGAGAGGCAGCGAAGCAGCGTGGTCTTGCCGGAACCGTTGTTCCCGGTGAGCAGGGCGAGCTGGCCCCTTTCCACGGTGAAACTCGCCCGTGCGAGCGCCCATTCGGCGCCAAATTTCTTCGAGAGGTTCTCCACGAAGACGAACGGCCCACCCCTTTTTGACGATTCCGTCACCATTCAGGGGAGCCTTGTATCGTCCCGGGGCGTTCGCAGTCAACTGCCTTTCCTGCGTGTTACACTCGGGCAATGTCTGTGTTGCGCTTGATCCCCTTAAAGGGAGAAGCCATCGTGGTGGATGCCGATGAGGCACTCGTCGGGCGTGAGGCGAATTGCAACGTTGTGGTCTCGCACCCGTCGGTTTCGAGGCGGCATGCCCTGATCAAGAGGAAGCAGGATGTCTTCTTCGTGGTCGATCAGGGCAGTGCGAATGGCACGTTCGTCGACTCCAAACGGATCGTCGACGCCACCCTGAAGGACGGATGTGTCCTCCGTTTCGGCTCCGCCTCGTTCAAGGTCGAGGTCAGGGACGAGCTTCCGGTGGAGTCGATCGCCGAGGAGGATCTCGTGGTCGCCCAGACCATGGTGGGGAACGTGTCCCAGCAGAATTTCTCGGCCACCGTGCTCGAGGGAAACACCCTCCCCGACGACATGGCGACGCCTCACTACGGCACCGATGTGCGTCCGGTCCAGGAAGCGGCCATGCCGACGGTTCAGAGCCCGGTCATCAAACCTCCGAAGCCCCCCGAACCTCCGCGCGAGCCGTCCCGGGCGCCCCGGTCGGTGCCCGCCCTCGAGCCGCTCCCGCCGCCCGCGGCTGCGCACGCCCCGGCTCCCGCAGCCCCGAACCGGGGTCCCGCGTTCTGGCTCATGATCGCCGCCTCCGCCCTGGCCCTGCTCTTCGTGGGCGCCGCCCTGGGTCTCGCGGCCGCGTTCGTCGCCAAGCGCATGGGCTGGCTCTGATCCGCCTCCGGATTCGCGCCTCCCGATTCCCAGCTATCCCATGCCGGAGTTGAGCCCGCAAGCCCCGGAGCCGGTGGAGGTCCGTCACCACCGGTCGCGCCGCGTCCTCGCGATCGACTGGTCGGATGGGCACAAGTCCGAGTTCCCGCTCGACTATCTCCGCAGCTGGTGTCCCTGCGCCGGCTGCCAGGGGCACGCGCCGGTCCCCCGCTACCTCGATCTCGTGGGACAGTCGCTCGCCGGCATAGAGACGGTGGGCAACTACGCGCTCATGTTCAGGTGGAGCGACGGCCACGACACGGGAATCTGGGCGTATCCCCGGCTTCGTGAACTGTGTCCGTGCGAAGAGTGCGGCGGCGAACGCCGCGAGTTCTAGCCCGGCCGGCGGTCCCGAAGCCACCAGGCCCGGGCCTAGGCTAGGCTGATTTCCGCCTTGCGCCCTCTCACCAACGCTCCCAGTTTGAAAGCCCTTGACTGGGGATCGGTGTGCTCGCTCCTGGTCAAGCGCGCGGCCAGGTCCGCGAACCAGGAGGCCTTCGCGGCCCTGCTTCCCGGTGCGGCGGGTCGGGAGGAGGTCGCCGCGTCGCTCGGTCAGGTGGAGCTTCTCCGGGTGCTGCTCGACGACGGTCCTCTTCGTTTCGCGGGCATTCCGGAGGTGGAGAGCACCTGCTCCGCGCTGGGCATCGAAGGCGAGTACCTCGACGGCCTCGATCTCGTGGCCCTGGCCCGTTTCGCGGTCTCCGCCGGCGACCTCGGACGCGATGTCCAGGCCCGCCTCGACCGCCGCTCGCTTCCGATGTCGCGTTTTCCGGCCGAGGCCTCCGATCTCGTCCGCCTTGGCGACCTCACCTTCGTCCGGTCGGTGGAGCGGGCCATCGGGCCGAAGGGCGAGATCCGTGACGACGCGTCCCCCGAGTTGAGGAGGCTTCGAGCCCGCACCAACCGGCTCCGGGAGGATCTCGATCTGGTCTTCGAAACCTACCTGCGAAAGCCGAATGCGGACGATGTGCTCCAGGACAAGGTGGTCGCATCCCGGAACGGGCGTTCGGTCCTGATGGTCAAGGCCGAGGCCAAACGCTCGTTCGAGGGCGTCGTGCACGGCGCGTCTCGCGCCCAGAAGACCGCGTTCATCGAGCCGATCGAGGCGGTGGCGGTCAACAACGAACTGGTGGTGGTGTCCGAGGAGGAACAGGAGGAGATCCGCCAGATCCTGAGGCGGCTGTCCGACGAGGCGCGCGAGGACCTGTCCGCGCTCGAGCGCGCGGAGTGGATCCTGGGCGTCTGGGATTCGCTTCACGCGAGGGCCCGCCTGGCCCATGACATCGGCGGTCGAACCCCGGTGTTCTCCGAGGACGGTTCGCTGGTGGTCGTGCGGGGCGTGCACCCTCTCCTCATGGACCTGGTCCGCGCCGACCTGGATCTCGCTCCGAGCGG
>Ga0138256_10005901_pt1 | contig 12976 bp, 10 predicted proteins | sample KNB2016incub_MG_FD_105486 | JGI IMG/M metagenome (GOLD analysis project Ga0138256, IMG submission 105486) | Active sludge microbial communities from wastewater in Klosterneuburg, Austria - KNB2014incub_MG | ecosystem: Engineered > WWTP > Activated sludge > Unclassified | place: Austria... | reverse complement strand
CTGGAACGATCGCGTTGCGGAACACGGAACGACCGATCACTGAGCCCACACCTTTGGCCGGACCGACATTGGAATGCAAACCTGTTCCGCTGCATACGTGCCTGAACACAGGCGACCACGCTTTCTCCATGGCTCCGCCGCTCCAATACGCCCGCCTAGCGTTGGGTCACGGTCTTCCACAAGAGTCCGATACGCAGGCTGAAGCACCGCGCTATTACAACCGCATGGCGTTGGTATCCGGTGTCTTCCTCGTACTATCCATGGCGGTGATCTTCCTGACAGGTGGAGGGAACATCTTGCTCTACCTGCTCAGTTTCGCATTCATCACGGGCATCATCGGATTGATCCTTGCGATCAAGCACAAGGAGAAGGGTAAAGGCATCGCCATCGCGGCGATCGTTCTACCTCTGGTCGTTGTGGGGCTCGTGATCGCCGCGCTCAGTGCTGTATTCTGAATCCTTCCGAAAGAACAATGACCCATCGCCGTAACTCAGAAAGCGATAGTCATTCGCCAGCGCGTGATCGTACACAGCGCGCCACGACGGGCCAAGGAATGCCGCTACCAAAAGCAACAAGGTGCTTTCCGGTTGATGGAAGTTGGTGACCAATGCATCGGCCACGCGAAACCGATAACCCGGCGCGATCAATAACCGCGTGGTGCCGATCAAAGCATCCTGTCCTTCGCCATCGCGCAGTTGATCACGTACGGCTTGGAGGGCCGAAAGTGGATCCGGCAGTTCGGTCTTTGGATATCCGTATGGTTCCCATTGATCCACGTCGAGTTGCTCCTTGGCACTCCCGGTCAAGATCCGTACACCATGCCAATAAAGACTTTCAATGGTGCGCAACGCCGTGGTGCCGACCGGTATGATCGGGCCGTGATCCATCTGGCCGATCAATTGCTCCACCGCTTGCAACGGTACTCGGACCTGCTCCGCGTGCATCGCATGTCCGTCCATGGTCCCACTTTTCACCGGCAGGAAGGTTCCGGCACCGACGTGCAGGGTCAACCGTGTTTGTCGGTATTCCTTTCGCCGTGATGCGGTCCATTACATCGCGGCTGAAGTGCAAGCTTGCTGTCGGCGCCGCTACCGAACCACCGCGGTCCGCGAATACGGTGTTGTAGCGCACATCATCCGCCGCCGTAGCCGCACGGCGCATATAGGGTGGCAACGGAACCGTACCCGAATGTTCCAGTTGCTCTACGAATGTGGATCCATCGTTCCAGCGGAATTCGATCAGATGCTCCCCGTTCACATGATCGATCCGGACCGCTCGAAGTCCAGCCTCACCTTCACTCAAGTACAGCTCCTCCCCTTTCCAACGTTTGGCATTGCCCACCATGCACCACCAACGCGTGCTGTGCGTATCCTGAAGCGCCTCTTCGATCCGGCGATCGCCCTCCGGTGACAGGACCATGCACTCCAACACGGCTCCGGTGGTACGCTTGAAATGGATGCGCGCGTGGACGACCCGCGTGTCATTCAACACCAGTAACGCGTTGTCCGGAAGAAGATCGGGAAGTTCCCTGAACGCATGATCCGATATCCGATCATTCCTACAGACCAGTAACCGGCTCGCATCCCGTTCCGCCAAAGGCTGCTTGGCGATGCGGTCCTCTGGCAATGCGTAGGTGAAGTCGTGGATCGAAAGATCGCGCGGATGCATGGGCCGCGAAGATCGCGTTATGGTTTGATCACCTTGCCCATGCGGCGCGAGTCCTTGTACTGCACTTGAACATGGTACATCCCACTGGACCATCGATCGGTCTCTACGATCTCCAGTCCTTGCCGGATCATGCGATCCACCAACACGCGACCGGTCACATCCGTGATACGCAATCGAGCCGGGCCGTCCGCTTGGATGCAACACTGGTCGGTCACTGGATTCGGCCAGATCACGGGTCCATCGGAGGTAGCTTCCGCGATACCGGTGATCCCGAGGGCCTGCACCACTGCGTGATAGGCATTCACTTTTCCAGCGCCCCAGCGTGTGCTACCACCGACAGGTATGGTGCCGGTATTGGCATCGGTGCGCGCGGTGATCCGGATCAGCTCCTTCACATCCGCAGGTGTCATTTCTGGATCTGCCTCCAGGATCAGCGCCACGATACCTGCCACTGCTGGAGCGGCCATGCTGGTACCCGAGAGCCGCCCGAAAGGATAGGACCCACCTTGGAAATCAACGTTCACCAAGGTCGTGGGCGATTGATCCGTGAATGAACTGAGGCTGGAGGCCACATTAACGCCCGGCGCTGCGATATCCGGCTTCATACGCTCGTCCAGAGTGGGTCCGAAGGAAGAGAAGGAAGCGATGGAACCACCTACGGGAATGCCGGCTCCAACGGTGTACTCCGAGCTATAGGCCGCGACCGTGATCAATTCATTGGTACAAGCCGGTTCGCTGATCCCGTAGAAATGATCACCAGCTACCCAGCCGGTCTGTCCAGCTTGGAACTCCTGCCCCCAATTCCCGACATCGTTGGTCAGTTCCGTCACGTTCCAGAAATGCACACGCCCAGTTTCCGCAGCGGCCTTCAACGAAACTCGGTAGGCGCTGCTGGTATTCTTGACCCGAAGTCGGAAATGTGGCCGACCATTCAATGGGTGCTCCGCGTCCGCAGTCAGGTTGAAGAAGATGGTATCACTGCCTTGTACAAAGAAGGAATCGAGGTAGGCTTGTTGTGTCGCCGTGTTGTAGAACGGGGACTCGTGCAACACTTGATTCAGGTTGCCGCTCACCACCACGCCCGCCGAGAACGAAGCACCTTCATCGCCCCACATGCTGATGCTCTGCCCCCACATATTCGGGTTGGCCGAGTACGGATAGAATTGGATCCGTGATCGCAGCGTATCGCCTGTGAAATCCTTGCGGATGTGAAAGTTCACGTCGCCATTGTTACCGCCAGAATTCACAAAGACAACGCCTTCTTGTGCGAGCTGATCGATGGCTTGGCTGATCAGCGAATGGCCATCCAAAGTGCCGATGTGATACAAGCCCCAACTCATGTTGATCACCAAGCGCTTCCCGTCCGCGTCGGCGATCCCCTTCATCCACGTGAAGGCATCCAGCACTGCGGCCGCATCCACGAGGAAGGTGCAGAACAGGAATTGCGCATCGTAGGCCAATCCCCGGTACGCCGTACCCGCACCACCACCACCGGCAATGCCGGCCACATGGCTGCCATGGTAGGCGTAGTTGTATATGTTCGACGTATCCGACTGCGCTGCGAGTAGCTCCGACTCCGAGTCGTACACCGTTCCGTAATCGAAGTCCGCTGGTGCTGGGCCGGAGCGCTTGTACTGGTCCCAAGCAGCGCGCACACGATAACCCGTCATGGCCGTATCGTAGAACATGGGGTGCGTGTAATCGAAGCCCCAATCCGTGATGCCGATGAGGACATCCCGGCCGGTATAGGTCTGTGGCAAATTGATGCCTTGGTGAACACTATCCGCATGCGTTGCCGGAACCACCCTGTTCAACTGGGGTGCTGCTTTTCCAGCCAATTCGATGTAATCCACACCGGTGAGCTCAGCGAGATCCGACAAGTGGTCGGCATCCACTCGGAAGGAGACCACATCGCCCACACGTGCTCCCCATGTGAGGACATCACCACCGACCGGGTCGAACGCCTCGTTCACCTTGGCCAAGAAACCGACCATGCACCGACCATGGACGAGTGCTGTCGGATAGTACCCTTGCGTGGCCTGGATGAGATCCTCTGCTTTCGGATGCGTGGCGATCAAGGCTTTCAGTTCTGCTATGCCGACCGTTGTATTGGCGGGCATGCCGACCTGTCCAACAGCCGTGGACAGACCAAGAACGATGAACGAACCGAGTAGTGCTTTCCTCATGAACGGAGCTTATCCGACCAAGGTACGTGCCCGACCTTCAATCCGAGCTTGTTCCCTTCCCTTCACGGCGCACCTTTCACCGGTTCCTTTCTAGAAAGATCCAGCTTGTGTACCACCGTCAGGCGGATGTTGTGCCGATGGAAATAGAAATTGCCTGTGGGTCGCTGTTGCACAAGATCCAGGTAACTCAGGATGATCGTAAGCGCGGGAGTTGGTTTGTACCCGATGCCGATGAGGACCCGATTCTGATCGAATGTATTCAGGACCACCTTGGACCCAGCGTTCAACATGACCTCATCTGCGATGCGCAAGTACATACGTTCAATGCGCTTCTCATCACGCTTCACCCGGACGAGTGGGAACTCCAAGCCGAGTTGATAGCGGAGTCTGAAATTCGTGAAGATGTGACCACCTGCCAATTGTCCATCGGTCACTTCGGGGATGAACCTTGCCTCGCCCCGGTACCGGTGATCGAGTCGCAAACGGCCGATGGTGGTAGTGTTGTTCAACTCCACGTGTGGGCGCCATTCGGGCACGATCAGATCGCTCGATGATCGGGGATCGTTGGACCATTGCAGGAAATAGCTACCACCCGCTCGCACATCCCAGCTGCGGCCCAACATGCGCATGACATGGGCCCTCACAGCGAACAAGAACTGAGCATCCGGGTCGATGGACCTCCGTTCTTGGATGTCGGTGCCCAGCGACCACCGCTCACTGAATTTGAGGGTATTGATGTAAGCGACCCAGAACTGATCCTGCGTCGTGATCTTCTTACCCGTCTGCGCATTGGCATGTCCTCCGCGGACTCCTCCCACCACCGTCAAGGCCACAAGGGCCAGACACCGGAAGTTCATTGCGAAAGGTGCTTCGGGATATCGATCGGCTAGGCCACCTTCAAGGCATTCTCCACCTTCTCCTTCAACAGCGCGTGCTTCACCACTTCGATCATCTCGTTGACGTAGGTGAAGCGCATGCCCTTGGTGTAGCGCGCGTCGATGTCCTCGATGTCCTTGCGGTTATCGGCGCTGAGGATGATCTCCTTGATGCCAGCACGCTTCGCAGCGAGGATCTTTTCTTTGATGCCACCCACGGGCAACACCCGTCCACGCAGGGTGATCTCGCCGGTCATGGCGACGAACTTGCGCACCTTTTGTTGGGTGAAGGCACTGGCCAAACTGGTGAGCATGGTGATGCCTGCACTTGGACCGTCCTTCGGTGTCGCTCCTTCCGGCACGTGAACGTGGACGTTCCAACGTTTGAATACATCCGGATCCAAGCCGATGATCTCGCTGTGCGCCTTGAGGTACTCCAGCGCGATGATGGCACTTTCCTTCATCACATCACCGAGATTTCCCGTGAGCGTGAGTTTGCCTTCGCCCTTCGTGATGCTCGTTTCGATGAAGAGGATATCACCACCGGTCGGGGTCCATGCCAACCCCGTGACCACACCGGCCACGTCGTTGCCTTGGTACTTGTCCCGCGCGTGGCTAGGGCCGTAGATCTTCACCAGATCCCCGATCCCGACGGTCACGCTATGCTTCTGTTTCAACGCGATCTGCTTCGCACGGTAGCGAACGAGTTTTGCGATCCGCTTTTCCAAGGTCCGTACACCGCTTTCGTCGGTGTATTGTTCGACGATGGCCTCCAGTAAGCCGGGTGCGAGTTTCAACTGTCTCGCCTTGATGCCATTCTCACCGAACTGCTTCGGGAGTAGATGGCGCATGGCGATCTCGATCTTCTCCTCTTGGGTGTATCCGTTCACCTCGATGATCTCCATTCGATCGCGCAAGGCCGGATGAATGGTGCTGAGGCTATTGGCCGTGGCCACGAACATCACTCGGCTCAGGTCGTAATCGATGTCCACGAAGTTGTCGTGGAACGCGTAGTTCTGTTCGGGGTCCAACACTTCGAGCAGCGCGCTGGCCGGGTCGCCATGGAAATCCTTACCCACTTTATCGATCTCGTCCAACACGAAGAGCGGGTTGCTGGAACCTGCCTTCTTCAAGCTTTGGATCAATCGTCCGGGCATGGCACCGATGTACGTCTTGCGGTGTCCGCGGATCTCGCTCTCGTCGTGCAAGCCACCTAGGCTCATGCGCACATATTTGCGACCCATGGCTTCGGCCATGCTCTTTCCGAGACTCGTCTTCCCCACGCCGGGAGGACCGTACAACAACACGATCGGTGCCTTCATGTCGCCCTTCATCTTCAACACGGCGAGGTGCTCGATGATGCGCTCCTTCACCTTGTCCAAGCCGAAATGATCGCGGTCCAGGATCTTCTGCGCGGTCTTCAGATCGAATTTGTCACTGGTGTACTCGCCCCATGGAAGTTCCAAGAGCAACTGCACATAGTTGTGTTGAACGCTGAACTCGGCACCGGCCGGATTCATGCGCTGCAACTTCTGCAATTCCTTGTCGAAGGTTTCACCTACGATCTTGCTCCATTTCTTCTTCGCGGCCTTTAGGCGCATCTCATCGATCTCCTGCTCGATGGGGTTGCCACCCAGTTCGTCCTGGATGGTCTTCATCTGTTGATGGAGGAAATACTCGCGCTGCTGGCGATCCACCTCGGTACGCACTTTGTCCTGGATCTCGTTCTTCATCTGCAGCATCTGCAGCTCCTTGGTCAGGTGCGTAAGCAACAGGTTGGCGCGCTCGCGCAGATCGGCCACTTCGAGCATCTTCTGCTTCTCGGCCACCTCTGCATTCATGTTGCTACTGATGAAATTCACCAGAAAGCTCGGACTGTCAATGTTCTTGAGCGCGAACTGGGCCTCCGTCGGAATTTGCGGACTCTGCTTGATGATCTCCGTCGCCATGTCCTTCAACGAACTCACCAAGGCTTGGAAGCTCTTGTCGTCCTTCGCCGGACGGATCTCCTCGAACTCCTTCACCCGGGCGGTGAAGTAGGGCTCCAACTTCACCATCTCCAGTACTTCAAAGCGCTTCTTGCCTTGGATGATGGCCGTGGTGCTTCCATCTGGCATGCGCAACATGCGGATGATGGTGGCGATGGTGCCGATGCTGTTGAGGTCATCGGCGCGGGGTTCCTCGATCTGGCCGTCCTTCTGGCTAACGACTCCGAGTGTCTTGGTTCCGCGATAGACATCCTGTATCAAGCGGATGCTGCGGTCGCGACCCACAGTGATGGGGATGACCACCCCCGGGAACAGGACCGTATTGCGAAGTGGAAGTATGGGAAGTTCCGGCGGAGTGGTCTCCGCATTCATCATCTCCTCGTCTTCGGCCGTGATCAAGGGGATGAGCTCCGTTTCATTCTCCATCTGCTCGGAGCTGAAGAAGCTCTCGGTACGTACGATATCGTTCATAAAGAAATTGCCAGGTTGTCAGTCACAAAGATACCCACCGCCATCATCCTCTCGGATAGGGTGGGTTTTCAATATCTACGGGTATGGGTTGCCAACCATCGTGCCGGAGCAGGGCAGTGTGACAGATGGGCAGTGCATGGCCAAGTGGCCGGTCTCAGCGGTCGATCACGAGATCGCGTTGCGCTGGGCGAAGAGGTGGCGTAACAGTCCCTCGTCCACGACCGTGAGCGGAATTCGCCGTCGCTCCATCACGCGGCGCGCCGTGGCCAACGCCCGTTCAATGTCGTACACCGCGAAGCCTTCCGCACCTCCCCACGAGAAACCGGGAATTTGCTTGGGCGGGAAACCGCTTCCGAAGATGTTGGCCGCAACCCCGACCACGGTACCGGTGTTGAACATGGTGTTGATGCCGCTCTTGCTGTGATCGCCCATGATGAGGCCACAGAATTGTTGTCCGCTGTCCACGAGCTTGCCTTCCGTATAGCTCCATACCTGCACGCTCCCGTACGTATTCTTCAAATTGCTGGTATTGGTATCCGCCCCCAGGTTGCACCACTCACCCAAGACGCTGTTGCCCAAGAATCCATCGTGTCCTTTGTTGCTGTACCCAAGGATCACACTGTTGGTGACCTCTCCCCCTACCCTGCATTCCGGACCGAAGGCCGAAGGCCCGTAGACCTTGGCTCCCATTTTCAACTGGGCATGATCGCCCACCACGATGGGTCCTCGCAACAGGGCGCCTTCCATCACTTCAGCCCCTTTGCCAATGTAGATGGGGCCATTCTTCGTATTGAGGATACTGGCCTCCACCACGGCTCCCTCTTCCAAGAAGATCAGGTTCGGATCCCCGATCACGGTGTTCGTTCCTTCCAAACGTTCGGAGCGGCGGCCTTCCGTGAGGAGTTGGAAATCATGTGCGATGGCTTTCCCGCAATGCTGGAATACGTGCCAAGGCCGTTCAAACCGGATCACTTCATCCGTAAAAGGGACCGGGGTCAAGTGGACCGGCGGTGACCTCCAATCCGCTATGCTCGGATGCCCTTTCCCTTCCGACCCGAAGGCCAAGGCCACGCCATCCTGAACGAGCACTTGCCCTGGCCGCAGATCCATGACCGCGCCTACGATCGCATCGGTCGGGAACAGCGCGCCATCCACTTCGAACTGGGCTGGTTCGATCGGTAATGGGAACGCGGCGGACAGGTAGTTCTCCGTGCGGTAGCCCACGCCCAGCCCACTGCGCACGTACCACCCTTCGGCCAAGCGCAATATCCCTGGCCTGAGTTGACCTACAGGACGTGTGAAGGTGAGTGGAAGCAGGTGCGCATGCCACCCGGCATCGGAAAGAATGATGGACATGGTCGTACGATCTTACTCCGGGCCAAGGTAAGTTCAGCCAGGATCACCTTTACGGGTCATGGATGGCCACCGCATCCAATAGGACCGTCAACATTGCGAAAATGTGCGACCCCTCCGGGGTCGGATAGAACGGCGCACGATACGACGACTATTCTCTGTGACCCCTCCGGGGTCGACGATCACCGCTTGAGCATGACCCCGGTGGGGTCACAGAAATTAGAAAGTCCGCACCCAGCGGGGCATTCGACCCCGGAGGGGTCACAGAGCACAGGTCCTATTGTGTGAGCGAAATTTAGATGCGCTTGCCCTAGGGGTCATGGATGGCCACCGCTCAGGTCTTGAGCACCCGGAACCGTGCCTTCTTCTGCAGGAAGTAACGCTCCAGCGTGTTGAAAGAGATCCAGGACAGTGCCAATGTGCCACCGAATGCCAGCGTATGGACCACGACATTGTAGACCAAGTCGTTCGCAATGGACCCGTACGGCACGAGGTCCAATACGAACAGGATGATCATCCAGTGGTACATGTAGATGCCGTAGGAGATCTTCCCGATGGGGCCCAAAACGGTCCGGTCCGGATCGGGGAACACTCTGATGGGTCCACTAAGATTCAGGATCACCATACAGAACAGGATGGCGTAGATGGGGTCGTTGAAACGATCGAAATGAACGCCCCCGAACCAACAAAGCGCCGTAAGGCCGATGGATGCCCAGCCGATGGACCGTCCATTCAACTTGGTAACGAACGAATGGTCCGTAGCCCGCATATAGCCGAACAAGCAGCCCATTGCCATGCAATCGAACCGCGTGCCGTGGAAGAAGAGCGCACTTGCGTGGTAGAGTTCAGGGTCCTTCAAGGTGCGTGAATTGAGGAAATCGACTCCATAGGGCAACAGTGCATACCCACTGAAGAACACGAGCAACGCAGGGATGACCCGCGCTGGAGGAAGGAAACGCAGGATCACCGGCCAGAAAAGATAGAATTGCTCCTCGACCCCAATGGACCAGATCTGTGGGCTCGGGAGCCAATCCATGCGCAACGCATGTCCGATATTCGGCATGCCCAGTAAGCTGAAGAGCCAGGTCCCGGTGCCGGGCGTGAAAGGGAAGAGGACCACGGATAACAATAGAACGGTGTAGTACAAAGGCCAGATCCGGAGGATCCTTCGCATGTAGAACTTCCGGAGATCGGTGCGACCGATAGCCGCACGTTCCTTCACCAAGAGGAAGGTGATGAGGTAGCCGCTGAGCGCGAAGAAGAGAACGACCCCCAGGTGACCATCAGGAAGCCAGGATCCGGGGGTGTTGAATGCACTCGGGATACCGCGTTGGGACTTGAGCAATTCCACGTGGCCGAGTACCACCATCAGCGCAGCGATCGCACGTAGGGCATTCAACCCCGGCAGCAAATCACCTTCTACACGATCACGCATCTCTCGGTCGGCAAGGAACGCATTTCTCCTCTCGGAGATCCACCGCAGCGGTGCCACGATCAGATCCCGAAGAATCCACAGATCCAGTAGGCGATCGTCGCCAAGGCTGCGCTCACCGGAATGGTAAGGACCCAGGCCCATAGCAGGCGAACGGTCACGCCCCAGCGTACCGCACTCAACCGTTTCGTAGCCCCAACACCAATGATCGCACCGGTGATGGTATGCGTGGTGCTTACCGGTATGCCGAGTTGTTCGGTCATGTACAAGGTCATGGCACCGGCGGATTCCGCGCAAACACCCTCCAGTGGTGTCACCTTGGTGATCCGAGTGCCCATGGTCTTCACGATCTTCCAACCCCCACTGAGGGTACCCAGACCGATGGCCGTATAGCACGCGAGCGGCACCCATGCGTCCATATCGGAAAGGCTTTCCTTCTTACCGCTCGCCACGAGTGCCACCATGATGATGCCCATGACCTTTTGAGCATCGTTGCCACCATGCCCGATGCTGAATGCTGCGGAACTCAGGAGTTGAAGTTTCTTATACAAGTTGCCGGTGCGCAGCGCGCTGGGGGCACGCGTCATGTCCCATGCGTAAGCGGCCATGAAGATCAAGGCGAATACCGCCAAAGCGATCCGCAGTCCGTTGTTCTGGAGGATGAACACGCAGGTGACGGTCGTTACAACGGCGATCAGCCCAAGACGGAGCCAAAGTTTCTGCACTAAAGTGACCAATGTGATGAATATGGAGATGACCATCCCCACCAAAGGTGCCAAGAAGATGAATGCGGCGATGAGGGCCACCTTGCCGATGTTGATGCTGTCCAGATCGAATTCGGCACCCGCCAACGCAGCCCCAGCAAAGCCACCGATCAAGGTGTGCGACGAACTGCTGGGAATGCCGTACCACCACGTGAGCAAGTTCCAGGTGATCGCCGCGAGCAAACCAGCCAGAACCACGCGCAGGGTGATGAACTCCTCGTGGACCGTTTTCGCAACGGTATTCGCCACATGGTGATCACTGAAGACGAAGTAGGCGATGAAGTTGAAGGCTGCAGCCCAGATCACCGCTTGGACCGGCGTTAGCACTTTGGTGCTGACGATGGTCGCGATGGAATTCGCCGCGTCGTGGAACCCGTTGATGTAATCGAACACCAAGGCCAACACGATGACGATGACGAGCAAGGTCATCTCCTCACGCGTACTTCAGCATGATGGACTCGATCACATTACCCACATCCTCGCATTTATCGGTGGCGAGTTCAAGCGTCGTATAGATGCCGCGCATCCGGATCAAGTTGATCGGATCCTTCTCCGTTGCGAACAAGCGCTGTATGGCCCTATCGTAGACTTCATCGGCTTCGTTCTCCATGCTGTTGATGCGCACGAGGAACTCGTTATTCATTCCGGTCTTCGACATGGTGCGCAGGCTTTGCACCGCCAGTTGTACGATCTTGCTGCCCTCGTTCACCAAGCGCGCCAATTCCCGGCAGGTCTCATCGGGCTTGACCAATCCGAAGAGTTCCAAGTTCTTCGCTGATGCGAGAATGTAATCCGCGACATCATCCAAGCTGGTGGCGAGGTAGTGGATGTCCTCCCGGTCGATCGGTGTGATGAAGTTCCTGGCGAGATCGGTGAAAATGGTATGTGTCAGGTCGTCGTTGGCGTGTTCCGCTATCTCCAACCGCTCTAGCAAGGCCGTTCGCTGAGAACCGGGCTCGGTCTTCATGATCGCGATCAGATCCTCCGACATCTTGAGCACATTCGCTGCGGAAGCCTCGAAGTGGAAGAAGAACACGCGATCGCGTGGTTTGAAGATGTTCAGCAGATTATCAAGTGCCATATACTTCGATTTCGCTGGGCAAATGTATTCGTCTCGATCGTTGCCGAAGATAGATGGTAAGATGCTTAACGTAGGGTTAACATGGTGACGTCCATTCCGGTCCAGGTCCTGTTCACCGAAGATGTTGAGAGTAACCAGCATCGGCGAGGCTCGTACTGGGATGTGTTTCTGGCATACGCCTGATCGGGAATGAATGCCCGATCGGTCAATTACGTTCGTTCGGTGCCATGGACCGATCTTCGTGGCATCATGTTGTACGAATTCAATGGTTATCGACCGGTGGTACACGAGTCGGCCTTTGTCCATCCACAGGCGGTGGTAACAGGCAATGTCATCATCGGGAAGGATGTCTACATCGGACCCGGTGCGGCCTTGCGCGGTGATTGGGGCGAGATCATCATAAGCGATGGGTGCAACGTGCAGGAGCATTGTACCATCCACATGTTCCCCGGAGTCACCGTGCGGTTGGAGCAAGATGCGCACATCGGGCATGGTGCCATCATCCATGGGGCCCATGTTGGGCGTAACTGCCTGGTCGGGATGAATGCGGTGCTGATGGACCATGTGGAGTTGGGCGACGAGTGCATCGTAGGTGCCCTCTCCTTTCTCCATGCCAACAGCGTATGGGAGCGTCGGAAGGTGATCGTGGGCAACCCGGCCAAGGTGGTGAAGGAGGTGACCGATGAGATGATCGCATGGAAGCATGAGGGTACGCAACTCTATCAACAGCTACCGGCCGAATTGCACGCCACCCTGAAACCCTGCGAACCCTTACGCGAGGTCCCTGCGGACCGTTCGCCCATCACCGTGCGGTACAAGACCTGGAAAGACACGAAGAAGGGCTAATACCAATTCGCACTAAGGCTTAGGCCGATCTGCTCGCGCTTTCTCCGCATGGCTCCTCCGTCGAGGTGATCAATTCCGTGGTATTCGTGATCTTCACACGCTTTGACTTCCATGATGGATCTTTGCGCTGGGATCATCACTTGGCTTTTGTCCCCTTTGGTCGTATTGGTCCGTTCGGTCTTCAAGAGGTTGCATGCACTTCCCACTCTTCGGTGAACTCATCATCATCCTTGGTCTGGCCACGGGCATCCTGCTCTTGTTCCGGAAGTTCAAGTTGCCCGGGATCCTGGGCTTCATTGTAACGGGCATGAT
>Ga0138256_10005900_pt1 | contig 12978 bp, 5 predicted proteins | sample KNB2016incub_MG_FD_105486 | JGI IMG/M metagenome (GOLD analysis project Ga0138256, IMG submission 105486) | Active sludge microbial communities from wastewater in Klosterneuburg, Austria - KNB2014incub_MG | ecosystem: Engineered > WWTP > Activated sludge > Unclassified | place: Austria... | reverse complement strand
TGGATAGATGGGTTTATCGCCAGCATGGCTTTGGCGGCAGCAATGGTATAGTCATAAGTTATAACGGCATACTGCTCTTTGCTTACCTGCAACTGCGATATGCCCAGGCACCAGATGCAGGCATCACAATTTTTGAAATGGTCTTTAACATCGTCGTACAAAGAATAATCATCGTGGATCACGGTAGTGATCTTGGGGCGGGTTATTTCCAATGGCCGCCTTACCAGGGCAATAATGCCTGTTATATCATTATCATCAATTGCCTGACGAACCACTTCGGAACCGGCCATGCCTGTAGCGCCTGTAACAATGATTTTCATTTTTTCAGAAAGATAATAATTTTTTAACTCCGGCTGATCGTATCTGTCGGGCGATCAATAAATTTTCTAACGCAACCTGTCAACACTGCTTCATTGGCCTTTTTAATCACATAGAATTTTTTCTATACGGGAATTCGGATAAGTTATCCACATGGTTTATCTGTGAAGCATTATTTCTTAATTATTATAAATCAAAAAAATATATTTATGATACTTCATCTTAAACTAAAACTAAACTTATGCTTCAAAGAAAAATTCTCCTTTCTTTTTTTCTTGCATTTATTGCAGGCGTTTCTTTTGCACAGGTAACCCAGGTTACCGAGAACCAGGCAGGCATATCTGCAAGGCTGCAGTTTGAAATTGATAATACTAAAGACCCGGCTTTGGGATATGTTCCCAAAGGAAGGTTGGTGCAGGCGTATGAATTCCGGCAACTAAGGTTGCGGCAACTGGCTGCACAAAATATCCCTTCATTATTTTCATGGACAGAGCGTGGGCCAGACAGCGATGCCGTTGGTCCAAGTAATGGAAACACACGTCCCGGCAATGGGAAAACAGCGGGCCGGGTAAGGGCTATATGGGAAGACCTTGGTGATGCCACCGGAAAAACCGTTTGGGTTGGTGGTATTGACGGGGGTTTATGGAAAACAAATGACATAACCGCTAATCCGGCAACATGGACAGCGATCAATGATTTTTTCGGGAACCTTGCGGTAGGGAGTATTTGCCAGGATCCTTCTGATGTTAACATCATGTATTTTGGAACAGGTGAAAAAGCGATCAATGCAGATGCGGTGAGAGGAGCAGGTATCTGGAGAAGTACGGATCACGGCGTTACCTGGTCTGTGATGGCAGGCTCACAAAATTTCTGGAATGTAAGTAAAGTGGTCTGCGATGCCAGTGGCAATCTATATGTTGGGTGTAATTCAATCTCCAATACAGCGGGATTACAACGCTATACAAAATCTTCAGGCACCTGGGCAAATATCACGCCTTCCGGCCTCGACCCAAGGGTACCGGATATTGAATTAAGCAGTACAGGAAGATTACATGTTACCTGTGGTTATTATAATACAGCTGCAGGCAGTGCAGGGTACAGGTATACTGATAACCCATCAACAGTGACCGGCAGCGGATGGACATCGCCTGTTACTTCTTACACCCCGGTTAATATTAATGTTGACCTTGCAAGTAATGGTAATACTTTGTATGCCCTGCCATCCAATTCAAGTTACCAGGTGGCTACTATATATAAGTCAACCGATGGTGGTGCCAACTGGTCAGCTACCGGAACCACTCCTGGTTTTACAAGCGGGCAGGCATGGTATTGTATGGCTGTTGCCGTTGATCCCAACAATGCCAATAATGTAATAGTAGGAAGCCTCGATTGTTATAAAACGACCAATGGAGGTACATCATGGACAAAGATCTCTGAGTGGGTTGGAACCACCGGGCAATATGTGCATGCCGACCAGCAGATAATTACATGGCGCAGTAATAACCAGGTATTATTTGGTTGCGATGGTGGCGTGCATTACTCCGCAAATGGTGGTACAACTATCAGCGACAGGAACCAGGGCCTGCGGATAAAACAATTTTATGCAGTTGCAAATCACCCTACATCAACCGATTATTTTTTAGCAGGCGCACAGGATAACGGGGTACACCAGTTAAATACTGCAGGTTTAGGCGCTTCGGTGGAAGTTACCGGGGGTGACGGGGCCTTTGTTCATATAGATCAGAACCAGGGGCAATATCAATGGGGTTCTTATGTATATAATCAATATAGGAGAAGTACCAATAGCGGCTCTACCTGGTCATCAATAAATTATTCCAGTTCTGCCGGTAAATTCATTAACCCTACCGATTATGATGATGTAAATAATATCATGTATTGCAGCGGTAATGCAAACGCTTTTGTCCGCTGGAGCAATCCGCAAACGGGCAGCACATTTACATCTGTTACCATGAGTGGTTTAAGTTCGGGTAGGGTATCAGCAGTAAAAGTATCGCCTTATACAAATCATACGGTGTTTTTTGGCGGAGGCGGAAGTGGTATTACACCTTCCCTCATCCGGGCAACCAACGCAAATGCAACACCAACTTTTACCAGTATTATCGGGACAGGAATGACAACTGCCAGTGCTAATATTTCATGTATTGAATTAGGTACGAATGAACAGAATATTATTGTGGTCTATTCAAATTACGGGATAAGCAATGTTTGGGTAACCACTAATGGCGGAACATCATGGACTGCAATTGATGGAAATTTACCTGATATGCCGGTACGCTGGGCTATGTTTTACCCGGGCGATAATACAAAAGCAATTATTGCAACTGAAACAGGCATCTGGCAAACCGCATTGATAAATGGGGCTTCCACTACCTGGGATCCTGAAACAGGATTTCCTAATGTTCGTACCGACATGTTGCAATACCGGGCCGGTGATGGTTTACTTTCTGCTGCAACCCATGGCAGGGGATTGTTTACTACCATAATCAGCGCTGCACCATCCTGTGGTACGGTAACAGGCCTGTCTTCTTCAGCAATCACATTAACCACAGCTACTGTTAGCTGGTCTGCTTTAAGCGGCGCATTGAATTATGATGTAGATTATAAACTGAATTCATCCGGTACCTGGATAAATGCGGCAACAGCAACAACAAACCTTTCTGTTGCATTAAGCGGGTTAACTGCCTCTTCATTATATGACTGGAGAGTGAGGGCAAATTGTACCGGTGCAACAGGCGCATATGCCCAGGCACAATTCACTACAGCAGCAACACCTACCTGCGATGCCCCAACCGGCCTTTCATCATCAGGTATCACCGAAACCGGTGCAACAGTCAGCTGGACAGCAGTGAGTGGTGCAGCCGATTATGATGTGGATTACAAATTAAGTTCATCTGGTACCTGGATAAATGCGGCAACAGCAACAACCAGTCTTTCAGTTGCATTAAGCGGTTTATCTGCCTCTTCAATATATGACTGGAGGGTAAGGGCAAACTGTACATCTATCGGGTTAAGCAGTACTTATACTCAGGCACAATTCACTACAGCAGCAACACCAACCTGTGATGCGCCAACAGGTTTAACATCTTCGGCCATTACTTCAAGCAGTGCAACTGTTAGCTGGACAGCAGTGAGCGGTGCAGCTAATTATGATGTGGACTATAAATTAAATTCTTCCGGTACGTGGACCAATGCCGCTACTGCTACCGCATCCACTTCTGTTGCATTAAGCGGTTTAACGGCTGCTTCACTATACGACTGGAGGGTGAGAGCAAATTGCACGGCAGTAGGATTGAGCAGCAGCTACAGCCAGGCACAATTTACTACGGCTACAACTGTTACCTGCCCCGGTCCATTGGATGTTAGTACCAACGGAACAGCAAGCGGTGCAGCCACTATTCCTTTCAATACTGATGTAAAAGGTTTGATCAGCCCAACCGGCGATAATGACTATTATAAATTTGTAATAACCACAGGCGGTACGGCTACCATTACATTAACTACTCTGCCTTTTGATTATGATATCAAATTGTATAGAAGCAATGGAACTTCTCAATTAGCCGTTTCACAAAATTCAGGCACAGCAAATGAAACTATAACCAGAACCTATACAGCCGGTACTTATTATGTAAGGGTATATGGTTATAATGGTGCAAACAGCGCAACCAGTTGTTATACTTTAAGGGTACAATTAGGTACTGCCACCCTGCAGGAATTACCTGTTGTTAATGCAACAGACCTTAAGGTTAAACTATTTCCTAACCCGGTTAGCAATAAGCTGAGTATTTATCTGGTGGGAGATAACAACCGGAAAATCCTAACGCTGTATGATTTGAGCGGAAAGGCTATCTATACTCAACAGCTTACTGATATGTTTACAACTTTGGATCTTCAAAGAATTGCAAAAGGAACCTATTTGGTAAAAGTTGCAAATACTGATGGTAAAGTGTTGTATACCGAAAAGGTTATAAAGAACTAAGTAGGGGTTCTGAAAATGTAAGCCGTCCCGCCTTAGGCGGGACGGCTTATTAATTGTATGAACAGTATGTTATTGCTCATCCCGGTTAATAAACAACCCGTTACACATATTTCGTATTAGGCGCAAGGGGATTTACTAAAAAAATCGGCGCTTTTGCTTATATGAATCAGCCTTATACATTTTATTTTTACAATAGCTTTTTAATCCAAAAAATAAAATACTGTGATGAAAAACTTTACAATTCTTTTACTTGTTGTGCTTTTCCTGGCTTCCTGTGCACAATCTGTGACCACACAACAGGCTGCTGCCCGTAATTACAGGGGTGTAAGAGGGATCAGGTAAACAGGTGATCATGCATGAGATTTTAAAGCTGCAGTAAAAATATTTATTGCAGCTTTTTTGTTTGGGTAACGGCCTTGTTGAAGAAGAGTAATTTGTTGTCATGCCGTTAACATTCTATTCCACTCATTTCAATATCTTTAATCTTTTAATAGAGGTTACCAGTTTTAACGCAGTAATGATCAGCAAGGTTTTTTATAGCGGGGTATGCAGTATGGCTTTCTTATTATTGTGCACATGCCTTGCCGCACAGGAAGTCCCTTCGGCGGCTGACACCTTTTTTCTTGCCAAAAAAAAAGGTTTACTTGGCCGGTTGGGAAAATCCATTTCCACCACTACACATGCCGAAAACCCGGTTAAAATAGAGAACCCTTTCCTGGAATTCCAGGGAAAGATCATCCGTTCCATCGAAACCCTGATACTTGGTTTTGAGTACGACATCAATGATACCAGCCGGGTGAGAACGGGTATTGCGGTAAATGTTGGTAAAGCGCTGCATAAAAACACCTCATCAAAAGTTATCCGTAATAATCTTTTTTTTACAGAAGGAGACCCTGTATATCCTTACCTGCTTGCCGATAACGAGCACTACCTGCGTGAACTCCCTTATATAAAAGATGCAAGGATAATGGTAAGTTATGCAGCCGGCGGTACTGATTCGGTGGATGTGATTGTACTAACCAAAGAAGTTTTTTCCATTGGCGCAAAAATTCTGATGAGCAATAGGGAAAAAGGCAGGGGAGAGTTAAGGGAAGAAAATTTCATGGGCAGTGGAACAAGGTTGTTGATTAGTGGCTATCATGAAAAAAGCCGGTATCCGCAAACAGGTATTGGCGCAGAGTTGATAAGAAGGAATATCGGTGGCTCGTTCATTGACTGGACATCGGGATATAAAGATTATAATTATGCTTTCAGCAGTGGCCGCAACCAGGAAACCATTGTATATACCCGGTTTGAAAAACCGATGGTGACTGCCTATATTCCCACTACCGGCGCTTTGGAATGGTCGTACCAGCGAACAAGAAATGTGTATGACGGCGATTCGCTTTACAGCAGCGACATAAAATATGCTTATTATAATGTAGATGCCTGGTTTGGTTACAGCCTCGACAGCAGGCGTTCGCTGTATGCCAATAAAAAAATAAGGGTGCATCGTTTCATTGCCATTCGTGGGTTTAAGCAACACTTTCTCAGTTTACCCACCAGGTACCAGAAGGTATATGATTACCGCTTTACAGATTTTACCGGGGCGCTGGCTTCACTTAATATTTTTAAACAGGTATTTTACAAAACCAGTTTTATTTATGGATTCGGTATCAGCGAAGATATCCCCGAGGGTTTCAACTTTGCACTTACGGGTGGTTTTGTAAAAAAACAAAATACCAAAAGGCCGTACGGCGGTTTTGATGCCACGCTGGCAAGATTCAATAAAAAGGGTTTCTACAGCAACTTTACTTTGAAACTGGGTGGCTATTATTATCAAAGCCGTTTTGAAGATGTTGATCTTTTATTTTCAGTAGATCATTTTACCCGGCTCAGTAAGTTAAACAGGGCCTGGTACCACCGCCTTTTCATAGGCTCGGCCATTACTGCCCAGGTAAACCCGTCGCTTAATTCACCATTATACCTTAACAGTGATTACGGGCTCCCTTATTTCAATAATGGCAGTGTGAGTTCCGACCTGAGGGCAACGGTAAAAGGCGAATCGGTTTTTTATAATACTACCAAAGTGCTTGGCTTTCGTTTTGCGCCATTTTTGTTTACCGATATAAGCCTGGTGAAACCATATAAGATGGGTCCGCAAAAAAGCGATATTTATACAGCATTAGGCGGGGGAGTACGTACCCGTAACGAAAACCTTGTATTCGGCACGATTGAACTAAGGACCTATTACTTTCCAAGACTTAATGGAAATATGAATCCGTGGAAAGTGGAGCTGAACAGTAATATCAGGTTTAAATACAGGAGCAGCTTTATCAGCCGCCCCAATTTTATTATTGCTAACTAGCCAGCCGAAACCCTGTCTGCCGTTAGGCAGGTTCAGCACAGCAGGTGGCAGATTTGAAATAAGAAAAAGATTACATCAGGTCAAGCGCCTTGGCCAAAAAAGTGGTATTAAAGGGCAACACCATGGAGCAATAAGAGCCAATAGGAGACCAAAGGACTGCAAAAAAAACTGCAACAGAAAGTAAGAATAATACCCAGTACAGGCCGGTTCTCTTTTTAGTTGTTTCCATCTGAATGATTTTATGCAAATATAAGACAGAACTTTTTATCTGCTGTTTTTTATAAGATTCTGCGTCAAATTTTTTTGTAAAGTGGTATATTGCCGCTTCGTTTTAACCCTTTCGGATGATTGTACATTTTTATTTGCGCTATTCCACCAAGTTTGGACAGGCACTTTTGGTGAGTGGCAATACAAAGGAACTGGGCAATGGGGATATCTCTAAATCCTTCCTGCTTACTTACCTTAACGACCAGTTATGGCATGGCAGCATTGAGATCAACAGCAAACAGGTAACGGAACCTATATCCTATAAATATATATTACAGGACGAAAAGGGGGAACAGGTACCGGAATTTGGCGATGACCGTATTGTTGATATAGCTATGATAAAAGCAGGCCGCATCGTTTTGTCCGATGTATGGAATCATACCGGCGATTTTGAAAATGTGTTTTTTACGTCGGCTTTCAGGGGCGTACTGCTTAAAGAAAGAACCGGTAAAGACCCGGCACAAAAAATTCCGGCCAAAGCATATACACATGAGTTCAGGGTGAAAGCGCCTTTGCTGCACGAAGATGAGATTCTTTGCATCAGCGGGTCATCGGCTGCCCTGCACGAATGGGATAAAACAAATGTGATACTGCTTACCAAAAAAGATAACTGGTGGACAACCCGTATCAACTTTTCTAAAGTACAGTTCCCTGTCGTGTATAAGTATGGAGTGTATAACAGCAGGGGAAAAAAGTTCATCCGGTTTGAAGAGGGTAATAACAGGATATTATTGAATGAAGACGTGGTCAATACCATTGTTATCAGCCATGATGGTTTTGCAAAAGTGAATACTGCCAACTGGAAAGGGACCGGGGTGGCCATTCCTGTTTTCAGCCTTCGCAGTAAAAAAAGTTTTGGTACGGGTGAATTCACCGACCTTAAACTACTGGTTAACTGGGCGAAAAAAACAGGGATAAAGATGATACAGTTATTGCCTGTTAATGACACCACGGCCACTTATACCTGGAAGGATTCTTATCCCTATTCAGCCATTTCAGCCTTCGCCCTTCACCCGCTTTTCCTCAATCTTGAAGACCTGGCCGGCAAAGAACATGCTGCCGTGGTAGATGCGCTGGCATCAAGAAAAAAACAGCTGAATAAACTGGCCGAGATCAATTATGAAGAAGTGATGGAATGTAAAATGGCTGCCATCCGTGAATTATACCGGCTCAAAAAAGAAAGCCTCAGGAATGACGCAGACTTCTTTACTTATTTTGAACTGAACCGGCACTGGCTGGAACCTTATGCCGCCTTTTCTTATTTAAGGGATAAATACAAAACAGCTGATTTCAGTACCTGGAAGACACATGGGGTTTATAAAGAAGAGGAGATGTGTAAACTGGTAGCTCCTTCTCAGAAACATTATGATGAAATAGCGCTGCATTATTTTACGCAATACCATCTTCACCTGCAGTTGAAGGAAGCCACTGAATATGCACACAAAAATTCAGTCATCATCAAGGGCGATATTCCTATCGGTATCTGCCGCAACAGTGTGGATGCATGGATAGAACCGGAACTGTATCATATGGATGAACAGGCAGGTGCACCACCAGATGCGTTCACAGCCAAGGGTCAAAACTGGGGGTTCCCAACCTATAACTGGGAAGCCATGCAGAAAGATGATTTTACCTGGTGGCGCAAACGTTTTGAGCAGATGAGTAATTATTTCGATGCCTTCCGCATTGATCATATACTTGGTTTCTTCCGTATCTGGAGCATTCCTGCACATGCCGTAGAAGGCATCATGGCCAGGTTTGTTCCTGCTCTTCCCGTTTCCATCAATGAGATATTTGAAAAGAGTATCGCTTTTGAAAGGCATCGCTATACCCAACCCTATATCACCGACCCCATCCTGCTGGAGATATTTGGCGATAAGAAAAAAGATGCAGTGAAGAAAACTTTTTTCAGCGGCAATAAACTCAAAGAGAATTTCAACACCCAGCGTAAAGTGGAAGAATTTTTTGCGAAGAACGATACTTTCGGTCATTCCGTAAAGCTGGGGTTATATGATATCATCAGCAACGTCATTTTCTTTGAAGTGGAGAATTCGAACGGGCAGAAGTTTCATTTCCGGATCTCTATGGAAGAAACCTCATCTTTTAAACACCTGGACAAGCATTCGCAGGATGAACTGCGTAAACTATACATTGATTATTTCTATCACCGGCAGGATGAGCTTTGGCGCAAGGAAGCCATGAAAAAACTTCCGGGCCTCAAACGTAATACGGCTATGCTGGTTTGCGGCGAAGACCTGGGAATGGTTCCGCATTGTGTGCCTGAAGTGATGGAGCAACTGGGCATATTAAGCTTAGAGATACAGCGCATGCCTAAGAAGACCGGGATAGAATTTTTTCATCCGAAGGATGCGCCATATTTAAGTGTAGTGTCGCCCTCCACGCATGATATGAGTACCATACGGGCATGGTGGGAAGAAGACAGTTTTAAAACAAAACGTTTTTATAACCTGCTGATGGGACATGGCGGTGAACCACCTGCAATTTGTGAACCCTGGATAACTAAAGAGATCATCCTGCAGCACCTGTATTCTCCTGCCATGTGGAGTGTTTTTCAATTACAGGACCTCATGGGCATGAGTGGCTCCTTTTGCAGGGAGGATCCGATGGAGGAAAGGATCAATAACCCTTCGCAGTCGGACCACTATTGGAACTACCGTATGCATATTAACCTCGAAGACCTCATGAAAGAAACAACTTTCAATGATGAGCTGAAAGGTTATGTGGAGGCGAGTGGGAGATGATTCTTTTTGTCATTCCGACGCAGGAGGAATCTGCCCGGCAGTATTACTAAAGTTGAACAGTGGAACATTACCTTGCAGATCTTTCTCCCGGAAGCAATCGGGATCAGGATGACAGAACACTCCAATGAAAGTAAAATACAAAACATACAACCTTCCCTTTCGTCACCCCTTCACCATTTCCAAAGGAACAAAAACACATCAGCCCACGTTTGTAGTGGAACTTGAGTTCATGGGCATAAAGGGTTACGGAGAAGCGCCTGCCATCAGCTATTATAATATTCCGGTAGAGAAAATGGCCGAAGACCTGGAACGTAAAAAAGTATTTGTAGAAAAATTCGCTTTCTCCGACCCGGAAAGGTACTGGCACTACCTGCATCATTTATTTCCGGCCAATCCTTTTTTAGTTTGTGCACTGGATATGGCCGGCTGGGATATTTATGGAAAGCTGAAAAGAAAACAGTTACATGAATTATGGGGCTTGGATACTGCCACTGCCCCTTTAACTGATTATACCATTGCCATAGACAGCATTGAAAAGATGGTGGAGAAAATGAAAGAGAAGCCATGGCCGGTATATAAAATAAAAGTAGGGGTAGAGGATGATATAAAAATGGTGACTCAGTTACGCAAACATACCGATGCTGTTTTTCGTGTGGATGCCAATGCCGGCTGGACACTGGAGCAGGCGCTTTTAAAAATCCCTGTTTTAAAAGAACTGGGTGTTGAGTTTGTGGAACAGCCCCTGGCAAAAGATGACTGGGAAGGAATGAAGGTTTTGTTTGAACAGTCTCCGCTGCCTTTGATAGCAGATGAAAGTTGTGTGTTTGAAGCTGATGTTGAAAAATGTTACGGGCATTTTCATGGCATCAATATTAAACTCACCAAGTGCAGCGGCATTACACCTGCACGCAGGATGATAACCAAAGCAAAAGAGCTTGGCATGAAAGTGATGGTGGGTTGCATGAATGAAAGCTCGGTGGGTACGGCAGCCATTGCACAACTTGCACCCCTGCTTGATCATGTGGATATGGATGGGCCGCTGTTACTGGCAGAAGATATTGCGGAAGGCGTGAAGTTTGATCTTGGTAAAATTATTTATACAGATTCACCGGGCCTGGGCATAGCGGTTGAGCAATTCTAGAAAAATATTTTTGAAAACAGCCGTAATTGGGATGTTGGTTTTTACACAGTTTTTAATTTTATAACGACTGCGTTACGGGACGTTGCGTATCACATTATCGCAACGTCCTCAGCCAACGCACAGGCTGGGAGAGAGACGTTGCTCGGAAAAAGAGCAGCCGTACAGTGTCGGAGAGTGTCCAGCAAATGTAAGTGTCGCAAATTTTTTACTATTCCAAAATTGCAGCAGAAATAATATCTCTTGCCGCTTGTTGTCCACTTACACTTCTCCGCATATCTCTTTTTGTGAATGCAATTAGGTTACTCAATTTTGGAGTGTTGTCTGCTCCTTTACCAAGTCTTTCCCATTTCAAAAAATTGTTTAAGTCGCCTGTTGAACTAAACTTAGGTTCGGTATAAATTGCGTCTTCATTTCCCATTGTCAAATAATCATCAATGACATTCAAAGCTGTTTCTGATAATTGTGTCGCAGCATCTGCATCAAGATTTTTAAATACTCTTATAACTGCATCTGTAACATTAGTATTGGAAATTTCAATATTGGAGTGCATCATACATTCTTTAAGTAATTCTACAACTACATAAAAGAATAAAAATTTAGTCTGTCCTCTTGATGGCTTTTCTGCTCCTCGTCCAAATTTTATCTTTTGAGCAAGTTTTTGAAACAAATAAGAAGCGTAAATATCTTTAATGCTGAATGTATCACTTTCAATTATTCTTTTAAAGATGCTGCCACCTGGTGCAAAAGGTGGATTTTTACCAAATGCGTAGCCGGGCTCATTCAACCAACCTGCACCATAGTTTTTAAGAAGGTCAAAGGCGTTTGCATAATCATTATAGATTTTTGCTGATGGGTTTGTTCGTTGAATAGTTTTTTGGCTATCCCATCCACCTCGTTGGATTTCAAGAAAAATATTGTAGGTGTTACCCATTTCTTTCGCCCACACTCTAAAGTTTCCTTCAAGAGCTATAAAATCTTTTTGTCCGACCGCATTTTGACTATTTGTAAATCTTGTGGTATTGGTTAGTAACTCATCTCCATTCTCACCAACTTTTACAACTTTCACAACAACGATACCTTTCTTTAATCGGTTCTTCCATTCTTCAAGTTCAGGATTTACTCCTGTTCCTCCTGCTTCAAGTTTTTTGTAAAGCGTTTCCCAAATTGTTCTTGTTGTTTGACAACCATTTACAACATAAGGTTCTGTTAGTTCATATTTGTCGCTTTCAAGTAATTTAAAATCTTCAACAACTATTGTGATGCCATTATTATAAAGTCCGAAGCGTTCAGGATTTTCCCTGATAGTAAGAGCAATTCCAGCATTAACCTTTTTGCCCGACCCTAAAAATTTGCGAACGTTTTTTTCATAAATTAAATCAAGGTCGCCTGTTTCTGATTTGTAATCTTTTAGAAACTGATAAAGATTATTTAGTTTAACTGAACCTACCAGCAAATCATTACCTGATGGAACAAGATTAGCAATGAAAGGAAGGATATATTTTTTGTACTGCGAAAGATTTTCTACTGCTCTTTGGTAAATTGTTTCAATTGAAACAGCTTCGGTGTCAAACATATTTCCAAGTCTTGACCTGCCTAAAGTTTTGATGTCATTCAGCACTCGTTTTTCATCGTCTGTTAATACTCCATTTGTTGCAAAGACTAAAACCAATTTATCTTTTGCTGATGCAGAAGCCCTAAACATTTGTAGGCGTTCAAGCAAGTCGTTAGCTATTGATGAAAGTCGCTTTGTTTTTCCGTCAATTGTTTCTATGACTTTTTGTGCTTCAATTAATAAAGTGTCCTTGCCTGCAAAAGCAGAACCGTATTTGCTTTGTATCAAATACCAAGTATCTCCTTCGTTTGCATTGTCTTCCAAAGTATCGCCACGTTGCAAATAAGCTATGTCAATACCACCATCACCGCTACCATCACAAAAAATTATGTCGTCTGTGTCCTCGTTAAAGTCAAGCCATTGCATAACCAGCTTTTTAGAAAACCTGTTACCAAGTTCAACTGTTGAAGGTGTGCCGTTGGTAATTTCTGTTAACCAGTCTGCTTTGAAATCCTCAAATGAAATTGTCGTGTCTGCCATTTTGCTGTTTTGAAATTTTGATTTAGTAGTGTTGGTGGTTAAAGTATTTTTATT
>Ga0138256_10005899_pt1 | contig 12980 bp, 11 predicted proteins | sample KNB2016incub_MG_FD_105486 | JGI IMG/M metagenome (GOLD analysis project Ga0138256, IMG submission 105486) | Active sludge microbial communities from wastewater in Klosterneuburg, Austria - KNB2014incub_MG | ecosystem: Engineered > WWTP > Activated sludge > Unclassified | place: Austria... | reverse complement strand
GAGTGTGACTGGACTAACCTACTTTTGTCAGGTAATCCAGACTCATGCAGCATTTTGGTATAATCTTTACAGTTATTCAAGGTACAAGTTTTCATGAATTTCGTAGCGTCTGCTTCTGTTTCATAAACTCCATGAAATTCTATTTTTTCAGTATTCTTCAGTTCATCAACTTTATCCTCTTTACAAGAAGCAACATAATACAATTTTATCATATGTGTATCCTTGCGGATTTCAGAAACGACAACATGAACAGTATTCATCTGACTGTATGACTAATATGAATTATAATTAATACCATCTTACAGTTTATAAATCAATTTTTTATAAATAAATAATTACTTTTTCACTGGAATAATTGTTTTGATAATTTCATCTACATTGTAATTTAATTTTCCTGCGGATTCAGCGCATTTTGTTACAAAATCATTATTGCGATGCAACCAATGATCCCATTTATCCTTCATAACCTCATCAGCATTATAAACTTTATTGACAAATTGTTCCAGACAATTTTGTAATTTTACGGCATCATCGCCACTTACACCAGCTTTAATGATAGCTTGCTTGATCGAATTTGCATAAACTGTTTGGAAATTTTGTTGAACCATTTGTTTATTAAGAGTTCTGGGTGGATTACTAGAAATTGTAGTATTAAGTAATTGTGACGGTTTATATGATGGTTTTTCCGACATATCAATACCATATAAATTGTAGACTTTCAATAACCGTTTTTGTTCATTTTCGGTCTCTTTTTCTAATTTAGAAAGCTTATTATATGGATATCCACAATTTTGAACACGCCAACGATAACTATTATGGTCTTCATTTTTATTAAGTGTTTCAATTTGTTCACTACTTTTGTTGTATTCATTAACAATATTAAGTATAGACAATTTGTAATTCTTAATATACATCTCTAGTAACAATCGTTTATCTTCTGATGATAAGAGATCAAATAATTGTTTAGCAACATATGCAAGAACATTTGGATGCATACTCTGATAAGTAAGATACTCATCAAAGTTGGCAAACAAGAAAAAACCATACAAATCATCATGAGTTTTCTCACCACATAGAGTATTGTCACCAGAACTTCCACCTCTTGGCCAGTGGAACTTAAAAGGATCGCTCTTAAACTTATCAAGAAAGAGTTTTAAGACGACTGGATTATGCATTGTTATTACTCTTTCAGTATAGACATCAAATCGATTATTCTTGATATACTCATAAATTGGATCAAGATGTTCTTGAATGAAATTGACATCTTCTTCTTGTAGCTTGAGTAGTTCGATGAATCTTTCAAGTGGAACATTGCGAACTAATTCGTAAGTATTGGCATTACGGTCAATATCCTCCTGATCTTTAAGCCAAAAATAGTATTGTGTTTTTAATTTCATTTTACGTTGTTCATTTAAGACTTGAAGATAAGGTTTTCCAGTTTGTTGACATTCCCGAACAATTTGATTATGTTTAGCTATTTCTCTCATATGTTTTTCGTGTAGTTCGTGCAAATATTTTTCATTATCTTTTTGATTATATCGAATAGTAAAATTGTCAAGTGTTTTTCTAAAATCCGCATACTCAAGATATATTTTTTTGATACCATCTGCTAATTTATTACGCGATTCAGTAATAACCATGTGATTTTTACGATAATCTTTACCATAGGTACAATGGTATTTATTAGCTAGTTCCAAAAAGTCCACAAGTAACATATTTTGTGAAGCTGATTGTGGTGTAAATTTGCACAGGTTAGTGTCAAATTGAGTAATATTATAATGATATTCTGGTACAAGAATGTTTTCGGAATCCAGATTACTGTACATAATACCAGAAATGAAGTTATGATCTTCGCGTCCTGAGCCAGAAGGTAAGTGTTTAAATGGATATCGGCTGATCATATTTGGAAGTTCATTTGATAAGATTTTACCCTTATTGAAGAGAAATTTTTTAATATGGCCAGCTAGTTCTTCTTGGTGGCCGGAACCACATCGATCAAGATAGAAGAATTTAGACCAATAGTCTTTATTTTTAAGATTGTTGATTAGTTCAGATAAAGGTTGTTTAATATTGGTAAAATATTCACAACCAGTTATAGCTTCAAGTTCAGTAATAGTTGTAAGAAGTCTATTCCATTCTTGTGATGTTCCACGAACACGGACCTTAGGAATACTGCAACCAAGTATCATACAACTGTAATACTCTTGAACCATGTCGGCAAAGAGACCCATCATTGATTCGGCATAACCATCAGGTTGGCCGGAAAATTGAGGAATAAATTTGTTAATATCCATCTTGATATGTTTTTGTAATGTATCAAAGAAAATCTTAATGTCAAATTGTGTTCCAGGAAAATAATTTGCACTTTCCGGATCATCTGAGAATACTAATCGAGTCTTTTCAGATGATGTTGTAAACAGATGACGATATTTGTCAGATTGGTCCTTTACAATTTGACAAAACTGGTGAAGAATAACGTTCCAAATATGCCATGGGGCGACCTCAATTCCACAATCAGCCTTCCACGCTGTCAAAAGATAATGCATATAACCATCATGATAGGTGGTTTTATTTTTTGGAATTGGTCGTGTAAAAGCTTCAAGTTTAAAATCGGAATCAATCTTCACACCCAATCTACTTTCATTTTTCAAATGTGTAATGTAATCACGTTCTTTAGGATAGAAATCGGCACTTGATTTCAAAAGTCTTGAAGAAAATTGATCAAAAGAAGTGAATTTGGTTGCATCCGGGAGTTGAGCAGAATCAATAATATGAACAACTGCCATATTAAGAGTTAAATCAAAATATGCTAATAAACTAATCAATCTGTTTAAATATCAATTTTTCATAATAAACTAATTACAATTCCTTTAAACAATCATTTAAGATTTCAACCAAACGGTCAATGTCTTTTTTCTTTATATCTAACATGGGTCTTAATCTAATGGTCCTGTCGCCAGAAGAAATAATCAATAAACCCTTATGATAAGCTGTTTGTTTTAATTTTTCACATAGTTCTTTATTTGGCAAATCAAATGCGATCATTAATCCCTTGCCTCTGACATTAAAAATGAGGTTTGGATATTGTAATTGTAGTTCATAAAAATGATTCAAACAATAATTGCCAACAACTTTAGCATTATTGATAAGATTTTCCTCTTCAATAATCTCCATATATTTCCTCGATCGAACCATATCAACCAAATTACCACCCCATGTAGAATTTAACCTAGATGGAATTGCGAAAACATTGTCTTTGATCTCATTAATCCTTTGATTGCACATAATGCCACAAACCTGTAATTTCTTTCCAAACACAATGATATCAGGTTCAGCACCAAGATGTTCGTAAGCCCACAATTTTCCTGTAATTCCCATCCCAGATTGAACTTCATCCGCAATGAGAAGCACGTGATATTTGTCAGCTAGTTGTCTGAGTTTCTTCCAAAATTCTGGACGAAAATGATGATCACCTCCTTCACCTTGAATTGGTTCCAGAATAATGCATGCAATATCATCACCTTCATTATCTAAAATAGATGTAATATGATTTAGTGCAATTTGTTCCTTTTCAACTACTTTTCTTAAATTTTCTTGATTCAATGGAAATTTAATGGCAGGATTAATAATTCTTGGCCAATCAAAAAGGGGAAAGTGCAAGTATTTAGCAGGATCAGTATTTGTCAAGGAAAGTGAATAACCAGACCTTCCGTGAAAAGCGTCTTTGAAATGGATAACTTGGCTACCTTTAGCTCCTTTACCATCACGCATATTTCTTCGGACTTTCCAATCAAATGCTGTTTTTAGTGCACTTTCTACAGCCAGAGTACCACCTGCAATTAAGAAAAGATGTTCAAATCCTTTTGGCATACAAATTCGTTGCATAGTGGCTAAAAATTTAGCATATTCAATTGTGTAGATATTTGAATTCGATGGATTATGAATTGCTATTTTGCCTAATTCTTTGATAAAATTTTTATCTGTCATTTTAGGATGATTATGACCCACTGGGCAACTGGCATAGAATCCAAACATGTCCAAATATTTTTTCTGATTCAATGCGTCAACCACGTAATTCCCTTTACTTTTATTGAGATCAAAAACTAAATCAAACCCATTTGCTAGGACATTTTTCTTAACAATGGGATGGACTTGAGAAGGAGTAATTCTATTGACTAATTGTCTGGACAGTCTCATTATATCAATGTTGAAACGACTTTCAGATGAAATTAGTAAATGATATAATTTAATCATTATTACGGTTATTTTTTCAACTTTTTCTTAATAAATTAAAATTTGGAAGGTTGTTGTAACATGGCATACATTTTTTCCGATATTTGGACATTACGATCAATAATACCATACGAGTCTAATTCCTCATCGATTGGATTAAATTCAATAAAAATAATTTCGCTGTCATTTGTGACACACAAGTCTAGTGCTACAGCTGATTCAGGAAACATTTCTTTGTGTTGATCAATGTATTGATGAATAAGAGTTTTGATTTCTGGTGAAGGGTCCTGACAATCATCCATATGCGAAATAGCTTCACAAACACCATCCACAACAAAACAACGATATTCTTTTTTGAAATCGATTTTATCATTCCATTTAGTTAAAACAATGGCATAATCTATTTTATCATCTTCTAGATATTCCATAATCCTAAAACTTCTAGTTAATGCCTTGAAAAGTCTTTCAACTGAATCAGCCTTACATGATGGTCCTTTGCCATCATCTAAAGTAACATCTTTAGATGATGCAGTGGAAAGTTTAAAAAAACAAGTACCATTATTTTGGATATATTGTTCGACATCTTTCCATAGTTGCAATGGTTTGATTAATTCTGGATTAAGATCTTGACAAGCTTGCCACAAGAGTTGTTGTTCTTGTTTTGTTAGGAGAAAAATTCCCATTTGATCAATCCATGGACTACCCCATTTATGCGCATGAGCTGAATCTTTTTCCATTGGATAAATTATTTAAGGATGGTAAACAAGTATCATAATATTATTAATTCAAATTTTTCTTAAAAATATTGTTTCTCTTCATCAATAATATAAAATATTGTTTCTCTTCATCAATAATATTTTATATACTTATCAACAAATGATAAGTATATAAAATATTGAAAAAACAAAATAATAATTAGAACGCTTAATATATGATTCATTTTATCATAGGATGGATCACCTTAATTTAATTTGTCCAATTACTCAACAGGTCTTTTTCGAGCCAGTTGTTGCAGATGATGGATACATTTATGAAAAAGATGCAATTAAAGAATGGATAGATATGAAACAAATTAGTCCGATGACAAGAGAATCTATTACAGAAAAAGTCATTTCTGTCCAATTTATAAAAACAATGGTTCATGAATATCTTACTAAAAATCCTGAGATGAAGGCCAGACAATATATTGGCATAAAAGAATTTAAAAAGCATTCCGTCACGATTTTTGATTACATTAAAAATCATGAATTTAACAAGTTATTAGATTATGAATGTTACATAGTGGATAAATTACAATCGAAAAAGATTAAAACAAAAGTAAAAGACAAAGATATTGAAATATCATATCTCAAATACATAATCATGAATTGTAAAGATGAAACTATTATTACTTACTTGCTTGATAATTTGGATTATATTTCTAGTTCATTAACACTATATATATCACAATACTCAAGTGAAGAACTTGCTATGAAATATGTTGAAAAATTTTGTTTTGATGATGTTACAGAATATAAATGGAATGCAGTACATTTTTTTGTTAAAAGGAATTTTGTCAAAGTCATTGAAGAAATTGGCACAAAACTGTCATTCAGTGGAACACATGACAAAACTCAGAAAAGAGAAACACCGTTAATCATGGCAATTAAACAAAATAAATTAGATATATTTAATCTTATTATTCAATTTGACATGAGTATTTTACCAGATGACATATGTTGTGCAATTAAACATAAATTATCATATGATACAATAAAAAAAATGTATGATAAATGCACAGATAGTATTAATACTAAATTTTTTCCTTTAATTTCACATATTAGCAAGTATGGACAATATGGTGGTTATATGGAATTCATTAAATATATGTTAGATACAGCTCCATTAAAAAAGGATGATAATAATGATAATAATGAAAATGAAGAAGAGGAATGTGAAGAAAGTTATCTTAATTTAGATACTCCAATTGTCGCGGATTTATGTAAAAATACGTCATCAATTGAGATTCTAAAAATGGTCATTGATAAAGGATTTTCGGTTAATACATTAGATAATAAAGAAGGTTATAGTGGATGGATGATGGCGCTATATTGTAAAAGGTTTAAAGTTTTTGAATATATGTTACCTAAAATCGATTTTACGATTACAACTAAACACAAAACAAGTATGATTCATTGGTTGGCCCAATCGGCTAAATATAATCTATTGAAGAAAATGTTAGAGAAATATAGTTTTGATATAAATGAAATAGCTGATAATAAAACACCATTAATATACGCGCTTGAAAGTAATAATTCAAAGGTGTGTCAGTTACTTATTGACAAAGGTGCCGATGTTAATATTCAAATAAAAGATGATTCACATATTATGATGGCAATTAAACATCAATCAAAAAATTTTGCTTTTATGAAATCGTTTATTGGCAAATGCAATAGTTTAGGGACTATTGCATCTAATGGTTTTTATCCAATTCATTATGTTGGACTATATGGTACAAAGGAACTGATTAAATTTTGTTTTGATATGAATATTGATTTGCATGTGAAAACAAAATTTGGACGAAATTTGCTTTGTATACTTTGTAATAGAAAGAAATGGGATTGTAGTGATTTGATTAAATATTTGATTGAAGTTAAGAAAATTAACATTGATGAATATGATATGGCCGGTTTAAAACCAATTCACTATGTTATGAAGAATGGCCCGTTAGATATGATTAATTACATGAAAAAAATCACAAAAGATTATAAAATTAATATGCAAATCAGAAAATCAAATCAAACAATTATTAGTAAAAATGAAACGATGAAAGAATTTATAAAATACGAAGATCTAATGGATTTGATCATGAATAATCCTCATATAAGAAACAAAATTAAAAAAGCAATTGATTTATAAAAACAGTCAATGACTGTGAATATCCTTACAGATATTCTACGTGCTTTGGCATGAATTTTCATGTAAGAAAATGAATGCAAAGCATTCCATAAGCTAAAGCATGCGACGCGTTGATAACACGTACCGCATAAAATACGGTTTAGCTACATGTGTCTTATAGGCATATGAAGATCGATGTACAATCTATGTCGTTGAGTAGTTTTAATATCTTCGTAATATATATGATTAATCATGGATATCTAGCAGTTGGTATCATCTATTTGATTATAGCTGTTGTCTACGTGGTCTATACGGTATTATTTTTAGGAAATATAAGGATGAAAAACATGATGAATTTATATTCTTTAGCAAAATTCGATACAGTATATTTGGTATTTTATATTTAATTTTGGCTTATGTCTATGTGATGAGTGAATTGGATCTAAAAATTGAAAAAAACACTACATAACTCTTTATACCTTTATTGTTAATATCAATTTATTACCAGGGAACAATGGACCAACATAATTTTATTTGTCCAATAACTCATCAAGTTTTTTCCGAACCAGTCTTAGCCGATGATGGTAATATTTATGAAAGAGAAGCAATTGAAGCGCGGTACAAGGAAAAACGTACCAGTCCAATCACGAGAGAAAGAATGTCGGAAAAAGTTGTTCCAGTTAATTTTATCAAATCAATGATCGGCGAATATCTTGAAAAAAATCCGGATTTAAAAGCCAGACAATATATTATAACAAAAGATTTTAAACGGTATAGGGCTGAAATATTTGATCATATAAAGAATCATAGGTTTAATAAATTAACGGAATACACAAATTATGTAAAAGATCAAATGTTAGAAGATACATTAAAAATCACGATTAATGAATTAGAATTTGAAATCCCATACTTAAAATATCTTTTAAAGCATTGTAAGGATGAAGCTATTATCAATTATATCATTGAAAATCTTGATGAGATGACTAATACGGTAAGACTTTTTATGGCAGAATATTCCAGTGAAGAGATGAACATGAAATACGTTGATAAGAATAATTACCACTCAATTAAAAGTCACCATAGTTGGAATCCGCTACATTTTTTTGTGAAAAGAGGATTTGTTAATGTCATTGAAGCCATTGGTAATATTCATACATTCAAAAAGTTTGACATGAAAACAAAGCATAAATATACACCTTTAATGATGGCTATTAAATATAACCAAAATATTATACCAATTTTCTTGAAATTTGAAATGCCAATTACAATTGATGATATTAAATTCGGTATTAGAAACAAATTAAATTATGATGTTGTCAAAAGTCTATATGATTACAGTAAAGCTAAAATAAATGATAAAATAACACAACTAAGCGTTTATATATGTCGGTACGGTAAATATAATGGTTATAAGGAATTCTTAAAATATATGTCCAATATGGCTTCTTATAAAAAGGATACAGTTAAATTAGATTGTAGTCTAATCGTGGCTTTATGTAAATATGCATCAGATGAAATACTCAAAATATTTATTGATCAAGGCTTTTCAGTTAATGTATTGAATGATGATGGACATTGCGGATGGATGAGGGCATTGCAATTGCGACGTTTTGGAATTTTTAGGTATATGATCCCTAAAATTGATTTTACTGTGAAATCAAATAATGGATCAAGCATGATTCATTGGTTGGCCCAAAATGCTAATGAATTAATAAAAGAAATGACTGATAAATATGAGTTTGATTACAATAATATTGCAGATGATATGACACCATTAATGTTTGCAATAGAATATAATACAGTTAAAGTTTGCGGATTATTGATAGAAAAAGGCGCGGATGTTAACATTCAATTGAATACAAAAAATCACCTTATAAGCGCCATAGAATATAGACCATTGGATTCGGAATTCTTGAAACTATTAATCAGTAAATGCAATAACTTTGAAACTAGCTGTAATGGAAAATACCCGATTCATTCAGCTGGTTGTGATTGTACACCAGAAATTATCAAACTAATGGTTGATCTAAATGTTAATTTGGAAAGTCTAACACCTAACAACAGAAAATTAATTCATATCCTTTGTCAAGGACCAGAATGTGATGATTTAATAAAATACCTTATCGATGTGAAAAAAGTTAGCGTGGATGATTATGATAATTTTGGTATGAAACCAATGCATTATGTATTTTTATACGGTTCGATTGAAATGATTGATTATATGAAACAAAAGACTAAAAATCATAATATGAACCTGGAAATGAGACAAGATGATATTCCAGAAGATAACCAATATCTTCTCAAATATAAGAGTTTGACTGATTTACTTATGGACAATCCAAATGTCAGAAATATGGTTAACGCTATGTTTGAAATAGATTAATTTATAATATATAAAAATTGAATTCAATATTGCATTAGACAATTGTTATTAATAATTATAATATCAAATGGATAAACAATCAGTATTAGATAAATACAAGGTACATTTAGATGAGTTGGCTAAAATAAAAAAAGATGTCGGTTTATTGACAGACGACGATGTTGAAACACTTAAGTATAAATTAGGTAAAATTAAAAAAATTCTTGATGACTCTTATGCTGTTATTCAGGAAAATCAGTTAAAACAAGAATTACACAAATCATTTACAAATATTATTGAAGAAAAATATAAAGATTCTATTTCAAAGAAGATTTTAGTTGAAGCCGTAAAACAATGTATTAAAACATTTAAGGTTAATAAAAGGGTTGAGACACGTGAAGAATTTTTGGATTATAAATATACGATCTTTGGCGATGTAACCATTGACATGAAATATAGTAATAGTAATAGAGACTCATTTACCTTATTCAGATGTAATTATAGGGAATTTGGTTCAAAAAATGAACAAGAGATTAAAACTAATATTGAAAATTATATGACTAAATATTTTTCAAATAAAAAAACTTCTATGAAATCAATCTATGAACAAAATAAAAATACTGTTGTGAATAATATATATGATCTAGTCAAAGACATGCAGAAATGTATCATGGAGTTAGAATATAAAAACTTTTTTGATGATCTTGTTAGTTAATTTATTATGAAGAATGCCAAGAATATTGAAATAATTTGTATATAAAGTCATACCATCATACAATAATAATATAATCTATGTATAAGACTTTGGATCAATGGTTTATGACTCCAGAAGAACAAAAAAATATTATTAGTCAAAAGACTATCTTTTATTTTGATTCGGAAACCATGGAGTCAAAATGGTTATTCAAAAAACCAAAGGGAATTACATATACAACAATTGTCAAATGGAACAAGGTGCCTATAATGTTATGTACTAATACACCACAAGATCATAAGTATGAAATTCCAAAAGATAAAGTTTATAATATCAAACAGATAAGCTATTTTAAGTCCAATTTACAAAAATGTATTCGAAGACAGTTAAATGAAAAAGCCGTTAAAACTGCATATCATATGATTAAATTGGATATGAGTGAAATGCTAAGGAGATTAACTGTTATTGTATTGGAAGATGTTAAATTTCACACATCATATTCAACACTTGTATGGCTTATGGCAGTTATGTCCACAACGAAAGAAGTATTTAAACCAACGAAAAATATAATTGATTGGATATTAGGTGTTGTCAATACATTATGTGAGATAAGTGAATATGATGATGTTGCGTATGAGAATGATAAGAACAAATATAAAGATCATATTACCGATTTTAATGATTACGATTTGCTTTACAGCCTACTTTTAAAATGTAGTTATGGCGGTATGTATTATGATATTAATATGCTCAATTACTTTGTTGGATTATGGGTTGAGCGGTTTAAAAATGGCGAACAGTGTAATGTTATGAAAATAGAGTTAGTTGATTCCAATAAAGTTAAACCGTTAACAATGGATGATTGGAAATTAGATGGAAATAATATGACAGGGATTGACTTTCACTGTTATCCACCCTTTTTAGAAATTTTATCTAAAGAATATAATTATACAGATAAAGAGATTAAAAAAGCTATATGGAATTGCAGTTCGGGTATAAATCACAGAAAGTCAAATGAGATAACTGAAAAAGATCAGGAGGTATGGGATAAAATAAAGGAAAGATATTATGAATTACAAAATGGTGTATTTAATAAATATTTGAAAGGTTTTTAGTCGTGATATTTTATTTTATTTCTTAGACCAAACAAAGAACCTTTTGATAAAATACTTGTCATCATAATAATAAAAGAACTTACCGTTATACTTCATAAACTTATTGACATCATTTACCATTTTATCCAGATATTTATATGTTTTTCCTTCACCTATATATAAAACCAAATGTCCATCAGTAGATAGATATTCATTCGCTTTTTTAATTGATGGCAGAAGGAAGTTATTATACCATTGATCACCTTGATTATACTGAGTGATGGAATCTGTTTTTTCTGATGAATAAAATTCTACGTCGAAAAACGGAGGACTTGAGAAGACTAAATCGAATTTTTCATTCGGTAGTTTAGCCGTTTCAAAACCATCTTTTATGAGAATATATTTATGTTGATCTATTGGAGGAACAAGTGTTTTAATGATTTTTTGATAATTTGGATGCAAGCAATCATTCGGATCAACTCCACAATATAAATCAACATTATGACCAATGGCTGAAATTAGTCTATCGCCCCAACCAGCAGAAATATCTAACCATTTTTTGGCATTAAATATTTTTAAGACGGTTAAAGCTACTGATATTCTGAAACCAGAACAATAACCACTATTTTTATAGACAACTTGTAATTTTTACTCTGTTCGCCCAACAATCTTTTATCCTTATCATTGAAAGAATTCTTTTTACTTGTCAGCACTTTATCAAAATCCAACAATTTAATTAGATTGTCCATAATCATTAGCTTTTCAATATTGTGCATAATGTCTTTGAGAGTCCAGATCTGATGAAATACTACCAGATACTGATGGTCTGGATTACCACAGCCACGATAATAGTCGTGATCATAATGCGAATAATGTTTTTTGTCACTAAAACATTTTATTTCTTTGGAAAAGCATTCACCCAATTTCTTGTATTCATCTGGCAAATACCAAACATATGATTTAGGATGTTGAACATGATATCTATTCCATATCATTGTATAACATTTTATTGTAATATCACGGCATACCTTTATCATTAATTGGCTTTCTTTGAAATTTGTTCCGTCATCGCGATTTTTAAAATCAGAATAATAGATCAGCGATTGTAGACCTTTACAAGTCAGTCGAAGGTTCAGCTGATCCGTGAAAGATAGGTCAATACAAATCAATTTAAAAACATCAGGGTTCAGGTCCAACATTGTAGTTTCAACACGAACGATGTCCCAATACCATTTCTCTTCACTGAACAGAGTGATATGGATCATTTTGTCTTTTTCTTTTGTGCCATAAATGACATATCCATTCTGACATAATTCGGCATGAAGATCCTCCGGAATATCATAAGAAACCCAGAGCATTCTACCATCAAATTTACCCTGAAGATTTTGGATTGGTGTAATGAAAGGGATGAGTTGAGCTAATGACAATGGTTGATCATTGGGAGGGTATTTGAATGTAATTGATACCCAATCTTCTGGAAATGACTCCATTGTAAGATATTTAGAAGAGTAAAATAAGATTATTAAGAATTTAATAAATCAATTTTTTATGTATCAGACCAATGCAAGACAAGACAAGTTTTTCCTTTAATGATTTGTAAATAATGAGAATAGAAATCAGGCATAATTGTTGACCAATGATAAATTAGCCTTGTTTTGAATTTTGGATTTTCAATGAATAGTTGCTTCAATTTGTATTCAAGACGGTTAATTTCTAACTT
>Ga0138256_10005897_pt1 | contig 12986 bp, 20 predicted proteins | sample KNB2016incub_MG_FD_105486 | JGI IMG/M metagenome (GOLD analysis project Ga0138256, IMG submission 105486) | Active sludge microbial communities from wastewater in Klosterneuburg, Austria - KNB2014incub_MG | ecosystem: Engineered > WWTP > Activated sludge > Unclassified | place: Austria... | reverse complement strand
TTAACGAGCCGCTCGGAAAGATCGGCCCGGATTGCCAGGTTGTGCCGGCGGTTCGGTTTTGCGATGCGCCCGCCGCCGGGTTTCTTCGGGCGGGGCGGGATAGTGGCGTTTAGTTCTTTTTGCCACCATTTTACGGCTTCGTAATTCTGGTACGGGCCGAGCGTTTCGCCTGTTGAGAATGGCCGCTGGCAGAGTGTCCAGCGGTGGGTTGGGCGGGATCGGGTGAGGTAGTATTTTTCGCTCATGGCTTATTCCAGATATACCCTTCCTCGGTGTGAAGGAATTTTTCGCCCTTGTTTATGGGCATCCATTTTTGATCGTCAACATCGTTGAATGACCCAAGCGAATATGGCGGCAATGTTTCGACTTCGTATTCAACCGCAACCGGCTCAAACTGTGCGGCGACGTCTTTGTACCCCCCACCAAGAAACGCCAAAGCGTGCTCGTAGGTTTCAACCGTTCCGCGCCAATTCGAATCGGTTTTTTTATGGCCGTGATCGGAAAGCCATGCCGATACGTTTGCAATCTCTTGTGAAAAGTCAGGAGCCTTCCCGTCTCTGACAAAAGACAGAAACTTGTCCCTGGCCTCGTATATATTTACTCTGGCAACGCTCCACACAAAGTCGTCGCTTTGCAGGGCAGGCGGGGCGGGATTGTATTTGTAGTTATACGATCCGCCGTCCCGGACGGCGGCATAGGCTTGTGCCCTTTTTACTTTTACTTGTATCTTTTCCATCGGGAACTCTGACGTTGTGTATTTTACGTTTACCGCAAAGTTTTTCATGTCGTTTGTTTTTATTGTGTTTCGTCTTATTGACAGAACAAAGATGCGCACTATTGTTCTATTTGTCAAGTGTTTTTGGAAAAAACTTTTCGGCATTAACAAAAGTGCCGTTTTTGACCCTTATATAAAGCATAAAAAAACACCCGGCCTGCTCGTTTGCAGGCCGGGTGTTTTAATTTCATCCCGTGACTTCCCGGCGGAGAGCCGGGGTACTACGCTTTAGCGTTGGTATTTCATTCGAGCCAAATACCGTGCCAGACACCTATATATGTATGACTTTTTGAGTACCTTGTTTTGGGCATTTTTGAAAATAAGTGAAAATAAATTTGGCGGTGTAAATACAAATAACCTACATTTGCCATACAATTATAAAACAATGGAAATCGTAAATTTATTAGCCGAAGAATGCAAGTATTACCTAAACATCGAACAAACTTTTTGGATTGATGTAATTTACACATGGCGTATAGACCACGACTTTGACGGCAGTGAAATAATAGCCGTTCACCTTCGCTCCGTTTCGATATTCGGCATTGACTTGCCGACATGGCAACTGCCGAAAGACATTAAAAATTCAATCAAACAAAGTATAGAATGCAGAATAGCAAGGGAGTTGCTCATGGTAATGCCGTAGAGGCAAAGTCCTTATATGGGGCGTACACAGAGGCCGCCAAGCGACTTGGCCTTCAGCGGTCAACCGTTCAGCAGGGGTACAAGAAAGGTCGTGCCGAAATAGTCAACGCGGTTTGGGATGTGGTACAGGAATGGAAAGCGCAACAGCGCGAAGCGGAAAACAAAAAAATGCAAATCGCCGCCCTGGTTGCGGCACAATGACTCACCACCATGCACCCACGCTTATCAGGCGTCCTCCGCACCATAGCCCCATTACTACCCACCGACGCCTCCCCGGCGGAAGCCTGGGCCACTATACGCCCCTCCACCGGCCACTATATAAAAGGCTCCTTTTGGGCGGTATTGTCTGCCCTGCAATTTGCCAAAACGGACGCCCGGCAATTGCAGATTGCCGAATGGATTTGGCGGCAGAAAGAAAGGGCTAAAAAGGCCGGCAAGGCGTTCCCCCCGAAGCCGATACACGTTAAACAGGCAATTTTGCCACAACCACACACGATTTAAATCTTAACACATGGCAACTCACACAGACAGCGGCGCGCAAGAATTTGGCCGCAGATTCACAATTGCAAGGGAAAACGGGCAAGTCGATAAAAATAGCCGCCCGTACTTTTTCGAGTGGGCGAAAGAAATACCTACCGACCCAGGGAAACGGAAATTTGTGACCCGTAAAAACGGCAAAGGGGAAGATCGTTACTACGGACTTTTTGCAGCCCTTGATGGGCGCCTCATTAATGTCGAAAAGTATCAGCAGGATTTTGGCGGCACGAAAGAGGTTGAGGATTGGCTTAAGATGGTACTGATTGACGGCACAGAGGAGTATGTAATCGAAGTAGGGAAGTTGGACGGGCGTTACAGCATGGACATTATGAAGCGCCTGCTCGATGACAATTTTGACCCAAACCAAAAATTGCACCTTGCACCAATTTCCAGCAAATCAAAAGAGAACGGCAAAACCAATATGTTTCTTTCTGCCTATTCAGGCGTGAACAAATTGGAGGCAAAATATTCCTGCCAACACCTGGAAGGGATGCCGCAGGGGGAGAAGTACGAAATACCGGGGAAAAAGCCGGTTTGGTCGTATACCAATGCGGCCAACTGGCTTTATGAGCAGGTAACGCGCCGCGTAGCGCCGCAGTTGATGAAAGACCCTATTAGCGCGCCAACCGGAACGCATACACCGCAGGCGGAATACAAAAAGGCGGGCGTTCCTTGGGGTATAGTGCAAACAGTACCGCCGCCGGTTAACACCGCAGTAACGGCCAACCATGAAGCGCCAGACGACGATCTCCCGTTTTGATATGCCCAACCAACCCTACACCCGGCGCGCCGCAGTCCGCAAAATAAACGGCTATTTCGAGGAAAGCAGCCGCGAAGATATGCGCGACATTTTCAACGGCGCGCCGGATGGGTTCTACGAAGTCACAATACAAGAAGATCGAAAACGATACACCACCACCCGGTACAAATTCTATTTCGGTCACGTAGTTGAAACGATACTCTTAACCGTCGGAAAGCAATTTAAGGTAATGCTCGACAACGGCACCTGGAGGCCGGTAAGCAGCCCGGAAGAAATGCACCGGGTATTGAAAAGGATTTACAACCCGGTTACATACGTCACGCCTGACGGGCAAACATGGACAGAGGGCGCAAGTACGACAGAGTTAAACGACCGGGATTTTGTAGGCGAATACATCGAAAGCATAATGGCCGACTTTTCACAGCCGCCGTACAACTGCGAATTTATCACGCGGGAGGAGTGGCGGGAAGTGCTGAAAGCGGCACACGAACAACGGTAGAATCTTTTCATGATACGCCCGACAAAAGCGCCGGGCAAACGACTTGAGTACCTTGGTTTCAACACGACCGCCCGCCGCACACGCCTATTTCGTGCCAATGGCTTAGGCATTTTTCTTGAGTACCTTGGTTTCAACACGACCGCCCGCCGCAACGGTGGGCGGTTTTTCAAAAACCCTCAACAATGAAACGCCGCAGACACTCGACCGGCAGACATGGCCGGGGAAATTACGCCAATAACCCAGTTTCCGGGCCACGCCCATCCGGGCAAATAAAAAAGATAGTTTCAAAATCAAAACACGGAAAAATGTTAACACACGAAGAGTATCATGACAACGACGACGAGATTGGCTTGGCAGATATAAGTGGCATTTGCAGGCTGTTCTATAATTGCCTTTGGCTCGCCATCATCATCGCCGTTTTTTCAGTCGCCATGTGCGCGGCTACGGTCGCCAAAGGGCAAAGCGATTTCGTTTCACCGTTCCACGTGGTTGTCACAGGCCCGCAGCCGGGCAGCAAATCCATTACCGACATCTACCACGTGCCAACGCGCGTAGTTATCACCGAAGCGACGGTATCTATCGGAGTAGACAGCGAGGGCGGTAGCCGGTTCAATTATCCTATACAAGGCGTTGAGCGCGAAACAGGGAAAACCCGGTACATCATCCCGGATGGGATAATCATTCACGCGGCAACGAAAGAGGGCGAATGTGTAACCTGGATTAACTCAAAATTCCAGTGGCGGCTATACTCTTTCCTGCCGCAATTTATCGAAATCGAAAACTAGCAAAATGGGATTAGCATTTTTTTGCGCCGTCGTTGTGGCGGCTATTTATCACACTGAAAACAGGAAAACAAAATGAGCAAAAAAGGTAACACATCCGCCGAAATGCAGGTTGTCCGCATCGACACTGACCGGCTGATTAACGGCTACTCCGCACTGGAAAAAGCATTGCAGGAAATAGCCGCCATTCCGGCAGGAATGCCGCCTGCACAACAAAACATCACCATGCGGAATATCGCAAAAAAAGCCTTGGGAATATGACACACGCAAACAGCCGCGAGGCCTACCGCCGCCTCAACCTGACCAAATCGCAGGAAATAGTAGTGCGCGCAATCCGCCGCGAAACAATCGCCGGAAGGCCGGCCACCATTGACAGCATTTTCAGGCAGTACGGGTTAATGCCAACGTCCACGAGCGCCAGGATTGGCGAACTGAAAGAAATGGCCGAAGCTGGGCAGGCTTTTGAATTGGACGGCGAAGAATGGGCGCTTGTCCTGGTGGGCAAGCAGTTAACCGCCTCTAACCGTTGGGCAGACGCCTACAAACTGGAAAAGTTCGCCGTTGTGCGGGCGGCCTGGTTGGAAAGAAACCGGGGGCAGGGGGAACAAGTAAAACTTCAATTTTAAGACGATGCCAATTTGAACAAAAAAAATTATTCTAAAAAAAATTTGGTTATCCGGGAAAAAGTAGCCTACTTTGTAGCGCCTTAAAGAAGGTCGCCGGATTGGAAACCCGGCGCATAACACACAGCCGACGAACCGGCATTGAGTAATTTTTCTCAATCTGCCCTTTGCAGTTTGAGTGGGAAACGGGGTTCGTACCGTTGTTGGCCTTCCAAGCCCCCGCTCAAATTTCAAAGGGTTTTTTATTTTAATCCCCCCCCCCTTTATTGGCTTATCGTTCACAGCCTGTCCCGAAGGGGGCGGGGTAAATTAAACATCATGCTTAACATTGATGACAGATTCCTAACCGAAGCAAGCCAAGACCAGTTTTGGTTAATGTGCCACATCGCGCAATTTATGAATGAGAACGCGGCTTGCTTCCCTTCCAACAAAACGCTTTGCGAGCGCACCGGGTGGAAAATATCGAAACTGAATGAGGTTAAAAAGTCGTGCATCGACGCGGCCATGCTGAAAGCAGAAACCCGGTTTATTAACGCCAGGCAGTCAACCAACGAATACACTATAATGACCGACAGGCTTTCGGTAATGGTGAATTTGAGGGGCAAAAAAGGCAAACAGATACCTACCGCCACAGCGGCACCATGCCACACTGGCAACACCCTGGGTGCCACGCTGGCGACACCCCCCCCTACCGCCACAGCGACAACAGAAGTATTAACCAGTAAAGAAGTATTAACCAATGAAGTGTGTATAACCCACACGCGCCGCGAAATCGAAAACCTTTTGACCTTAAATACCGAAGATCAAAAAAGCCCATCCCCCAATTCCGCGCCACCCCCTTCCCAATTCGACGCCTGGTTAAACACCCTCACCGAAGATCACCGCATCCGCGAAGGGTTCACGATCACGCAAAAGATACCGGCCACGCTTTTCCCCGACTACGTTACGCGGTTCACCGCCTTAGCCAACACCATGCCGGAGAAGTACCACCGCCGCCACGACTTAACCGGGCACTTCCTGAACTGGTCACGGATTCAATTTCAAGAGCAATCGAAACAAAAACAAAATGGAAGTCAAAAATTCACTTTCGATCTTAACAAATCCCTCAGCGAAGCCGATGAATGGCTCGCTAAGCATAACCGAGAAATGGCCGCCGAACGCGCTATGCGGGGGCAGTGACCCGGAGACGGCGAAAACGCAGGCGCTTTGTTTGCGGGCTATCGAAGGCAACACCATTGCCGCAATGGTTCGCCGGGATGAACGGTTAGTGTTCGGCCTGAAATTAGACATGGAGTTTTGCGCGGCCACTTATTGCGGCGCGCCGAACACCCTGCCGGAAACAATCGGCGAAGGCGTGAAATTTGTACAGGCGCAATTCTCGCACCTCAACCTATCCGAAATACGCGAAGCCTTCCGTTTGGCCGCTGCCAAAAAAATAGACGCCGATCTAAGTTCTTTCTACGGCCTGTTCACGCTGCAAATGCTTGGCAAGGTGTTGGCCGCATACGACGACTACCGGACGGCCATTTTCCGCGAAGTCCGGGCGCAAAGCATTGTCGCGCAGGACGCCGCCGAAAATGAACAGCGCAAGGAAATATTAAAAGAGAAGTTCGGTGCCATCGCTGATCAATTCGCAGCGCTTCAGCAGAAAAATAACAGGTACGAGCGCTGGCAGGATTTGCCGACCTGGTTTTGCGAGCGAGCGGTAAAGGAAGATGTTGCCGGTTTTTCGCTCGAAGAAAAAGGCAAGGCATGGGTCACGGCAAAGCATTGGACTGCCAATCAATTGCCTGAATGGATAATTAACGCCGGGTATCCGGTTGCCGACAGGAAGCGGTTTTCTGATGCCGCCGAAGCGATACGAAAAGACCCAGATACATTTCCGGATGAAATCAAAAAGGAGGCCCAAGAGGCTTATTCAAAAATGTTAATCTTTCAAAAAATACCGCCTTATGAGACAGTCTAATCCAAAGCCTACCGACCACTACTCACCGCGCAACGTCGAAAAATTCCTGCGTGAAAACTTCGTAGGAAATCAAACAATGCGCTACCGCCTGACAAGCATCATTGCAGGCGTTCGGGAACAAGCCTACCAACAAGGCCGCGCGGACGCCATGAACGGGCGCAATATTTTGAAAAATGTTATCACGGAGGATGTGGTAATGTCAAATGAAACGGTATGAGCGCCAAATGGACTTCCGCCGACCTAACCGCCCTGCAATCGAAGCGCCTGGACAAGAAAGCCGCAGCCAGGCCGAAAGGTGAAACTGCTAACCGTATGACGGCAAACATAATTCGGGCAATCAATATGCAGCCCTGCTGCGTTGCCTACCGGGTGAACAATACCGGGATATGGGATGAGGCAAAGCAGATATTCCGCAAAGCCCATACCGAACCAGGCCTTCCTGACATCTTCGCTGTTTTACGGGGCAGGTTTGCCGGGATTGAGGTTAAGGCAGGCCGGGACAAGATCAGGCCGGAACAACTGCACAGGAAAGCAGAGATTGAGCGCGCCAAAGGATTGTATTTCGAAGCGCGCAGTACCGACGAGTTTTTGCAATGGTTCACAAAAATCTTAATCGAAAAAATCTAACACCATGACCGAAATCATCGTACTACCCGCTACCCCGCCTGCGGCAGCCGTGTTTTTTTGTGCCCAAATGTAAGGTTTCGGACAGTTTGAAAAAAAGATTAAAAATAGTTGAATAAACATTAGGAAATCAAGTAGCGGTTGTCGTATCTTTGAAGGGTCAAAGCGATGAAGCGGAGACGAAAAACAAAACGACGTGACAACGCGAGATGTAAGAAATGCAGCAGAAAGAATCCTCGCCGAAATGGGTGGCAACGCAGAAGAAATATGCAACGGCGATTGCCCGGTATTTGCCATGAAACTGGTTGACGCCGTCGGAGGTCAGATTGTCTCAAACCTGCAAAATGCAATGGTAGACGACTTGGAAGGATACGAAGTAATCGCCCCCGATGAAAGATGGCCTAACCCAAACCGCTCGTTTCATATGTCTCACTGTTGGGTAAAAGTTGGAAAAATGTACTACGATGCTTTTAACCCCGAAGGTGTGGATAATGAGCATTTGTTGGAATTTTACCAAAACAACGCGTAATGAAATATTTATTCAAAACAAGGCCAACCGGCGGATTTGCACAGATACGGAGTTTGGATGATCGTATCCGCATCACTGCGGATATTGATTTTTCACAATTCAATATCGGCGTAAGAATAGCACCAAGTAAATGGGTATTTATTTTATCGGTACATCTTTTTTTTGCGTCGATAATATTTGCCGTAATTGAAGACAATGAAACATCCAAATAAACACGGCGGCCCCCGCATCAACAGCGGGCGCGAACCAAAAGGCAAGGACGGCCCGCGCAAGGTCGTTCAAATCTGCCTATCTCCCGCGAACGCCGCCTACCTGGTCGCGATGGGGCGCGCAAAATCAGATTTTATTAACCGGCTCCTCGATGGGGACCGCAAAGCATAAACCGTGCGGTACATCGTCGCATCAGGAAACGTAAAACTCGGCGAAGTTCAGGCCGAATCAGGCGCCGACTTTTACGACCAACTAAAAGCCGGGGTTAATTTTTACCTTCCTTTGCTTTTTAACGTGTGGACAGATAACCCGTTCACAACGTATTCCAGCATCAAAGAAATGCCTCCCCTCCAGAAGTTAACATTTAGCATTTAGCCAAAACCCGCACCCGCTCCCTCGAATGCGGGGTTTTGTTTTTCCAAATAATCCGTTACATTTGTGACGCCGGAGCACATAGGCCCGGTTTTTGCCGTATGAATGGAACAACTGGGTTTGTTATGATCTTAATGTTTGGCCTGCTGGCATACGGTTTTGTCCGCAAATACGGCGGGCGTTTTAAAAAATAGCATCATGGCTTATATCCTCCTTTTCTTCTTTCTTTTGTGGGGATTATCATTAGTAGTCAACAATAAGCGATAATGGCCTACCTACCCACACCTAAGCGCCTACCCTGGCAACCACCCAAACAGGATTGGGCTACCCATAAGGGTAGATGGGAAGGGTATAACACTAAGAGGTGGCGTACCCTATCCTTAGTCTTTAAGATGGATAACCCCGTGTGTTGTACCCCTGGATGTGGGCAGCCTACATACTACACTGACCACATAGTTAGGGCTAACAAATGTGATGACCCTTGGAGTAGGGCCAACTGGCAACCTCTTTGCCGCAAGTGTGGAGACAGCAAGTCCGGCAAGGAAAGTGCTGAATCCAAAAAACAGATCAAACAATGTAAGCAAGCCAATGCAGATAGGTCTTTGGTGTCAGCCAGCGAGCGCGACCAATAGGGGGGAGGGGCAAAAGGTTTTTGCTATTTCAGGAACATCGTTAGCCCAGCCTCACACACATACGTCAAGCGATCAAATTTTTAAACCAGTCTAAATATGGATTTCAGTATTTCGAAAAGAGCGAGCAATAAAGGCCTAAAAATGCTTCCATTTCAGCACGCCAAAGATGCTGTTTCTGGCCTCCAGAAAGGCGGGCGTGTAGTCGGGTTGACGAAAGGCCAGTTTTCGTTAATTCACCTAATTTCGGAAGTACTGAAAATCACCGGCCCGGCGGAAGTTCTGATCTCTACCTGGTCTGCCGGCGTTTATGACGCATCCGCTTTGCGCGCCATGCTGGATAGCGGCTTGATTCTTGATGTGATGATAATGACAGATCGGAGTTACCCGACCCGACAAAAGGAATACGCCACGACACTTGAAATGGCGTTTGGAAAGGATAAGATCAGGACAACCAATACGCACGCAAAGTTTGTGCTTATCTCAAACGAAGAATGGAAGATTTGCATTAGGTCGTCTATGAACTTGAACGAAAACAAGCGGTGCGAAAATTTCGATTTGGACGACGATGCGGAAATTTTCGATTTTTACCATAGATTTGCAAACGAGGTTTTCGACGCTATGCCGGAGGGCTTCACAGAACAACGCGCCGTTGTTGACCCGGTTTTTGACGGGTTGATGGGTGGCGGGCTATTCCCCGACAAAAAGAAAATAACCGGCTTTGTGGTTCGGGGTAAAAATGGACTTGTGAAATCTGAATTATAATGGCAAGGGGTGGACAAAATATTAAGTCGAAAGAAGAGCTAAAGGCTAACGGTACGTACCGCCCGGCCTACCATGCCAATCGTCTGGAGGTTGCCCCTGTTTCTGATATGCCTCCGCCGCCGCCGCACTTCGACGAAAAGCACCGGGCAAAGTGGGACGAAATATGCGGCCAACTTTTCGCCGCTGGAATAATTGCAAAGCAGGATTATGACGCGATTGTAGTTTATGTTGAAAATTGGCTAATGGCCGCTGAGGCGTTTGCGGATATTCAAAAAAACGGTATGACATTGTGGGCTGATTCTGCCGGCGGAAGCAAGCCGTTTACAAATCCGGCGTTTCGGCAATATATGGAATGCCAAAAAATCATTAAGCCTTTATTCGATCAATTCGGCTTCACGCCCCGCGCAAGGATGGGCATGAAAGTGGAGCCAAAGAAATCGAAAACCGACCCGGTTGCCGATCTTATGAAGGCAATGAACGCAACAACCCGCAAGGATGCTTGAACAGTACCACCGCTACATTGACGCCGTTTTATCCGGCAAAGTGCTGACCTGCAAATATGTACGGTTGGCAGTAGAGCGGCAGGTGCGTGATTTGGAGCGGCAAGAAAGCGAAGATTTCCCCTACTATTTCGACGAACAAAAAGCCGAGTTAACCCTGGCAACCGTTAAACTACTTCGCCACACCTCCGGCGAATGGATGAAAAAGCCGTTTCAATTACAGGATTTCCAAGCGTTTCGATTTGCTGTTTTGTTCGGTTGGATGCGGAAGGATAACCACAAACGCCGGTTCCGGCGGGCATACATCGAAGTCGCACGGAAGCAGGGCAAAAGCGAAGAAGCCGCAGCCGTCGGGAACATCGGTTTGCACTTTGACGGGGAAGGCGCGCCGGAAATATTCAGCGCTGCAACGACACGCGACCAAGCAAAAATCGTATTTAATGCAGGCAAAGCCATGTCGGAATACCTTGCAAGGGATAGTGAAAGCCTTGCTAAGATCATCAAATCCTACGCCCACAGTATCACAAACTCCGATAACAAAGGGAGTTTTCGGGCGGTATCTGCCGACGCGGGAACATTGGACGGCCTCAGGCCGCATATGTTCATAATTGACGAATACCATGCTCATCCAAGATCGGACGTTTTGAAAGTCGGTGAAACCGGCATGGGTTCACGGGCGCAGCCACTTTCTTACATTATCACGACCGCCGGGTTCAACACCGCCGGGCCATGTTTTCGGATGCGACAAGTGGCAATCGAAATCCTGGAAGGCAAGAAGATTGACGAAACGTTTTTTACGATCATCTACACGCTCGACGAGGATGACGATTGGGGGAATGAGGCTGTATGGGCGAAGGCTAACCCCAATTTGGGGGTATCGCCAAGCATGGAGTTTTTGCGCTCGGAATACACCAAAGCGGTTAACGAGGGTGGGCGCGCCGTAGTGGAGTTCAAAACCAAAAACCTGAATATTTGGTGCGACGCGCCGGAGGTGTGGATACCGGATGAAGATTGGCGGCGCAATGATGGGGAGATTGACGAGGATGAGTTAGAGCATCGGCTTTGTTACGCCGGGTTAGACCTGGCAAGCGTTTCCGACTTGACAAGCCTTTGCCTTTATTTCCCCCCGCTCGTTGGGGGCAAACATGTTTTTAAGTGGTACAATTGGTTACCCGCCGACACGGTAGCAAAGCGTTCAGGGCGGGTTAACTACCCTCTTTGGGTAGAGCAAGGATGGATTGAAACGACGCCGGGGAATGTCACGGATTATGATTATATTCGGGCAAAGATCAATGAGATTAGAGGCAAATATCTTTTGGCGTCCGTACAATATGACCGATGGAATACGAGCGATATTGTGCCCCGATTGGTTGACGACGGCATAAATATGCAGCCCTTTGGGCAGGGCTTTGCAAGTATGTCAACGCCCTGCAAACAGTTAGAGCGGATGATATTGGGCGGCGAATGTAACACCGGCGCAAACCCGGTTGCGCGTTGGTCGATGGGCAATGTAGTGTTGGACACCGACCCGGCAGGCAACATAAAAATAAACAAGGATAAGGCTATGGAGAAGGTGGACCCGATTGTAGCGCAGGCAATGGCAATAGCCGGTTGGCTTATTGAACAATCTAAGCCCGTAGTAACATCCTATCTTTTCGACGAAGAAGTAAAAAGCGCATGGGTATGAAACCAGCCGTTTTAATGATGTTCCGCGATGAAGCGGATATTTTGGAAAAATGCCTAAGCCATTGGCACGAAATAGGCGTGCAAAATTTCTACCTATGCGACAACGGCAGCAAAGACGGCAGCCTAAATATAGCCATTGACTTTTGCGAAAGTATCGGGTATGAGGGTGTAATAATTTCGGATGATTCAACCAATTGGCCGGGCCGGAAGATTATAAACAGCCTGAAAGATCACGCGCTAAAGCGCGGATGCGATTGGCTTTTTCCTGCCGACGCCGATGAGTTTTTGCAACTACCGGACGGCTGCCAGGATATTTACGAATGGCTGGGCGGCTACCCTGCCGTTTATGCCTGTGGCGAATTGTGGTACTTGAATGTACTACCGGATGGGCGGGAGTTTTGGCAGCAACCACACCGGAAGGCGTTTGGTAGGTTAAAATCGGAGTGGATGATAAGTATGGGCAATCACATTATCGAAGGCGTGCCGCCAATCGTTTCCGACGTTGGCGCGCATTACCGGCATTATTCCATACGCTCCCCTGAGCAGTTTCGAAAGAAAATGGTTAATTGGATGACGGCCTTTTCTCAAATGCCGTACCACGATCACCCGCACTACCAAAACTGGTTAAACTGGAAGCGCGAAGGCGATGCGTTTATCGAAAGACTGTATAAGGAACTAACCGAATATGAAACAAATCTTTAACAAAATACAGGCTTGGTTGAGGTCGCTGTTTGACGGCGACGAGATTACAAGGCCGCCAAAATGGCTATGAAATTTAGAGAATCAGAATTAGCACACCTATACCTCGACGGTCTCACCGGCATTGAAATCGGCGGCGCAGCGCATAATCCGTTTGGGTTAAATACGATCAACGTAGACCGGATAAGCCACACAAGCCTTGGCTTTGAGCCTTACGCCTTAGAGCAGGTGCGTTTGTGCGGCGAAGTGTTGCCGGTTGACGTGGTTGCGCCTGGGGATAAACTGCCGTTCGCGGATAAGTCCTACGATTTTGTAATTTCCAGCCATGTGATTGAACACTTTTTCGATCCCATAGCGGCGCTGAAAGAATGGGCTAGGGTTGCCACCA
>Ga0138256_10005896_pt1 | contig 12986 bp, 10 predicted proteins | sample KNB2016incub_MG_FD_105486 | JGI IMG/M metagenome (GOLD analysis project Ga0138256, IMG submission 105486) | Active sludge microbial communities from wastewater in Klosterneuburg, Austria - KNB2014incub_MG | ecosystem: Engineered > WWTP > Activated sludge > Unclassified | place: Austria... | reverse complement strand
TCGTGCTGGCGCTAGGCAACTTGGCGACATGCGAGTACGCGCTCGCGGTGGCGTGGCGAGCGCGGGGAGATTGGAACTGGTTCTGGCAGGGCAAGCACGTCCGAAGGCGGTGAGATCGTGGGGCGTTGAGCCTGTGAACCTTTTGCATTTCATCCGTCATTTGAACGAGGTCTCACTCACGGTTCGACGATTGGTCGCGCGCCAGCCGGTGAATGGTATGGCCTTCGGGCATCCCACCATAGTTGAGTTTCGCTCGAAGACTTGGGAATTGCCGACCAGGGATTTGAAAGCTGCAGAGTCTGGGCCACGACGACTTTAGCATAACATGACCAACCGATGATGAAGTCGATCGCGGTCGTCGGTGGTGGTATTTCCAGTGCGGTTTGTGCGAGGCAACTCGCAACCCTGGGACACGCGGTAAGAGTCTTCGACAAAGGTAAAGGGCCCGGCGGAAGGATGAGTTCGCGCCGCACGGATTCCGGGCACCGCTTCGATCACGGTGCGCCGCGAATCGATGTCACCCAACCCGCGCTGCACGAACTGTTCGCGCCGGCCGTCGTGGCGGGTGTAATTCGCCGGGTCGATGACGCCTATACAAGCCCGAGCGGAATGAACGCACTATGCAAATGGCTGCTGGACGGACTGGCTGCGCAATATGCCACGAAGATCATTCGGCTCGAACGAACTGACTCATGGAATGCGTTTGATGAGAAGAGTCAGTCGCACGGCCCATTCGATGCAGTCGTTCTCGCGGTCCCGCCAGTGAATGCGGCAGAGGCCGTCATCGGCCAGAATGCCGAACTGGCAAGGACAATCGCGTCGGTACGGATGCTGCCGCGTTGGGTTGCCATGTTGGCGTTCTCAGAACCACTGAATCATGTACCGGATCAGTCGATCGTTAACGGGCATCTCGTAAGGCGGTCAATCTCGAACTCGGCCGGCGATGCGTTGGTCATTGAGGCATCGCGAGACTGGAGCATCGAGCACATTGAAATGGATGCCGACACCGTCGGAAAGACTTTGCTCGAGTTGGGCCGACCCTGCTTTGGTTCGGCAACGCCGGAGTCGATCGCTGCACACCGCTGGCGTTACGCTTTTGCCGACAAGCCGCTGGGCCGGCCATTTCTCACCGATCAACACGGCATGTTCGTCTGTGGCGATTGGTGTCTGGGCCACTCGATCGAATCGGCGTGGCTCAGCGCTGTCGCGGTCGTCGGATCAATCGGCCGCGCTTAACCGCGTCCTTTGACGCGCGACAGCCCGCCGTCGATCCCGAAGACCTGGCCGGTGACGAAGCTGCTACCGGGATCAAGCAGGTACGCGATAAGCCGTGCAACTTCTTCGGGTGCGCCGATTCGTCCGAGCGGGTGCATCGCCATCGACGCTTTCAATGCAGCTTCGTTGCCAGTGATCCGGGTTGCCAGAGGCGTATCGACCAGACCCGGCGCGACGGCGTTAAACCGAATGCCCGACGCGGCATAGCTCGCCGCGGCGCTACGGGTCAGGCCCTCGACCGCCGCCTTGGCTGCGGAGATCGCTTCATGATTCGGCAAGCCGATCGCAGCCGCGCAAGACGACATTAACACCACGCTTCCGCCCGCAGGTTTCATGTGTTTTCCCGCCGCTCGAACGACTGCGAAAGTCGTGCGCAGATTCAGGTCGATCGTATCTTCGTACTCGCGAGCTGAAGTCGAATGGGCAGGCTTGATTAGGATGGAACCTGCGAGATTTACCGCCGAGGTGATGCCGGTGTGGGCCACGAAAAGTTGATCGACCGCGTCGAAATCGCGCGCATCGACCGTTGCGTGCGTTGCATTTGACTGGGCGGCGAGTTGCTCAAGTGGCTCAACAGTTCGGCCTGCCAGAACCAAAGACCAGCCGTCACGATGGAGAAGCTCCACAAGCTTTCGACCGATACCGCCTGCTGCACCGATGATTAGACACTTTCGAACTTCCATGAAGTTTCTTTCCTTGCTTTCGAAGCGGTCTGCCCTCGGGTCATCCTGACTCCACATGCCTATTTCAGCATCAAGAGACCGATGATCCCTCTAACGGTCCAAGCAAACGTCCGCAACCAGTTCGAGAACACCAGTCGCTGCCATGCGGAGCGGTCGAACCGGATTGCCAGTTTCGCGTGCAAGGGAGCCTGCATGACAAAGGTCGAGACCCAGATAATCGATAGCAGAGCCAAACCGACCCACCGCAGCGTCTTGCCCGTGAATTCTCCGTGCGGCGACCAGAAAAGCAGAACTGCACAACTGGCCTCCAGAAGCATCACTGGTCCGACGATCCAAGTCGTTCGCCGCTGATGGGCTTTCTCATATCCCGCGAATGCGTCCACGTCGACAGCTCCCATGAGTGGATAATGCACGATCTGGACAAACCAAATCAGTCCGGCCATGAACCACGTCGCGCCGGCATGCACCATAGGGATCAGGGTCGCTAGTTGATCGGACACGCCAACTCCTTGAAGTCCGGCCGATCGGACGCGGTGGCATGGCGGTACGCTCGGAGCACCCGGCCACGATGAATCACGAACGCGCCGGGCATCTGAAAGCCGTCGCCTTCGAGCTTGCCAATGCCGTGCCCCCGCACTGCGGCGAGTACCCCCGCGACCCAGACACGCGGCCCAAAGAGTTGGAGAAACGTTCCTCGCCCCAATTCCAACGCCCGGTATAAGAGCCGATCCGGGTCTGCGAAATATGTCGCCGAGACAAGTCCATGCCGCTGGCCAAGAAGACGGAGTTCTTCGGACGACGCGGTCATGCCGACTACCGCCAGACCCACTCCAGCCTTTTCGATTTCGGCTTGTTGCCTTGCGAGGTCCGTAAGCGTTTGCTTGCAAAATGTGCAGCCAGAGTGCCGCAGGAGCACCACGACCGTTTGACGATCATCGGTGAACGCGCGAAGCGTTTTGCCACTGTCGTCGTGGAGCGTGTCCAGTGCCGCGTCGAGCGTCACCTTCCCTTCTGGCGGCGACGGCTGGGCAGCCCTAGCCGCGTGCCACAAAATCATCGAGAACGGTATCCACCACACCAGATCGTTCGTGAGGATGGTCACGCCCATCGACCAGGGAAGTTGGCCTCGCATCGCCGCATCCACAAAGCCGATGGGGCCAAGAATCTTGCCCAGCAGGCCCACGATCACGATCGGCCAGTGTCGTGCGGGGTCTCGCGAAGCGATGATGTAACCGAGCCCGTACACACCCACGATCATCCCGATGCACGCCCACAGCTGGGGCCACAGTTCCGTGTTTGAGGGGAACACGCCCAAAGCCTTCAGCGTCCAGATCGGCGCGATGACCATCGCCGCCCCCCAAACGATGTTGTATGCCCCGGCAGCCACCAGCCAACGTCGCATCCACCTCGGGGCCTGAATTGTTTGCTGAAAATCACTGGTCACGGTTGCTCCTCGCAGCCTGCAGCGCCGAGATCGTCGCGCCATGCCGATAGTCAAACATCTTTCCCAGCTTCTTGCGCACGTGCCATCCCGCCAGCACATCCCCGAGGCGCCCCAGCGGAACCGCGTAGTCGATGCGATCCTCAAGAACGCAGCTCGCTGGTCCCGTCGCCCGCACGATGTGCCGATGTATCCACGCAGCGAACGGCCCGGAGACCTGCTCGTCGGTGAACTCGCCCCCCTCGTCGCCACGATCGATGAAGTCACGGTGCCGAGCGACCCATCGCAACTTCATCGGACCGATATGCAGCACAAGCACCGCCAGCGCCCCGTCGCCCAACGATGCGGGTGGCTGCTCAACGGTCACTTTCTCCCACGGGGGAATCAGCTTCTTGAGCGCATCGGGTGACTGATGCCACGCAAAGACGTCTCTTGCACTTGCATGAATCTCCGAACTCTTCGAAAACACCGCGATGATGAACCTCCTCATCGTTGAATCGTCGAGTGAGCCGTCCATAGTATAGGGACCGGTGGTGTGCGGATACTTTTGGTAGTGGATAACCGCGCGAATGCATGGGGATGATTCGAGACTTCTGCACAGCACGAAGAAAAGGCAATCACAGAATGCGTTCCATCGTCGGATGATGACGGCGTACATTCTTTGATAGCGTAAACGATTCGAATTCATCGAATTTTAAGCGATTTACGCGATGTTGGGCTCTTGCCCGTGGCGCGATTGTGGTTGTTCGTGTGCGGGCAGTGACCGACGGACGAGTTTGCGTTCCGGTCGGGCAGGCTCGCCGAAATCGATCTGACAACAAGCTCGCCGATCGCTTCAGCAATGATTAATAGCTACCTGAACTTTGGTACAGGTACTGCTGAAAGCCTGTGAACAACTCGCCAATCTGTTCCGGTCTGCCGAGGTCGGCATCCCATTCCGGATCGCTGAAACGGGCTGATGCTTTCACGAAGTCGTGGATCGTGAAATAGTCCTTCCCCTCGAACAGCCGCGTGCCACGCCCGATGATCTGCTTGAACTCGATAATCGAATTCACCGGCCGCATCAGGACGATGTTCCGCACGTTCCGCGCATCCACGCCGGTCGAGAGTTTCTGGCTCGTCGTCAGGATCGTCGGAATCGTCTTTTCGTTGTCCTGAAACGCCCGCAGCCACTGCTCGCCTAGCTCACCGTCGTTGGCCGTTACCCGGTGGCAGTAATTCGGGTCGGCCACGGCCTTCATCTGGTTGATGAGGTCGCGCACCAGCAGCGCGTGCTTCTGATTCGCGCAGAAGAGGGCAGGGTGAGGGCTCACTGCGAATTGAATTGTCGATTGACGCTGCCATCTTCCGAGGGCCCTCACCCCTCCCTCTCCCACCGAGTACGGCGGGAGAGGGCGATGCGCGTTTCTAGCTTCGGATAAATCACGCCGCCAGCGACTTCGGTGCGCTTGATCGCGCGATCGCGATCGCTTGATCTACATTCAATTTTTCCGCCAGCGTTGCGAGCCAGGTGATTGATGTGTTGATGTTATTGCGTCCTTCAAATCGATTCAGAATGCGCACGCGCAGATCGTGAACGAGGTTTGAATCCACTCTCGCAACGAACGCGAACTCGCTCGATGAAATGCGGGCCGCGAAGCCTTTGCCGGCGAGTTCCTGGGTGAGTGTGTTGGCGATACTCTGGATCGAAGCGTCGTTCGCACCGGATTCAACGGAATCAATCGCGCTGATCACACCAACACAAACACCCGCCTTGCTCATCCGCAGCAACTCGAACAATCGCTCCGCGCGAACTGCGAACGAATCGCGCGTGTAGAGCTTGGTTTGTGAATCGAGTTCAGAATCGTTTTGCTTCGCGCGTTCGAGTGATTGATTCTTCTGAAGCTCGAGCGCGACCGCAGCCGCCTGATTCTGGCCGACTGTGCGCGTCACACACTGAACAACCTCGAGCGCGACCTCCTGCATCAGTTCCTTGAACGATCCTCCACCATCACCTGGCTTGCCGACCGTACTGACCACATCTCTAAATTGATTCGAGATGTCGCGCAGCAGATCGAAGGCGCGTGATTCATCGTCGAGCGTTGGCGTTCCATCGAAGAGTGAATCGGCGTACGCACTCGGCTCGCGCGATCGAAACTGGCCGGAAGTATGAGGCAGCGCCGCGGCAAATGTCAGGCAGCGAGCCTGCGCGCGATTGTCGAGCAGCCTTTCCAGCGCCGGTCGATCGTGGTGCATGGCGATCGAACTCTCGATTACCTCGGGAAGCCCGAGCTTTTTTGCAATCATTGCGCCGAACTCAGCGTGGGTGTGGCCGTAAAGTTTTTCATCGCGCCCGAGCGCGGCCGGCCCATCGAGTAGAATTTTGGTTTCGTTCCAGATCGACACATCGGCGGAGAACATCACGGGCAGCGCGATGTCCTGAAGCAGAGCAAGCAGCGCGACATCTTCACAATGCTCAGGGCATGCCTGCAGCGCGAGATTTCGCGCCGCGATCGATTTCAACATCGACACGCGCCAGAACTGATCGATCTCTGCCTGCGGAATCGAGAGCTTCGGATAAATGCTCGAGAGCGAAAGCCCGAACACCAGCGTAAAGAGATTGCTCATCCCGATCATCGCCACCGCATGCGAGAGTCGCGTGACTGGCTGCGCCGGCGCATACCAACTACTGTTTGCCATCGCCAGGACTTTGGTCGCAAGCGACGCATCCCGCGCGAGGATGTCCGCAAAATCAGTCGCAGATGATTTCGCGTTTCGACGCAGCGCGAGAATGCGCATCGGCGTATCGATGATTCCGGGCAGCGTCTCAATTTCGGAAATCAGATCAATCGTGCGCGTAGCGCGCAGGCGGACGAATGACTGAGTGACTTCGTTGTTCAGACGCATGATGCACAGCCTCAAACAGGGCGGCATCTATTACATCGGATACATTTGATTGAAGATGAAATGGTGATGCGGGGGAATTCGGAAAATCAGTTCAGGATTGAACGAGAACGCCGATTTTATCGGGCGATTTTTAGGTTTTTGTAGGGTGGGCTTCAGCCCACCGTCGCGCCGGGATCCTCACGGCTGCGCCGTGATCGGTGGGCTGAAGCCCACTCTACGAAGAGAGATTAATCCATCACGGCCACTGCCTCTTCGTACACTTTCATGCAAGCGCTGGCGCTATCCGACCAACTGAGCTTGCGCACTTCCATCGCGCCGTGTTGACGCAGGGTGCTGGAGAGCGGCGCGTGTTTCAGGACGGCGATGATTTTGTTCGCCATCTCATTGATGTCCCAGAAATCGACCTTGAGGACGTTGTCCAACACTTCGCTCACGCCCGACTGTTTGCTGATGATGACGGGCACATCGGCTGCGATCGCTTCGAGCGGGGCGATGCCGAAGGGTTCGCTCACGCTGGGCATGACGTAGCAGTCGGCTTTTTTGAAGACTTCTTCGATGTCTTTGCCGCGCAGAAATCCGGTGAAGAGAATCTTGTGACCGATGCCCATCGCAGCGGCCATTTCGATCGTCCGCCGAATCATGTCGCCTGCGCCGGCCATGATGAACTTCACATCGGGCATCACTTCAAGAACTTTTTTGGCCGCGGCGATGAAATACTCCGGGCCTTTCTGCATTGTGATTCGTCCGAAAAACAGGACGATTTTTTCGTTCTTCTTGATGTTGTATTTTTCGGGATCGAGCTGGCCGTTGCCCGCGCCGCTTCCGTTGCCGTTCATCTCGATGGCGTTGTAAACAACTTCGACCTTCTTCGGATCAACGCCGTAGTGGCGCACGCAGATATTCTTCGTGAGGTGACTGACCGCGATCACTTTCATCGCGGCGTGCATGCCTCTTCGTTCGATGTCGTAGATGCGCTGATCGACATTCGTGCCCGATCGATCGAACTCGGTGGAGTGAACGTGGACGACGAGCGGCTTGCCGGTTGCGCCGGCAGCTGTCATAGCAGCGGGGTAGGTCATCCAGTCGTGGGCGTGGATGACATCGAAGTTTTCGTTACGAGCGATCTCGCCCGCCAGGCGCGCGTAGCGCTGAACTTCGGTGAACATGTCGCCCGCGTACTGAGCGCCGGGCGTTGACTGAATGAACGATTCCACCGGCGTATTGGCAGCGGAAACTTCGCGGTGAACGGTGCGCGATTCTTCAGTCATCGTCCTTTCGATATTGCTCTCCATGCGCGGCGGAGGCGACATCAAACCAGCGGACGCGTACGCATCGAATTGCTGCGCGGCCACGAGCCGAAAGCTCACATGTTCGAATTCATCCAGCCGGTGTTCGGTCTCAGGCTGGGAAAAGTTGGAGCCGGGCCGAGGCGAGACAAGTTTTACGTGAGTGGAAAACGGCGCTGCAATGGGTCGCGGGAGAACGAACAGCACGTCAGTGCCGGAAGCGCTCATGGCTTTGGTCAGACCATAGCAGGCTGTGCCGAGGCCTCCGCTGATAAACGGAGGGAACTCCCAGCCTAGCATGAGAACGCGCATCGAAAAGACTCCCAATCAGGCGACTACAAAAACCGCCACTTCAACCACCGCTCATCGTCTCGACACCGGATCGAGCATGAATCGCACAGCAACAACCGTCAACCGAACCACAACGCAATGCCCGCAAGCCGCGCTTCGAACCGCACAAATTGAAGGCAGCGAACGAGCCTTGCTGTACCAAATCCATCTGAGCAAAGCCAAAGTCGCAAACAACTAATGTTCTGCAGTGTAGCGCTGCGACGCGAAATGTCGAACGCCGCGCCCGCGAATCCAATCAGGAAATGCCTGAGCAAAGTGTCGCGGCGCAAATGCTGCGCGACTCGATCGCTAAATCACTTGGATTTTGCGAGTTAAATCACTTCGCTTCTGACTTTATTCGACGTTTACGTGCGGGATTTTCAACGCGCTTTCGTCCGAACGCGTCCGTCTCGGATTGGATTCGGGAAGCTCGATCGATGTCGAACTTTCGAATCGAGTCATCGGCGTGACCATTTCCGTTCGTCGATTGGCTCAGCGCATGCGCGAGGCGCGATTGAGCGAACTTCACATACTCCGCGCTCTGATCGATGCCGACATATTTGCGCCCGAGCAGGGCGGCGCTGACTGCGGTTGTGCCCGAACCGTTGAACGGATCGAGTACGACATCACCCGGATTGCTCGATGCCTTGACGATGCGATCGAGAATCGCAAGTGGCATCTGACAGCCGTGCCATCCTTCGCGCTCGGAGAAAGTTCCACAGAGCCGGCTGACGAACCAGGTGTCGCTTGTTGGATCGAACAACTCGACCGGACAAAGTTTTGTTTCGTCGAGCGAGTCTTGAGCCATAAGATATTGCTGAAACCCTGATTCGTAGAACGACGTTTCCTGCGGGCGGAGGAACCAGGTGTCGTCCGGCAGCTTCCCCTTACTGTTCGCGCGAAGGTCTTTGTAGGTTGTCTGCCGCGCGCTCTTCACACGAACTGCGTCTGCGTTGAAGATGATGTTGCCCATCCCCGCTTCGGGCTTCTCTTTTGAAAAATACAAAATGTGCGTGTGACTCTTCGCGAACATTTTTTTGGTCTGCTGGCCGAAGGTGTAATGCCAGATGATCCAGTTGCGCAGGTGGAAACCGATTTTTCGCCGCGCGACGACAGCCAGATCGGCAGCGAATTCGTCACCGATCGCGAGATAAAAACTGCCCTGGGGTTTCAGCGCGCGATAGACCGCGCTCATCCACTTCTCGCTCCAATCGACGTACTCATCCACATCCTTTTTGTCGTCGTACCCGTGATACAGGTAGCCGATGTTGAAGGGTGGATCGGCGAAACAGAGATCGACCCAGCCTTCGGGCAACGAATTGAGCAGCTTGATGCTGTCGCCTGTGACGATTTGATTGATCGGCAATCCGCCGGAAGATTCCCCCAAAGATTCCGATGTTGGAATGGCCGGCTTGCGTTGACGCTTGATCTTCTGCGCGGCTCGTTCGATCTCCGACGTCTTCTCGTCATTTCTGATGCGCGTATTCATGCGTGAGGTACTGCTTCCGATTGGGTAAACTCATTTCGTGAACGACTCGCCCGACGACAAAAAAATCAACGGCCAGATTCTGCGGCTGATCGATGCGAACTTCAATCGCGCGCGCGAGGCTCTGCGCGTTGTCGAAGATTTCTTCCGATTTATCCAGAATGATCGCAAGCGATCCGCCCGCGCCAAGCAATTTCGACACGAGCTTACGACAACGCTTGCACCGGTTATCCACGTCGCCCAGGGTTTTCGTGACACCGCCGCCGATGTCGGTACCGAAATCTCCACCGAAACCGAAATGACGCGCAGCGACGCGATTGCGGTCCTGATCGCCAACTGCAAGCGCGTCGGCGAATCGCTCCGCGTGATCGAAGAATACACCAAGACATTTCATGCCGAGATCGCAGGCGAGGTCGAGCAACTGCGTTACCAGTTTTACGACTTCGAGCGCGATGTACTGCAAAGCGCGCGTCAGAATTCGCATTTCGCTGGCGTGAATCTTTATGTGATCGTCACCGAATCGATCTGCAAAAAATTCTGGGTCGCTGCCACCAGAGAGGCGCTGGAAGGTGGCGCACGGATTCTTCAGTTGAGAGAAAAAAATCTCGACTCGCGCGAGCTGCTCGAGCGGGCGAAAAAATTCGTCGAGCTGTGCAAGGATTTCAAAGCGATCTCCATCATCAACGATCGCGCGGACATCGCCATGCTGAGCGATGCCGACGGAGTTCATGTCGGTCAGACTGATTTGTCCGTGCGCGATGTGCGAAAAATCATCGGCTCAAAAATCGTCGGCGTGAGTACGAGCAATCTCGAACTTGCAAAACAAGCCGAACTGGATGGCGCCGACTACATCGGCATCGGCCCGATCTTTCCGAGCACAACAAAACCAAAACCGAGTGACGAAGTCGCTGGTTTGGAAGTTGCCAGAGAAGTCGCGAGGGAAATCTCCATCCCCACTTATGCCATCTCTGGCATCACGACAGAAAATGTCGGGCAGTTGATCGATGTGGGAATCAAGCGAGTGGCGGTGTCGTCGGGGGTTCTGTCTCAAGTGGATGTTCGCAAATCTGCGCGTGAACTGTCCGATCGACTCGCTTGAAAAATTGAGAGAATGGAGACTCAAATCTTTGGTGGCACGGGCGTCCCGCCCGTGGTCGACGCGCAACGTCGAAACTTCCTTCAGAACAATCAAATTTTCACTTTGCCCATTCCTGCGGGGAGCGTAAAATCCCGCTTCTTCAAAGGGATTCATGCCAAGTCAATTCAAGCGCCGACATCGAGCCATCTCCGAACCCCTTGAGCGCCGCGTACTGCTCACCAGCGCCACCGACACGGCAATAGAGAAATTCAATCTCTCACCCGCACTGTTCGTTGAGAACGATGGACAGTGGACGGACTCCTCCGTTCACTTCGTGCATCAAGGCAAAGGCGCATCGATCGCAATGACGGATCGCGGGCCGGTGTTTGAGTTGTACAAAGATGATTCCGTTAAATCCGGTTTGTCCGGTGGCACGGGCGTCCCGCCCGTGATTGATCCGAAGGAGCAAATGGAAGAACACGGCCGGGACGGCCGTGCCACCGGAAATGCCACCGGAGCAGATACCACCGAAATCGAATCCACGCGTTTCGCCGTCTCATTCAACAACGCCAACATCACCCAACCCATCGGCCACGATCAATCGAGTTCGACGTTCAATTACAACATCGGCACACCCGACTTGCATCGCTCGAATGTGCATGGCTTCGCGAAGATCGTCTATCCAAATCTCTACGAAGGCATCGACCTCCACACCTGGGGCCAGCGCGACAGCTTGAAGTACGAGTTCCACGTCGCCCCAAACATCGACTACCGCCAGATCGCAGTTCAGTACGAAGGCGTTGAAGATTTATGGATCGACGATCGAGGCCGATTGCATGCCGAACTAGGAAGTGGCTTCGGCGAAGTGATCGACGATGCGCCGGTGATTTGGCAGGAAGTGAAGGGGAAGCGCGTCGATGTCGCCGGGAGATTCAAGCTGCTCGATGGGGATGCCTACACGTTTGAGTTGACGGGCAAGTTCGATCCCAAGCTGCCGCTGGTGATCGATCCGGATTTGGCGTGGAGTAGTTATCTGGGCGGCGACATGTACGACGTCGCTGTGGGAATTTCGATAGACACTGACGGCAACATCTGGGTCACAGGAACCACCCTATCTCAAGGCTGGGCAGTCGGCGGCTTCGACACGAGCTTAGATGGCGAACAAGACGGCTACATTGCCAAAATCAACTCGGATGGCACGCTTGAGTGGACAAGCTACCTCGGCGGAAGCAGCAGCGATTGGGGCCTAGACATTTCGTTGGACGCTGGCGGAAACGCCTGGGTAATAGGCACCACCGCGTCCCCCGGTTGGACGTCCGGTGGATTCGACACGAGCTATAATGGAGGCACACACGACGCGTTCGTCGCCAAGTTCAATGCGGATGGCACACTCGCATGGAGCAGCTTTATCGGCGGGAGCGCCAAGGAATACGGCAATAATCTTTCCGTCGACGCCGATGGTAATGCGTGGGTAACGGGTGAAACCACGTCCTCGGGCTGGACAGTTGGCGGCTTCGACACGAGTTCCAATGGAGCGATGGACGGGTTCGTTGCGAAGATCAATGCAAACGGCACACTAGCCTGGAGCAGTTACGTTGGCGGGAGCCAAAACGATAGAGTGATTGGTATTGCCATAGATGATGACGGAAATGCTTGGATGACGGGTTCCACCTCGTCGTCCGGCTGGACAGTCGGTGGGTTTGACACAAGCCACAACGGAAATGAAGACGGGTTCGTTGCAAAGATGAACGCCAATGGTGCGCTGGCTTGGAGCGGCTACATCGGTGGAAGCTCCAGCGACAACGCCTACGGTATTTCCATGGACACAGACGGAAACGCATGGGTGATTGGAACTACCAGTTCATCTGGCTGGACAGTGGGCGGGTTCGACATCAGCTATAATGGCGGCAGTGATGCGTATGTCGCCAAGATCAATGCCAACGGCACGCTGGCTTGGAGCAGCTACCTCGGCGGGCAAGGCGAAGACGTCGGCCATGGCATTTCTCGGGACGCCAACGGCCACACATGGGTGACTGGGTACACCGGGTCACCCGGCTGGACGGTCGGCGGGTTTGATACGGACTATAATGGGGGTGTAGGAGATGCATTTGTCGCCCGGATCAATGCCGACGGCATACTGGTCTCGAGCAGCTACCTCGGCGGGAGTAACAGAGACGACGGCCGAACGATTTCAGTGGACGTTCACCGAAACGTCTGGGTGGCAGGGTTCACTTGGTCCTCTGGTTGGACGGTTGGGGGGTTTGATACGAGCTTCAATGGGGGCATAGGCGACGCATTCATCGCCAAGATTACGGTACCAGTCGATGTCGACGTACCGGTCTTCGACATCGCAGTCTGCAACTATCTCGCAGTTTCCCAGCAAACTGTGATGGTCAGCTTCAACGAAAACGTCAGCGGAAGCCTCGCCGCGACTGATTTCGTCCTCACCAATCTCAACACCAACACCGCCGTCGCGCTGACGCTTCAGTCCATCTCCGCCGACGGCAAATCCGCGACCTTC
>Ga0138256_10005894_pt1 | contig 12988 bp, 13 predicted proteins | sample KNB2016incub_MG_FD_105486 | JGI IMG/M metagenome (GOLD analysis project Ga0138256, IMG submission 105486) | Active sludge microbial communities from wastewater in Klosterneuburg, Austria - KNB2014incub_MG | ecosystem: Engineered > WWTP > Activated sludge > Unclassified | place: Austria... | reverse complement strand
GGCCCACTGGAAGGGTCGATGCCTGTTCCGCGGAGGAAGCATAGATGGACTCTCGCAACACGCTCGGCGCGCTGCTGCTCGGCATCGCCATCGCGATCGGCCTCGCGGCGCTCGGCTACCAGCTGGGCAACGCGGCTATCCGCTTCAAGGAGTACGAGCGTTTCGTCGCGGTGAAGGGCCTGTCCGAACACGAATACCCGGCCGACATCGTGATCTGGCCGATCCAGTTCAGCGCCGCCGACAACGACCTCGAGTCGCTGTACGCGAGCATCGAGGCGAACACCGCCAGCATCCGCGAGTTCCTGCTCGCCCAGGGCATCGGCGCCGATGCGATCAGCGTGGCGCCGCCATCGATCACCGACAAGTCGGCGCAGCGCTTCGGCGACGGCCAGCGCGCGGAGTTCCGCTACACCGCCGACCAGATCGTCACCGTCTACTCGGCCGAAGTCGGGCAGGTGCGTGGCGTGATGGACAAGCTCGCGCAGCTCGGCAAGCAGGGTATCGCCTTCGCTGGCGGCGAGTACGCGAACCAGCCCGAGTACCTGTTCACGCGCCTGAACGAGGTCAAGCCCGGCATGATCGAGGAGGCGACCATGAAGGCGCGCGAGGTCGCCGCGAAGTTCGCCGCCGACTCGGGCAGCCGCCTCGGCAAGATCCGCCAGGCCTCGCAGGGGCAGTTCTCGATCGAGGCGCGTGACCGCAACAACCCGCACATCAAGAGGGTGCGCGTGGTGTCTACGGTCGAGTACTACCTCTCGGACTGATCGCGCGTGCAGCTGCTGCGACTGCTGGGGCCGGGCATCCTCGTCGCGGCCACCGGCGTGGGCGCCGGCGATCTGGCGACAGCCTCGTTCGCGGGCAGCCAGCTGGGCACCGCGATCCTGTGGGCCGCGGTGCTCGGTGCTTTCCTCAAGTTCGTGCTGAACGAAGGGCTCGCGCGCTGGCAGCTCGCCACCGGCGACACCCTGCTCGAGGGCGCGGTGCTGCGCTTCGGGCGCATCGTCGGCTGGCTGTTCCTGCCCTACCTGTTCCTCTGGTCGTTCTTCGTGGGCGCCGCGCTGATGAGCGCCTGCGGCGCAGCCCTGCAGGCGCTGTTCCCGCTGTTCGATGACGCGGAGCGAGGCCGCATGGTCTTCGGCGCGCTGTCCAGCCTGCTCGGCCTCGTGCTGGTGCGCGCCGGCGGTTTTCGCCTGTTCGAGCGCGTGATGAGCGTCTGCATCGGCGTGATGTTCGCGACCGTGGTGGTGATGGCCGTCATGCTCTGGCCCGGAACCACCGAGGTGCTGCGCGGCCTGCTGCTCCCGGGCATTCCGGACCTGCGCGGCGAGGGCGTGGTGTGGACGGTCGCGCTGATGGGCGGCGTGGGTGGCACGCTCACGGTGCTGTGCTACGGCTACTGGATCCGCGAGGAGGGCCGCGCGCACATCGGTGACCTGCCGCTATGCCGCATCGATCTGGGCCTCGGCTATGCGATGACCGCGCTGTTCGCGATCGCGATGGTGATCATCGGCAGCCAGGTGCAGATCGACGGCCGCGGCACCGGGTTGCTGCTGGCACTGGCCGATACGCTGGGCGCCGAGCTCGGCGAAGCGGGACGCTGGCTGTTCCTGGTCGGCGTGCTGGGCGCGGTGATGTCGAGCCTGCTCGGTGTGTGGCAGGCGGTGCCCTACCTGTTCGCGGACCTGTGGTCGATGACATTCGCCCGTCACGAGCCCGGCGCCGTGAGGCCGGCCGTGGACATGCGCGCGGCGCCGTATCGCGTCTACCTGTGGCTGCTCGCGCTGGCGCCCATGCTGGGGCTGGTGCTGAGCTTCAAGGAAATCCAGAAACTCTACGCGACGATGGGAGCGACCTTCATCCCGCTGCTCGCGCTGGCGCTGCTGCTGATGAACGGGCGGCGCGCCTGGGTGGGGGCGCACGTGAACCGCTGGCCCACCGTGATCGTGCTGCTCGCGACGCTGTTGTTCTTCGCCGCACTCGGCTGGTTCCGCATCGGTGAGTAGGTCCGGATTTATCCGGACATGTTTTGCGCGCAATCCAGCCGAATGCCCGGCTGAAGCCGGACCTACATCGCGGCGCGCAAAAGGCCCTCGTAGCCCGCCGCGTCGAGCCGCACCGGGTTGGTGAGCGTGTTGACGTCGCGTACCGCCGCTTCGGCGAGTGCCGGGATCATGGCCGCGGTAACGCCCATCGCACCCAGGCCGCGCGGGATGTCCAGGTCCGCGTTCAGGCGGCGCACCACGTCGATGAAGTTCGTGCCGCCGGGCAGCTCCAGAGTCTTTTCGAGGCGCGCGAACAGCGCCGTGCAGTGCGGGCGGTTGAGTTCCAGCACCACCGGCATCAGCACCGCGTTCAGCGTGCCGTGGTGCAGGGCGAGATCGTGCCGGCCGCCGATCGCGTGCGCCATCGCGTGCATCGCGCCGCAGCCGTTGAGCATCGTCATGCCGCCCTCGAGGGCGCCCATCATCATCTCCCAGCGCGCCTGGCGGTTCTGCGGCTCGTTGTACGCGGTGCGGATGTTCGCGACGATGCGCGTGATGCCGTCCAGAGCGACTGCCTTGGCCGGCGGATTCTCGTTGCTGGAGAAGTAGGCTTCGAGGCAGTGCGACAGCGCGTCCATGCCGGTGCCCGCGGTCAGCCCGCGCGGCAGCGAGAGCGTGAGCTCGGGGTCGGCCAGCGTGACCCTGGGCAGCAGGTTGTTGTTGATCAGCACGATCTTTTCGCCCGGCCCCACGCTCAGCACCGCGATCGTCGACACTTCGGAGCCGGTCCCCGCCGAGGTCGGGATCGCGACGATCGGCGCCGCGGCCGGCGTGATCGCGCGTCCCTCGCGCCTGATCACCTTCATGATGTCGTAGTCGCGCAGCTCCCCCGGGTGCGTGGCCATTACCGCGGCACCCTTGGCGCAGTCGATCGCCGAGCCGCCCCCCAGCGCAACCAGGCCGTCGTGCGAGCCCGCGCGGTACGCGGCCACGGCCGCATCGACGTTGTCGGCGTTCGGGTTGCCCGGCAGGTCGCTGAACATCGCGGCTGCGGCCGGCATCAGCTCGAGCACGCGCGCCGCGGTGCCGGTGGCGACCATGCCCGGATCGGTGATCAGCAGCGGACGCGCGATGCCGAGCGCTTTCAGCTCCTTCGGCAGCAGCGCGCGGGCGCCGAAGGCAAAGCGTACCGGGGTCACGAAGTAGCTCTTGATCACGGGCGCCTCCAGGGTGACGAGTGAGCAGGCCTAGCGGGCGTGCCGCAGCTGCTGCTGCAGCGTGCGAACCTGGCGTTGCAGCGTGTCGATTTCATCCAGCAATTCCAGCGCCAGGGCGAGCCCGGCCGGGTCCAACTCGAGGTCGCGGCGCAGGCGTTGTGCGCGGCTCATGCGCAACAGCGCTTCGGTATCGAACTGCCAGTGATCGTTGTTGGTCAGGTCGGTGACGGGAGTGACGATGCCGTATTCGACCATCTCGACCACGATGTCGGCAGGGACGCCGCAACGCTCGCAGATCTCGCCGAGACTGAACAACGAGCCGTCGTCCTGCAGTTCGGCGAAGTAGATCACGGGTGTGGCCATGCCCTAGTCCTCCCAGGCGGAGCGCGGGTTGAACGTGGATTCCTGCACGGCGATCTGGCGATAGAGTGATTCGGCCACGGAGCCGTGGTGTCGCGGCAGGGTGACCTCGAGCACGACCAGTTGATCTCCCGCGCGCTTGCCCGGTAAGCCCTTGCCCTTGATGCGCAACCGGTCGCCGCTGCTCGAGCCCCCGGGTATCTTCAGCTTGACCTTGCCGCCGAGCGTCGGCACCTCCACCGTCGCGCCCAGCGCGGCCTCCCAGCTGGCCACCGGTAGCGTGAGGAGGATATTGCGGCCATCGACGCTGAAATAAGGGTGCGGCGCGAGCTGGACCTCGAGGAACAGATCGCCGGCCGCGGCCCCGCCGATGCCCGGGCCGCCCTGGCCGGCCAGGCGGATGCGCTGCCCGGGGGTCACGCCCGGCGGGATCTTGATGTTCAGCGTTTTTTCGCGCCGGGAGACCGAGCCGGATTCGTCGATCTCCGGGACGAGCAGCCTGATCTGGTGTTCGCAGCCGCGGTAGGCTTCCTCCAGGAACAGCGAAATCGTGTGGTGGATGTCCTCGCCGCGCATGCGCACGCCATGTGCGCCGCCCTCGTGCGCGAACCCGTCCCGCGCGGTGCGGGCCCGACCGAAAACCGACTCGAAGAAATCGCTGAATTGCCGTGCGTCGTCGCCGCTGAAGCTGCCCTCGTAAAACCCGCCTGCCGATTGCCAGCCTGGCGGGGGGCGAAAGCCGCCGTCGGGTTGTTGCGCACCCAGCCTGCGCAGCTGGTCGTACCGGGCGCGCTTTTCCGGGTCCTTCAGGACCTCGTAGGCCTCGCCGAGCTCCTTGAAGCGGTTCTCGGCATCGCGCTCCTTGCTGACGTCGGGATGGTATTTCCGCGCCAGCTTGCGGTAACTGGCCTTGATCTCCTTTTCGTCGGCCGTGTCGGGCACGCCGAGGATCCTGTAGTAGTCCTTGAAGTCCATTCAGCGGAACTCCCCGGCGCGATTCCTGCCCGCCAGGCGCCTCAGCCCTTCCTGGCTGCCTTGTCGGCCCGCTTTTCCTTCTGCGTCTTGGCCGGCTTTTTCTTGGTTTCCTTCTTCTTGTCCATGCCTTTTGCCATGTCGGTTTCCTCTCGTGGTTGATCCTGCGCTCGGCGCAGCATAACACCACGCGCGCGACACATTTACCCGGTCACATGGGCAGTCCTGGCCCGGCGCGGCAATCAGCGCAGGTAGGTGCGGGCAAACGCTTCCATCCCCTCGAGTTTCTTCTCGAGCGGGAAGTACGCCGGATCGTCGATCCCCCAGCACAATGCCACGGTGCCATCGACCCCCCAATCCTCCAGTTGCCGGTACACATCGTGCGAGGGCGTCGTCTCGGGAATCACGAAGCGGCGGAAACTGCCGTGGTCGGTGCCGCCGCCATCCAGGTAGCGCGCGCGCTCCTCCTCGAGCCGGGCCAGCAGCGCATGGATCTCCTCCATCCCGTAGTTCATGCCCAGCCAGCCGTCGTTGCGCGCGGCGCGGCGCAGCGCGGCGCGTGACTTGCCGCCGATCCACACCGGAATGCGTCGCGCCGGCCGCGGCTGCTGGCCCACGGTGGGGAAACTGAAGTGACTGCCCTCGAAGGCGCACTCGCCGGTTTCCCAGAACTGGCGCATGATCGACAGCATTTCGTCCATGCGCGCGCCACGGGTGCCGAAGTCCGGCCCCATGATCCGGAACTCGTCCTCGCACCAGCCGGCGCCGATGCCGAAGTCGAAGCGGTAGTCCGACTGGGCGCAAAGCGTGGCCACCTGTTTGGCGACCGTGAAGGGTTCGCGCATCGGCAGCACGTAGATATAGGTCATCACGCGCAGGCGTTCGGTCACGGCCGTGATGTTCGCGGCCGTGATGAACGGACAGGGGAAGCGCGTATCGTGCTCGATGTGGCGCCGCCCCGAGGGGTGCACGGCCTTGTAGCCGGCGGGCATTGCCACGTGGTCGGGCAATGCGATGCCGGCGAATCCCATCTGCTCCGCGGCACGCGCCAGGGTCTTCATCTGCTCGTTGTCTTCGTGGAAGATGCCCAGCCAGTATTCCATTTTCGCTCTCCTGTTGCGTTGTCGTGATGGCAGCACTCAGTGCTGCCGGAATTCCTCGAGCCCTGCGGGAAGCAGGGGTGGTCGCTGGCGATGCGCCGCCGCATCGCGGCGGGCGAACGCGGTCCACAGCAACTGCAGGGTGTCGCCGTGCGCCACCAGCAGGATGCAGAGCTCGGCGTGCTCGCGTTCCAGGTCCAGGATCAGGTCGACGGCGCGTGAGCGCACCGCGGCGGCGGTTTCGGCGCCGTGCCGGCAGTGGTGCGGGTCCTTGGCGTCGGCGCTCCAGATCTCTTCGTAGCGCGTGGTGCGCTGGCCCTCGAGCGCGCCGAAGTGACGTTCGCGCAGGCGGGCATCGATCACGAGCGGTGCCTCGCCGCCGAGCACGGTTCGCGCGATCGAGGCGCTCTCGCTGGCGCGCCGGAATGGCGAGCTGACTATCAGCGCCACGTCCTCGTGCCAGCCGGTGAGCGCGTCGCGCACCTCCGTTCGTCCCGCCGCGGTGAGGCCGTAACCGTCCTCGCCGGTGCGCGGGTCGCTGACGATGATGCCGCGCGCATTGGCCTCGCTGCTGCCGTGACGCAGCGCGAAGTAGCGGTTGCGCAGCCGTGGGAGCGTCTCCATGCGCCCGCGCTCAGGCGGCCCTTCCGCCGCCCAGCTGGCCGACCAGCGGCAGCGCCATCGACGGGTAGTCCGTGATGATGCTGTGCGCGCGCATGCGGTAGAGGTTGCGGATCGAGATCGGGTCGTTCACGGTCCACGCGGAGAGCTCGATCCCGCGCCGCCAGGCGCCGAGGCGCAGCCCCGGCGTGCAGGTGAAGAGGTTGGCCACGACCATGCGACAGCCGAATTCCTCGGCAATCGGCAACGGGTCCATCTTCGTGCAGACATAGCCGCGCGCCAGGCGTGGTGCCACCTGGCGCGCCATGTCCAGCACCGCGGTGTTCGACGACGTGACGATGACGCGCGGGCCGAGCCGCAGCCGCGTCACCAGCTCGTGCAGTGCCTCCAGGGTGATGCGCAGGCGGTCGGCGCGGGCAGGCTTCTTGACTTCGAGCTGCCACGACTCCGTGCGCGGGAAGGCGCGCATCACGGCCTCGAGCGTGGGCACCCCCTCGCGCCGCGGCCACGGCGGCGCGCCGCGCCGCGCATCCATGGCGCCGAGCTCGCGGCTGGTGAGGGCATCGACCGCGCCGCTGCGCCCGGTCGTGCGATTCACGCGCGCGTCGTGCAGCACGACCAGTTGCTCGTCGGCGGCTAGCTGCACGTCGAGCTCGAAGCGCCTCACGCCGCGTTCCCAGGCGTGCTCGAAACCGCCGAGCGTGTTCTCGGGCGCCTCGCCGGCGGCGCCGCGATGCCCGTAAATCTCCATGCGCGCGCTACCTGTGCCCCGGGCTCAGCCGATGTTCGCCTGGCCGCCGTCGAGGCCGATGGCCTGGCCGTTGACGTACCTCGAGTAGTCCGAGCAGAGCACCGCCACGAAGCGGCCGATGTCCTGCTCGCAATCGCCCACGCGCCCCATCGGCAGCGTCTTGAAGAATGCCGCGGCCTCCTCGGGGTTCTTCTCCATCCACCACACGAGCCCCGGCGAGCTCGCGTGCGGCAGGATGACATTGGTGCGGACGTTGTCCTTGCCCCATTCACAGGCGGCGGCACGCGTGAGCTGGCGGATGGCGTCCTTCACGGCGGCGTAGGCGCCGTAGCCCGACATGTCCCAGCGCTTGGTGGCCGAGCTCGCCAGGTTCACGATCGAGCCGTCGCCCTTCAGGTACGGGTAGCAGAGCTTCATCAGGCGCATGGTCGCGAGCGGACCCGACTGGAAGCCGGCCTCGAAGGCCTCGTCGCTCACCTTGAACAGCTCTCCGTTGGGCACTTCCTGCGCGTTGTTGACCAGGATGTTGATGCCGCCGAAGTGATCGGCCACGGTCTTCACGCAGGACTGCAGCGACTCCAGGCTCTTCACCTCGCATTGCACCGGGAGCGCCGTGCCACCGCGGCGCTCGATCTCGGCGACGGTGTTCTCGAGTTTCGCCAGCGTACGGCCGGTAACCGCCACGCGGGCGCCTTCGGCGGCGAGCGCGAAGGCGATGCCCTGGCCCACGCCCTGGCCGGCGCCGGTGACGAGTGCGATCCTGTTGTCGAGCAGACCCATGATGTTTCTCCCGGGGTTGGTGATGCGAAAAGGCTCGGATGACAGGCGCCGGGAAATCCCGGCGCATCACCCGATCGGTCTAGAGCTTCCGCAGGAACTCGGCGCGGATGTCCTTCTTCAGGATCTTGCCGGTGGCGTTGCGCGGCAGGTGCTCGCTGCGCACCTCGACGTAGTGCGGCACCTTGAAGTGCGCGAGCTTCGCGGCGGCGAATCGCTTCACGTCCTCGACGCTGATCGTCGTGCCGGGCGTGGCATGCACCACCACCGCGAGCTGCTCGCCCCAGGTCTCGTCGGGCACGCCGAACGCGGCGACCTCGTCGACCTCGGGGCATTCGAGGATCGCGCCCTCGATCTCGGCGGGATAGATGTTCTCGCCGCCGCGGATGACCAGGTCCTTGGCACGGTCCGACAGGAACAGGTAGCCGTCGTCATCGAGGTACCCGATGTCACCGCTGTCGAACCAGCCGTCGCGGAATTCGGTCTCGTTGGCTTCGGGGCGGTTCCAGTAGCCGCTGACCAGCGTGGGTGTCCTGACCCACAGCCTTCCCGGCACGCCCTGTGGCAGTTCGTTGCCCTCTTCGTCGCGGATGCTGAGATCCACCGTCGGATGCAGGAAGCCGGCCGTGCCGGGCTTCTCGCGGAACGGACGGCCGGTGCAGGCGCTGCCGTTGGAATTGGTCTCGGTCAGCCCCCAGCCCGCGCCCGGGTAGGAATCCGCAACCTTGTCCATGAACAGGCGCGCGGCGCGCGGGGGCGTGGCCGCGCCCCCGCCGCCGATGCCGCTCAGGCTCGAGGTGTCGAAGCGCTCGAAGTCGGGCGACTCCATCAGTTCCATCAGCATGCCCGGCGCGGCGCTCAGCGCCGTGACGCGCTCGCGCTGGATCAGTTCCAGCGCCTTGCGCACGTCCCATTTGTACATCATCACCACGCGCCGCGCGCCGCGAAGCGCGCACAGGAACACCGCGTGGCAGCCGCTCACATGGAACAGCGGCACCGCGAGCAGCTGCGTGGGCGGGAAGCCCTTTTTCATCATCGCACCTATGGCTTCGGGATTGATCATCGCCGAGGCCATGGCCTGGCAGTCGAAGTTCATCAGCGACTGGCACACCGCGCGCTGTGTCGACAACGCGCCCTTGGGCGTGCCCGTGGTGCCCGATGTGTACATCATCAGCGCGGGCTCCTCGGGCCCGATATCCACGGCCGGAAAGGCGGTTTCATCGATCTCGGCAACGAAGTCCTCCAGGCTGCGCGTCCCGCCAGACAGCCCGGCGCCCGTGGGGCGCGCCACGATGGCCGGCAACCCGGTCGCGGCCAGGTGCGTAGCGAGCTGGTCGCAGCGCTGCTGGTCGCAGAAAACCGCGCGCGCGCCGGCGTCGTCGAGCGCGAACGCGAGTTCGCGCGCCTGGCCCCAGCTGTTCAGCGGCACCGCGACGGCGCCCAGCGTGGCGATGCCGATGAAGGCGCTCATCCACTCGGGGTAGTTGCGCATCGCGATCGCGACGCGGTCACCCGGGCGGATGCCGCAATGCCGGCGCAGGGCGTGCGCGATGCGCGCCCCCTGCGCCAGCAACTGCGTGTAGCTCCAGCGCTCGCCCTCGTAGACCAGGAACTCGCGCTCGCCGTGCGCGGTCGCCTGCGCGAAGACCTCCGCAAGGCTGCGTGGCGCATTGCGATAGAGACGGTATTCGACACCGTCGATCGTGGCATTGACCAGCTCGAAGGGGGCGCCCGGGGCGGTGATCCGTGCAACGGCGGCGTCGTATTCGGTCTTGATGGAACTCATCCGGGTTGACTCCTGAAAATCGGGCTCGCCATTTCCGGTGCACCCGTCGGCATGAATGCCGATCTGCACGGTGATCAGAAATGTACGCCTTTCATCAATTGTGCCATGGCGACCTGCTCGCTGGTCACCTCCGACGGGGCCGAGCCGGCAGGCAGGCCCTTGGCGGCCTCGGAGTCCGGGAACATGCGGAAGGTCGCATTGTTCACGATCTCGGCGACCTTCGGGAAAAGCGCACCCATGGCCGACATGAACACCCCCATCCCGGTCGCCACGCGTGCCTTCCTGTGGATGATGGCCTCCACGATCAGGTCCACGGCCTCCTGCACCTCCATGACCGGCGCGTACTCGTAAATCTTGGTGGGCGCGATCATTTCCGTGCGCACCAGAGGCATGTTGATATTGGTGAAGTGGATATTGCGGTCGGAATATTCTGCCGCGGCGCAGCGCGAGAATGCCTCCAGCGCCGACTTGGAGGCGATATAGGCCGAGAAGCGCGGTGGGTGTCCCAGCACGCCGATCGAGGAGATGTTGACGATGTGGCCGCGGCGCCGCTTGTCCATGCCCGGCAGCACGCGCAGGATCATGCGCAGCGCGCCGAAGTAATTGAGTTGCATGGTGCGCTCGAAATCGTGGAAGCGGTCGTAGGCCAGCGCCACCGAGCGGCGGATCGAGCGGCCGGCGTTGTTGATCAGGATGTCGACGCCGCCGTGATCGGCTTCGATCTGCCGCATCACGTGGTCGACCGATTCGAGGTCCGCGCCGTCGCACACGTAGCTGAAGGCCTGGCCGCCCTGTGTCGCGATCTCGGCGCAGGTCTCGTCGAGCTTCTCCTGCGTGCGCGCGGTGATCACCACCCTGGCGCCGGCGCCCGCCAGGCGGATCGCGGCGGCCTTCCCGATGCCCGCGGAGCCCCCGGTGATCAGTACCACGCGATCCTTCACCTGGCCTTCCAGCGTGCGATCGACGAAGAGGTCGGGGTCCAGGTTGCGCTCCCAGTAGTCCCAGATGCGCGGGGCATAGCTCGCCAGGCGCGGCGGCGCGATGCCGCTGCCCTCCAGCAGGCGCCGGGTGTGGCGGCTGTCGTACTTCGTGGCGTACTTGGTCAGGATGGAGGCCGACTCCGGCATGCCGATGCGCTCGAAGACCGCGGCCTTCAAGCGCTTGACCGGCGGCAGCTTGGCCAGCAGGTCGACGAGCGTCGCGGGCATGAAGTTGAAGATCTTCGGGTCGAAGCGCACGCTGAACTTCGGCGCGTGCGCGGCCTCGGCGAAGATGTTCATCATCTGGCCGGTGGAGTGGTGCTCGGTGTCGACGATGTGGAAGCAGCCGCCGTCCTGGCCCTCGAGGTGCGCGAGGTAGTCGATCGCGTTCACGACGTAGTCGACCGGTACGATGTTGTTGACGCCGGACTCGACACCCACCAGGGGCATCCACTTCGGCATCACGTTGCGGATGCGCTGGATGGTCTTGAACGAGTAATACGGGCCGTCGATCTTGTCGATCTCTCCGGTGCGTGAATGACCGACCACCGCGGCCGGACGGTAGATCCGGTACGGGACGCGGCACTGCTGGCGTACCACCTTTTCCGACTCGTGCTTGGTGCGGAAGTAGGGGTGGTCGAGGTTCTCGGCCTCCTCGAACATGTCCTCGCGGAAGGTGCCGCGGTACAGGCCGCTCACCGCGATCGAGCTCACGTGATGGAAGCAGCCCGCGCCGAGCTGCGCGGCGGCGTTCACCGCGTGCAGGGTGCCGCTGATGTTGGCGGCGTTCTGGCTCGCCTCGCTGGCGGCCATGTCGTAGATCGCGGCGAAGTGGAAGAAGTGGTCGATCGAGCCCTTCAGCCGCTCGAGGTCCGCCGCGCAGAGCCCGAGCCCGGGCCGGGTGATGTCGCCGGTAACGGCGGCGATGCGCCCGGCCGCCAGCGGGAAGCGCGACCGCAGCTCCTCGAGCTTGTGCTGCGAGGATTCGCGCACGAGCACGTGGATGGTGCCTTGTCGCTGCAGCAGGTTCTCGATGAAGAAGCGGCCGATGAAACCGGTCCCGCCGGTAAGGAAATAGTTCATGCGATTCTCCTGATTATTGTTCGATGAAAGCGCGGATGAGGGCAATTTACACCTCGCTGGCCACGGGCGCATCAGCACAATGCGTCAGTTTCGATAGACAGGAATCGTCAGGCCCTGACGGGGGCGAACCGCAATGGCAATCGGGATGGACGTTGCCGTACTCTGCAGGGCCCGCAAGATCCGGCATGCTGGGCCCGGAGTTGGTCGGCAGCTCTTGCGTGGTTCCGGCTTCAGTCCGAGAAGGGCCAGGCAACGCCGAATCCGCCATGCGCAAGCACGAGTCGGCATGAACGCCGAGCCGCGTCGGTACGTTTATTCAGTGGGCAAGCCGTCCGGTCGAGGCCGGACCTGCCTCGGAGACAGGAGAGAAGCGAAGTGGGCATGTATGCAATGACGGGAGGCGCCACCGGCATCGGCGCGGCGATCAGGACGCGCCTGCGCGCGGCGGGCCACGAGGTGATCGTGGTCGATATCAAGGACGCCGACATCGTCGCGGACCTCGGCACCGCGCAAGGCCGCCGCGCCGCACTGGACGGTATTCGCGCGCGCGCCGGCGACGGGCTGGACGGCTTCGTTCCCTGCGCCGGACTGAGCGGCAACGTGGCCGACCATGCACTGATGGCGAGCCTGAACTTCTTCGGCACCGTGGAACTGGTCGAGGGGCTGAAGGACCTGCTGGTTGCGCGCAAGGGCGCGGTGGTGCTGATTGCCTCGAACTCCGCGCCGCACCCGACCAGCGAGGACTACGTGAACGCCCTGCTGGCGGGGGACGAAGCGACGGCGCGCACGCTGGCCGGGGCGATGCAGGGTCACCCGGTCTACAGCGGCTCGAAGCTGGCGCTGGCGCGCTGGATGCGTCGCAACATGCGCGAATACGCCGCGGCCGGCGTGCGACTGAACGCGATCGCGCCAGGCTACACCCGCACACCGATGACCAGCGCGGTCGAGGCCGATCCGGCTTACGCCGATGCCATCCGCGAGTTCCTGGCGGCGACACCGCTCGGGCGCGCCGGCCAGCCCGAGGACCAGGCCGATGCCGTGCTGTTCCTGCTGGGCCCGGCGGCGAGCTTCATCTGCGGTTCGGTGCTGTTCGTGGACGGCGGCTATGACGCGATGACGCGGCCTGACGCGTTTTAGGTCCGGCTCGAGAGGGCGTAGCAAAAAGCCATTACGTTGCGAGCGAGCGGCTTGGTGCGTCGCTGGCTGTGCTGCCCGCTATTGCCCTGCGGGGCACGCACGAGTACGTCCCTGTAGCTCCGCGCCGCGTCCTGCGGCGCAAGGCCCCGCAAGCCAACAGCGGGCAGCACAGCCGCTCGGTCGACCGCGTGTCGCATCGAGCAAATCCGGGAATGGGCGTCT
>Ga0138256_10005893_pt1 | contig 12988 bp, 11 predicted proteins | sample KNB2016incub_MG_FD_105486 | JGI IMG/M metagenome (GOLD analysis project Ga0138256, IMG submission 105486) | Active sludge microbial communities from wastewater in Klosterneuburg, Austria - KNB2014incub_MG | ecosystem: Engineered > WWTP > Activated sludge > Unclassified | place: Austria... | reverse complement strand
TTTTTAAAAGTTCTCTGCGATCCATATAAAAAAATTATTCGTTACTAATTATGGTTTTCGAATTATGCTGAGTAAAGAACCGAACGTACAAGAGTGCGACGCAACATAGTTGATAGTAGCACATTTGCTGGGCTCATAAATTCCCTTTTTTCAATTCGTTTACTGCAAATTCTGCTGCTCTTGCTGTTAATGCCATATAGGTTAACGACGGATTTACACAACTTGCACTTGTCATGCAAGCACCATCAGTTACAAATACATTTGGCGCATCCCAAACCTGGTTGTTGCCATTTAGCACAGAAGTTTTTGGGTCACGGCCCATGCGGGCAGTTCCCATTTCATGAATGCCCATGCCTACGGAATAACCGGCATCATAACCGTTAACATCTTTTAGGCCTGCAGCTTCCAGCATTTCTTTTGCATCATTCATCATGTCAATACGCATTTTTCTTTCGTTCTCTTTTGTTTCTACATCAAATGCAAGCACTGGTAATCCCCATTTATCTTTTACATTTTTATCCAGCATTATTTTGTTACTGTGATCTGGTAACATTTCACCGAAAGCGGTAATACCAAAATGCCAATCTTCTTTTGGAATACTCATCGCATCTTTTAGCTGTGCACCAATGGTGAATTCAGCTACTTCCACACCACGGCCCCGGCCTGCGCCACCCTGATAACCAAAGCCACGGAGATAATCCCTTTTTTCACCGTTCATATTTCTAAAGCGGGGAATATATATTCCTGTTGGTCTTCTTCCAAATTCATATTTATCACTAAGACCTTCTACTGTGCCGCCAGCACCAGTGCGGAAATGATGATCCATTACATTGTGGCCTAACTCTCCGCTACTGCTGCCAAGACCGCCTTCCCAAACATCGGTTGCAGAGTTCATCAAAACCCAGGTAGAGTTTAACGCAGAGGCACAAACAAAAACGATTTTTGATTTGAACTGATAAGTCTGGTTTGTTTCTGCATCAATAATTTCTACACCAGTTGCTTTCTTTTTATCCTTGTCGTATAAAATTTTTGTAACAATAGAAAAAGGTCGAAGTGTAAGATTGCCTGTTTGCATAGCAGCCGGAAGGGTAGAAGATTGTGTGCTAAAATAAGCACCAAACGGACAACCTCTCCAGCAACGATTACGATACTGACAATTTGTTCTGGCTTGTAACGGTTCAGTAATATTTGCTGTGCGACCAATGATTATTTTTCTTGCATTTTTATAATAGGCTTCTACTCGTTTCTTCACTTCTTTTTCTGCACAGTTTAATTCAATGGCTGGCATAAATTCTCCATCGGGTAAAACATCTAATCCTTCTTTGCTTCCTTGTATGCCTGCAAACTTTTCTACATAGCTATACCATGGCGCCATATCATCATAACGAATGGGCCAATCAACTGCTATTCCTTCTTTGGCATTTGCTTCAAAATCTCCTTTGTTCCATCGGTAACTATGCCTTCCCCATAATAATGAACGGCCACCTACATGATAGCCACGGTACCAGTCAAATCTTTTTATTTCGGTGTAAGGACTTTCTTTTTCATTTACCCACATATCAAGAACTGTTTCATTCAGCGGATAATCTCTTTTTAAAACAGGATGATCTTTTATCATTTCCTGAGTACGGCCACCGCGGTGAGGAAACTCCCAGGAGTCTTTTGATGCATTTACATAATCTTTGATATGCTCAATATTGCGGCCTCGCTCAAGCATGATTACTTTCAATCCTTTTTCAGTGAGCTCTTTTGCTGCCCAACCGCCGCTAATGCCAGAACCTATCACAATTGCATCGTATGTATTATTATCTGCCATATTAATTAGAATATTTAAGGATTAAATTTTAATAATTTAAACGTCACAAATCTTTATTGCTTTTTTTAAAGCTGCTATCTTATCTGCATTTTCTTTTCCAGTTGGAATGAATTCCTGTGCGACATAGCCTTTATATCCAGTTTCCAAAATCGCCTTCATGATTGCCGGATAAAATAATTCTTGTGATTCATCAATCTCATGCCTTCCCGGTACTCCGGCAGTATGATAATGACCGAAATACTGATGGTTGTTTTGTATAGTTCTGATTACATCACCTTCATTTACCTGCATATGGTAGATGTCGTACAATATCTTAAAATTTTCTGAACTAATTTTCTTACAGAGATCCACTGCCCATTTAGTATTGTCGGCCATATAATCTTTATGATCTACTTTGCTGTTGAATACTTCTATCTGAATAGTTACTCCGTTTTTTTCTGCTAATCCAATAACTTGTTTAATACCTTCAGACATGTTATTCATTCCTGTTTCATCATCTATGCCTTTTCTGTTTCCGCTAAAGCATATTAAATTTTTATAACCGGCAGCAGCAACTAATGGAATTGCTTCTGTAAAGTTTTTTATCAATTCCGGGTGAAAGGTTTTATTATTCCAGCCTTCAGTTAAACTTATTTTTCCATTGGTATAACACATAGAACAGGTAATGCCAAGTTTTTGAATTGTAGGCCAATCTTTGGGTGCAAGCAAATCAATAGCTTTTACACCCATTTTTTTTACTGCAGTACACATTCCTTCTAGTCCTAAAAAATTATATGTCCATGAACAAAGGGAATGGTTGATATTGCCTTTAAGTTTTGGAACGGCTTCATTCGCATTATCAACGATGGCAGATTTGCCTGTTAGTGAAATGCCTGCGAGTCCAGCACTTAATAGTGATATGGCTTTTCTTCTTTTCAATTTTGTGCTTCCACTGTTTTTTTATCGTTTTTAAAGAATATCATAAAGAGTAAAGAAACGCCTACAGCAAATAAGCATGGAAATATCCAGATGGTTTGCCAGTTGTGGTTGACTACTTTTCCATTAAAATCAAGGATTGCATAACTACCCACAATTTTTCCTGCTGCCCAGAAACCAATATACATACCTACGCCATAGGTTGCCAGTGTAATCAGGCCTTGTGCAGAAGAACGAACTCTTTCGCCTGCTTTATGGTCTGTATAAATTTGTCCGGTAACAAAAAAGAAATCATAACAAATACCGTGTAATATTATTCCGAAGTAGAGCATCCATAAACCGCTGTTCATATCTCCATAAGAAAATAATAAATAACGCAGCACCCATGCAAACATTCCTATCAATAACATTTGTTTTACACCAAACCGCTTAAAGAAGAAAGGCATCAGAAAAAGAAAAACTGTTTCAGCCACCTGACCTAAAGTCATCTTTCCTGCGGCGCCTACCATGCCTGATTCATTTAAGAAAAGATTTGCTTGTCCATAATAAAATGCCAGTGGAATACAAATCAATATAGATGCAATAAAAAATATCAGATAATTTTTGTCTTTCAGGATTTTCAACGCATCCAAACCAAGCACTTCTGAAATGGAAACTTTTTGCCCTGCTTTTGGCGGTGGTGTGTTCGGTAAAAAGAAAGAATATACACCAAACAGGGCAGAAGTAATAGCGGCTACTTTATACGTAATAGAAAGAGACTCGGGATTGTTTTCCCATGCCATCCATTGTATGATAGCACCAGCCACAATCCAGCCAATTGTTCCCCACATTCTTAATCCGCTGAATTGCTTTTCTGCACTGGTTACTTGTTTCAATGCAATAGCATTTACTAATGCCAGCGTTGGCATGTAAATAATCATGTAAATAAGTAAAAGGCTGTAAAATGAGCCGAACGAAGTTTGTGTAGTAATATAATAAAGCAAACCTGCACCAGCTAAATGTAAAACACCAAGAATTTTTTGTGCAGCGAAAAATTTATCCGCTATCATTCCAATAATAAAAGGAGCAATGATGGCTCCCAAACATTGTGTGCCGTAAGCTAGCCCGGTTTGGCCGTCTGTAGCACCAATATTTCCTTTTGTTAAATAAGTGCCCATGGTTACGAACCAGATACCCCAAACAAAAAAATTAAAAAACATCATGGAAGAGAGCTGAACTCTGGTAGTAAGTTTCATAATCAAGCCTTGTTAGATTAGTATAAGTTTTTCGAAAAATACCGTTAGAAAACTAAATGTACTATTTTTAATAGCAGATTCATGTATCAGCAACACATTTTTTACCAGATACATATTAACATCAATTATTATAATGGCAGAAAGAAAAATAAGAATGGGAATGATTGGCGGGGGACCTGGTGCATTTATCGGTGCTGTTCATCGTATGGCAGCAAATCTCGATGGAGAAATAGAATTGGTGAGTGGCTGTTTTAGTAGCGATCCCAAAAAATCAAAGCAGGCAGGTAAAGAATTACACTTGTCAGCATTAAGAGTGTATGGTTCTTTTAAAGATATGATACGGCTCGAAAAGCATTTACCGGAAAATGAGAGAATGGATTTTGTAAGTATCGTAACGCCAAATCATTTACATTTTGAACCCGCAAAACTGGCATTGGAGAATGGCTTTCATGTGGTGTTGGATAAGCCAATGACACTTACTCTAAAAGAAGCAAAACAATTAAAGGAGATTGCAATAAAGAATGACAGAATAATTTGTCTAACGCATACTTATACTGGTTATCCAATGGTGAAACAAGCCAAGCAAATGATAAAGAAAGGATTGTTTGGCACAATAAGAAAAGTAATAGTTGAATACCCACAAGGATGGCTTAGTACTGCATTAGAAAATACAGATCAGAAGCAGGCAGCATGGCGAACTGATCCAAAGCGAAGTGGAATTGCAGGAGCAATGGGAGATATCGGTACTCATGCTTTTAACCTTGCTGAGTATGTTGCTGAAGTTGTTACAACGAAAATATGTGCGGATTTAAATACAGTTGTAAAAGGAAGAAAGCTTGATGATGACGGAGCTGTGCTACTAAAATTTGACAACGGAGCAAGTGGTGTTTTATTTGCTACGCAGATAGCTGCTGGCGAAGAGAATAATATTAAAATAAGAGTGTACGGAGAGAAGGGCGGTATTGAATGGAAGCAGGAAGATGCAAATACGTTATTGGTAAAATGGTTGAACAAACCAACGGAGATTTACAGAACAGGTAATGATTATTTAAGTTCTTTTGCAAAGCATAATACCAGAACTCCTGCTGGACATCCGGAAGGTTACTTAGAAGCATTTGCCAACCATTACAGAAATTTTGCACTAACGTTAAAAGCAAAATTGAATAATAAAAAAGCAAGAGTAGAGTCCCTTGATTTTCCTGGAGTAGATGATGGAATAAGAGGCATGGCTTTTATAGAAAATGTTGTAGCTTCCTCAAAAGCGAAAGAGAAGTGGTCAGACTTTAAGATTTAATAAAATAACTTTCAGCATATGACAACAATTAAAGGGCCGGGTATTTTTCTTGCACAATTTTTAGGAGATAAAGCTCCTTATAATAACCTTAAGTCAATTTGCGCCTGGGCGGAAGAATTGGGTTACAAAGCTGTGCAAATACCAACCTGGGATAGCCGTTGTATAGATTTGCAAAAAGCTGCTGAAAGTAAAACTTATGCTGAGGAAATAAAAGGAATAGTGAATGATAGTGGAATGGAAATATCAGAGTTGTCAACACATTTGCAAGGACAGTTAATTGCTGTTCATCCGGCTTATGATATTTTATTTGATGGATTTGCACCTGAACATTTAAGAGGCAATCCTAAAGCAAGAACAGAGTGGGCGGTGCAACAATTGAAATATGGTGCAAAGGCTTCGCAAAACATGGGGTTAACAGCTCATCCTACTTTCAGTGGTTCATTATTGTGGCATACTTTTCATCCTTGGCCGCAACGGCCGGAAGGATTAGTGGAAGAAGGATTTAAAGAATTGGGAAAAAGATGGATGCCGATATTGAATTATTTTGATGAATGTGGTGTTGATATTTGTTATGAAATTCATCCCGGCGAAGATTTGTTTGATGGTATTACTTATGAAATGTTTTTGAAGGAAGTAAACAATCATCCAAGAGCTTGTTTGTTATATGATCCGTCGCATTTTGTATTACAGCAATTAGATTATATTCAATACATCGATCATTATCATGAAAGGATAAAGGCATTTCATGTAAAAGATGCAGAATTTAATGCAACTGGTAAGCAAGGTACATTTGGCGGTTATCAGAGTTGGGCCAACAGAGCCGGACGTTACCGTAGTCTCGGCGATGGGCAGGTTGATTTTAAAACTATCTTTAGTAAGTTAGCTCAGTATGATTATTCAGGTTGGGCGGTGATGGAGTGGGAGTGCTGTCTAAAACAACCGGAAGACGGTGCAAAAGAAGGAGCTCAGTTAATTCAACAGTATATTATCAGAGTAACTGATAAAGCTTTTGATGATTTTGCGGGAAGTAAAAGTGATGTAGAAACGAATCGAAAAATATTAGGTTTGGGTTGAGTTTCATAAATTAAGTAAATTGCATCTAAAATTTATTATTATGAAAAAATTTATTTTATCTTTTGGATTAGGCTTATTGCTTATTTCATGTGGAGGTAGCGGAGATGATAAAAAGACAACAGAGGAATCCAAGGAAGAAACCAAAGCAGATGTTCCTGCAACTACTGATCTTTCGAGCAACCCTGATTATCAAGCAGGTCTTGGGTTAGTTGCCAAAAATGACTGTCTTACTTGTCATAAAATTGACGAAGCGTTAATCGGTCCTCCTTATAGGGATGTTGCGAATAAATATGCAAGCATGTCAGATACTATTGTAACACACCTTGCTGGAAAAATTATACATGGTGGTGGAGGTGTTTGGGGTGAGGTTGCGATGACAGCACATCCAACAGTTTCGCAAGGTGATGCAGAAGCGATGGTTAAGTACATTATGCTCCTAAAAAAATAACTCTTAATGTATAAATTACTCATCGTGGCTATTATTTCAGCCACTGTACTTTCGTGTAGTTCTGCAAAGAAAACTATGGCCGAAAACAAATTGACGGCACAAGAAAAAAGTGATGGTTGGAAATTATTATTTGATGGAAAAACAACCAAAGGATGGCATAAGTATGGTGGAAGTCCTGTTGGATCTGCCTGGAAAGTAAAAGACGGTTATTTGTATTTGGATACAACCGTTAAAGAGAATTGGCAGATAAAAGATGGCGGTGATATTGTAACTGACGAAGAATATGAAAACTTTCATTTAGTGCTTGAATGGAATATTGCGGAGAATGGCAACAGTGGAGTAATTTTTTACATAAACGAAGACAAATCGAAATACAATTGGCCTTGGGAAACAGGACCGGAAATGCAGATGCTGGATAATAATGGCCATCCCGATGCAAAAATTATTAAACATCGGGCTGGTGATTTGTATGATTTGATTTCTGTATATAAAGAAAATGTGAGACCGCCGGGAGAATGGAATAGAGCAGAAATAAAATGTGTAGACGGAAAATTGGATTTATATCTTAATGGGGAAAATGTAGTTTCAACAACCATGTGGGATGCTGCCTGGAAAAAAATGGTGGCCGGAAGTAAATTTAAGAATATGTCAGGTTTTGGAACTTATAAGAAGGGAAGGATAGGTTTACAAGATCATGGCAATGAAGTTCAGTTTAGAAATATAAAAATCAAAAGGCTTTAAAACTTCATTTTATTTGGTTTAAGAAAATAATCCGTAACTTTTAAGTATTAAAACAAAGTTTATGGGCTCTGCATTATTTTCCAACCTCAACTGGTTAGCTATAGCTGTTGCTGCAATCGCTTATTTCATGATTGGTGGTCTGTGGTATTCAAAAATGTTATTTGCTAAAATGTGGATTTCTGGTACAGGTATTAATATGAATGACCCGAATGCCAAAAAAGGTGCTGGAGGCATCATGTTTTTTACATTCCTACTTGAATTTATTATTTGCATTGGGTTAGCAATTTTAATAAACCGGTTGGAATTAATAGGCGGTGTAATGTCAGGGTTAAAACTTGGCTTATTCACCGGTTTTTTCTTTTCTGCAATGGTAATCAGTATATCTTATCTATACCAGATGAAACCCAAAACATTGCATTTTATAGATGCAAGTTATCATATTGTCGGTCAAGTGGCCGCATCCATAATATTATGTAGCTGGTAATTATTCTACTGTTGTAATTTTTAAAACATTTGTTTGTAAGTGAAGATCAATAGGAGTGCTGCCTGTATTGATTACTATATCTCCGGGTTTTAAAAATTTTCTTTCTTTCAGAATGTCAATCTGGTCGAAAATAATATCATCCAGACTTTCTTCCTCATCGTAATAAAAAGCTCTTACTCCCCAGCTTAGCGTAAGCTGATTTACCAAGCTTTTCTCTTTTGTAAAAATATACAACGGTGCTTTTGGCCGATAGCTACTTAAAATAAATCCGGTGTAGCCACTTTGTGTCATACCAAGTAATGCATTTGCATTTACATCTTTTGCCAGTTTACATGCATTATAACAGATAGCATCGCTTAAAAAAGAAGGAGAGTGAGGCTGTGGCACTAGTTCATCTTCTCTATTATAGTTATAGCCTGATTTCTCTACTTCAAGTATAATCTTTCGCATTGTTTCAACAACCAATACAGGATGTTCTCCAGCTGCAGTCTCAGCACTAAGCATCACTGCGTCAGCACCTTCAATAACAGCATTGGCTACGTCGGTTATTTCGCTTCTGTTAGGTTTATTAAGTTCAATCATACTCTCCATCATCTGTGTGGCAACAATTACCGGCTTTGCCCTGTGAATACACATTCGGATGATTTGTTTTTGTAACAATGGAATTTTTTCAACAGGTAGTTCAACGCCGAGATCTCCACGGGCAATCATTACTGCATCAGATTCTACAATAATATCTCTCAAATTTTCCAGTGCCTCTGGCTTTTCTATTTTCGAAATAATCTTTGTCTTACTGTTTTTAGCTTCTAATCTTTTTCTGAGTCCTTCCAAATCTTTTACGCTACGGACAAATGATAAGGCAACCCAATCCAATTTTTGCTCAATGATAAATTCAAGGTCTTCTACATCTTTTTCAGTAAGTGCCGGCAATGAAATTTTAGTGTCAGGTAAGTTTATTCCTTTTTTTGAAGAAAGAATACCACCCATTGTTACTTCAACCTGTACATCATTATTGGCGAGAACTTCTTTAACCTTTACTTCCAGTTTTCCATCATTAATTAAAATTGTATTACCAATTGTTACATCTTGATGAAGATTAGTATAGGAAACATAAATTCTTTCCTTAGTACCTATTACTTTTTCGTTGGTAAAGGTCAGAATATCACCTGGTTTGATTTGCATTTCACCACCTTCTATTTCGCCTACTCTTAATTTTGGGCCTTGTAAATCCCCAAGTATAGAGATGTTAAATGGTTCAGTTTTATTTATTTTCCTGATATGTTCAATTATTTCGGCTTTATTTTCATGTGTTCCGTGAGAAAAATTGAGCCGGAAAACATTTACGCCAGCCTTAACTAACCCAAGTAGCTTTTCATATGTGTCACATGCAGGGCCTACAGTTGCAACAATTTTTGTTTTATGCGTTTTGTGTGCAATAGCGGCTTCCCGATCCATGGATTCATGATAATACTTCTTTGAGTGTTTTGCCATTATTTATACTTGTTTTAGTAATCTTTTATTTGTTATGTTTAAATTAGGATGCTAATATTTTAACAATCTTCATCCATTCTTCGCTTATCTTACCTTTATTCTTTACCGCTCTTTCCAATGGGATGTAATGCATCTTGTTGTTTTGAATTCCTACAAATACATTGTATCGACCTTCCATTAAAGATTCTACAGCATGATAACCCATTCGGCTGGCAATTAATCTGTCAATACAAGTAGGAGATCCTCCTCGCTGTATGTGACCGAGTATGCAGACTCTTATTTCTGCATTTGGAAGTTTATCCTTTAGTATTTTCTGCACTTGATTTGCACCACCAAAATCATCACCTTCTGCAACAACAATCAAGTTTACTAGTTTTTGGCGACGTTCTTTCTCCAACAAGGATTTAATGATCGCATCCATATCTGTTTTTCGTTCGGGAATTAGAATATTTTCTGCACCTGTTGCGATACCACTATGTAGAGCAATGTAGCCGGCATCTCTTCCCATTACTTCAATAATGAAAATACGGTCATGAGCATCCATGGTATCTCTTATTTTATCAATTGCCTCCACAGCAGTATTCACAGCCGTATCAAAACCAATTGTAAAATCTGTCCCTTGAATATCTTTATCAATGGTACCGGCTATTCCTATGCAAGGAATATCAAATTCATTACTGAAATTTACTGCACCACGAAATGATCCGTCGCCGCCAATTATTATAAGTCCGTCAATTCCTCTTTTCTTTAGATTTTCATAAGCTCTCTTTCGCCCTTCATATTCAAAAAATTCTTTGCACCTTGCTGTTTTTAAAATAGTGCCGCCCCGTTGTATAATATTTGCAACTGAACGGGAGTCCATCCGGAAAATGTCATCTTCAATGAGGCCCTGATAACCTCGCATTATTCCGTAAACTTCTAGTCCATGATAGTTGCCTGTACGTACCACTGCCCGCACTGCCGCATTCATACCAGGCGAATCTCCACCAGAAGTTAAAACCCCAATTCTCGAAACTTTCTTTTCCATTTTATTATTTAAAAGAGGGCAAAAATAAGCATTTGTTCCCAATGTGTAATTATTACACACTAACGTTGATTTGTCTAAAATACAAATATACAATTGTGAATTGCAGCGATTCTTTGAAATACCCTTTTGCACGGATACTTCCGGGTTAATTAATTATTAAGTTAGCGGTACAATTATATTATGAAAAGAGCATTATTTTTTTTGTTAGTAATTAACTCTGTTACCTGTTTGGCACAAACAGATACTTCCAAAGTATTGAGGGCATTTCCAATAACGGATTATATTCTTGAACTAACGGACAGTTCTAAACTTGTACAACTCGAAATGCCGGAAGAAGTCAAACTGGTGGAAAAGCAAATTGGCTTGTTGTACGGTGTATATAATGGAAAAAAGGAGGAGACAATACAAAAAGGCTATGGAAGATGCCATCTTATTAAAGGGAATTATTATTATTTCGCTATTGAGAATAATGAAAGCGACTTGCAAATTAAAGAAGGCGATTTGCTATACACTTATATGGAGAAAACAAATATTTATGATGGGTTTCTTCCAAAGCTTGCTTCTCATTTTATTCGTTTGCAGGATGTTTATGAAGAGCCGTTTTATGACCGTTATCTTATTTTTTTGAAATGGACAAAAGATGATGAAGAGAAAATCCTTGATTCAATTATCAAGGATATACAATTTACTGGAAACTACTTTATTGAAAACAATCCATCGATTGACAAGGCAATTATGACAGGAAAATATGCCGGCAAAAAAACATTAACTGTAATGGCAGCATGTAATAACAGCGACCTGATTGATTTTTTTAATTATATAATTGCTCGTCCAAGGGTGTATGCTGGTAAAGAATGGAAAGTGTCTGAAATTTTTGCCACCTGGCTTTCAGAAGGTGCGCCAACAGTATTGTCAGATTGATTTACTTTTTATACTGAAAACGGGTTTTCGTAACTGATTTTTTTAATGCTACTACTTACTTTAACTTTAGCAGTATAATTTTTAGTTATGAAAAAACTACTTTCTTTTTCAATTATGATAATACCCTGCATCGCATCTGCCCAAGTGCAATATCCTGCAACTAAAAAATCTGATATTGTTGAAGACTACCATGGAACTAAAGTTGCTGACCCTTATCGTTGGCTGGAGGACGACAATAGTGAAGAAACAAAGGCCTGGGTTGCTGCACAAAACAAAGTAACAGAAGATTATCTGGCTGCTATCCCTTTTAGGAATAATGTAAAGAAACGATTAGAAGAACTATGGAATTATCCAAAGTATTCCTCACCTTTTAAAGAAGGAGAATATTATTATTTTTTCAAGAATGATGGATTGCAAAACCAAAGTGTGGCTTACCGACAAATAGGATTGGAAGGAAAACCGGAAGTTTTTTTTGACCCTAATAAATTATCGGATGATGGTACTGCTGCATTGGCCGGTATCAATTTTTCTAAAAATAGTAAATACCTTGTTTATTCAGTTTCGCAATCTGGAAGTGATTGGCAAACGGGTTATATTATGGATGTAAAGACCAAAGAAAAAACTGGTGAGCAATTGAACTGGTTAAAATTTACTGGTTTTAGTTGGAAGGGCGACGATGGGTTTTATTATTCCCGCTATCCGGAACCAAAGGAAGGTGATCAGCTAAAAGGAAAAAATGAATCGCCAAAAGTATATTATCATAAACTTGGAACAGCACAGGCAGATGATGAATTAATTTATGAAGACAAAGAACATCCTCAGCGGTTTGCAGGAGTTGGTTTAACAGAGGATGAAAGGTTTCTTATTCTGTCTACTTCGGAAGGAACAAGCGGAAGTGAAATATGGTATAAAGATTTGAAAGATCCAACGCAAAAGGAATTCAAACTTTTAATTCCAGGATTTAAAACTGAACCAAGCATCGTTGATAATGTTGGCGATAAACTACTCTTATTAACAAATGAAGATGCTCCTAATTACAAACTTGTGTTAGTTGATCCAAAAAATTCTGCAAAGGAAAGCTGGAAAGAAATTATTCCAGAGAAAAAAGAAGTATTGCAAGGTGTAAGCACTGGAGGTGGAAATCTTTTTACTTCTTATTTGAAAGATGCATCTACAAGAGTTTATCAATATAGTTATGATGGTAAGCTTGTAAGAAATATAGAGTTGCCGGGCATTGGAACTGCCGGTGGCTTTGGTGGCAAAAAAGAGGAGAAAGAATTTTTTTATACGTTCACTTCATTTAATTATCCGCCTACAATTTTCAGGTATGATATAGCTACTGGAAAATCTACCTTGTTCAGAAAAACAGAAACAAAATTTGATCCGACAGGTTACGAGACAAAACAAATTTTCTTCAAGAGTAAAGATGGAACAAGAGTACCCATGTTTGTTTCACATAAAAAAGGCTTAAAACTAGATGGAACTAATCCTGTGCTTTTATATGGGTATGGTGGTTTTAATATCCCAATGACACCTGGCTTT
>Ga0138256_10005892_pt1 | contig 12988 bp, 10 predicted proteins | sample KNB2016incub_MG_FD_105486 | JGI IMG/M metagenome (GOLD analysis project Ga0138256, IMG submission 105486) | Active sludge microbial communities from wastewater in Klosterneuburg, Austria - KNB2014incub_MG | ecosystem: Engineered > WWTP > Activated sludge > Unclassified | place: Austria... | reverse complement strand
TATTTCCCGTTTTTCTCCTGTAGTACTTCACCCGGGTACCACTGCCCATTCCACTCAATACTGCAGGGTTTATTCATTCCGGTTTTAATACGGCTGTACATCACCCACTCATTCCAGCTGTCGTCGAACCCGGTGTACTGTATATAATGGAAACCACTCCTGCTTTCTTTTATTACGGCAGGATAGTACTTACCCTTCCATTCCACCTGAACATTCATACCAACCGGATATTCTGCAAAAGCAATAGGTTTTGTTTTCGACAACGGTACTGTCACTTTTACTTTATCACTATAATAATAAAGTTCACCGGTTACGTTATTACCGTTATAACCCAATACCCTGGCTGGTTGAAACCTGTTCTCCTGCTGTATATAAATATATTCTGGATTCACAGGTGCTGTGGCAGTTTTCACGGGCAGCATATTGAATGTAGTTGATTCTGATACATTATAAAACGCGGTTCCGCTCAATTGCTTTTCCCGGTATTTCATGGCATCAAACAATTCTGCCTTCATTTCATTCAGGGTGATTTTACCATCATGATTTCTGTCTCCTGGTGTCAATCCGCTCAGGCAATCAATCAAAGTTTGAGTAAAGGTCCAGTTGCCTGTTGAAATATTGCAACTGGAAGAGGAGGTAAAAGCGATCACAGATTTTCCGCTGTTGCTGATTGTTTTAGCTTCATTCAGCAAGGCACCAGAATAACAACAATCTGCCAGCAGCCATAACGTTTTTCCTTTAAAATACCGATTGACTGCTGAAGTAATACTATTCACCCCAAACATATTATCTGCTGCATAATCATAGTTGGTAAAACTAACCGGTCCGTTTCCAGCTCTTGCGCCGTGTCCGGCATAGTAGAAAATAAAAGTGGAACCTGGATTCGATTTCACCAGCAGGCTTTTCATTGCCTCCTGAATAGCCGACAAAGTGGCCTCCTCATCCTTTAAATAAATCATATTATCAGCCGGCACTCCCTGTTGCAGTAAAAGTTTGTACAATTCCTCATCCTTTCTGTTCCTGCTATTAAAAGGCGAAAGGGAAGGATCCTCCCAGCGAAGAACCCCTGTTATCAATACCAGGCTATTGGCAGGGTCAAATGTTTTTGTGACTGGTGTTGCCGGAACATGCAGGTATATCAATCCGGTTAAAATCAGCAGGAAATATTTTTTCATAAAATAGATTGCAGGAATATTTATCTTAATTGAAAGACGTTTATTTTCCCAATCAGGATGACAGATCGGGCAATGCAGTTGCTTCTAGCCAGATAACAACTGATCAAGTATTGCAACTGTTTTCATTTCATTGGGCAGCATGGCCTGTTCCAGTCCCATGTTCATCGGCACTGCCGGCAGGTTCAGGGCACCCAACACTTCCACCGGCGCATCCAGGTATTGGAAGCAATGTTTTGAAATTCTTCCGGCCAATGCTTCGGCAAAAGAATTGTTCTGCTGTTCCTCTGTGAGCACAAGACATTTTCCATGGACTTTAACCCGATCAAAAACCATGGCTTCATCCAGCGGATACAGCGTTCGCAGATCCACAACCTCCACCTGACCGGGAAAATGTTTTGCCGCTGCTTTCGCCCAGTACACCCCCATGCCGTAAGTGATGATTACAGCAGATTCTCCATTCGCAACCTTGTTATCCGCTGCTGTAAGAACGATATTCGCTTTACCCAGCGGCAGGATATAATCCGCAGCAGGTTCTGTTGTCCTGGCCTCTTCTGTACCGGGCACTTTGCTCCAGTATAATCCTTTATGCTCCAGCATTACTACCGGATTAGGGTCATAGAAGGCCGCCTTCATCAACCCTTTCATATCAGCAGCATTGGAGGGATAAACTACTTTGATGCCTTTGACAGAAAGCAAGGTTGTTTCCACACTTCCACTATGATATGGACCACCACCACCATAAGCACCGATGGGAACTCTCAGGATCATTGACACCGGAAATTTTCCGCAGCTGAGATAACAGCTTTTTGAGACTTCAGTCACCAGCTGATTAAAGCCGGGATAGATATAATCAGCAAACTGTACTTCTACAATTGGTTTTAAACCTACTGCACTCATGCCCACACAGGAGCCCACTACATAAGCTTCCTGTATGGCGGTATTAAAGACCCGGTGATCACCGAATTTTTCACCCAGGGTTGCGGCTTCCCGGAACACCCCTCCCAGCCTGCGACCCACATCCTGACCATATAAAACCGCCTCCGGATGCTGCTCCATGATTTCCCGGATGGCAAATAATGCTGCATCAACCATCATCACTTTAGCGGCACCGGATGGGCTTCTTTCCCCGCTCTCAGCAGTTACTGAAGAAGCTGCAAATACATGTTCATGAACTGTTACAGGATCAGGTTCGGGCGCAGCCACAGCCGAGGCAAAATCAGCAGCAATGGCTTTTTCTGCTTCCGATTCTATTTCGATCAGCAATGTTTCTTCCACTCCTTTTTCCAGCAGGCGTTTTCTTAATTGCGGCACCGGATCGTGAAGCTGGTGTTTGGCCAGGTCTTCTTCTTTGCGATAAAACTCTTTCCTTACACCACTGGTATGATGACCCAGCAGGGGCACCCGTGCATGCACCAGGAATGGAATTCTTTTTTCTCTTACAGTATTGATGACATACCGCATCATCTCAAATGATGCTTCAAAATCACTACCATCTACCTGGATCCGGTTCATTCCGGCAAAGCCTGCTGCAAACTCATAGGCATTCATGGCCCGGGCTTCTTCGGCAGTTACACTGATACCCCAGTTATTATCCTGCACCAGGTAAATGACCGGCAATTGCTTTAAAACGGCAAACTGAAAAGCCTCACTAACTTCTCCTTCCGTCACACTGGCATCTCCCAGTGAGCAAAGCACTACAGGCAATTCTCCCTCCACTCCTTTGATTAACTTTTCCTGTAAATGTCTTTCGATGTATTGTATACCCTGAGCAATCCCGGTAGTAGGAATGGCCTGCATACCAGTGGCACTGCTTTGGTGAATGATCGTGGGTTTATCAGCACCCCTGTAATTGGGATGCGAATAGTATTCACGACCGCCGGTAAAAATATCTTCACCTTTGGCCAGTAATTGCAGCATTTGCTGATAAGGGGTAAACCCGAGTCCGAGGATCAGGCTTTCGTCGCGATAATAAGGACTCACAAAATCCTGCGACTGCAACTGGAAAGCGGTAGCCAGCTGAATGGCCTCATGGCCTCTTGAAGTAGAGTGAACATACTTACAGGTACTACGATTGGCTTCATAGATTTCAGCCATTGATTTTACCTGGCACATCAGCCGGTAGGCTTTCTGTAATGTTGCATTATCTGTCATGGGTAGCAAGCAACCCGTTACAACGGGATGGAGCAAAAATAAGGCATGCCGGGGAGCAGGCATAAAAGAAAAGCCGCCTGTTGGGCGGCCCTGTCAGTTGGTATTGGCTGCTGGTTATTTTACTTCCAGCTTGAACATGCTTTCGTCCTCAATAAAGCCTTCCAGTTCATCACCTACTACTGCTTCTCCTACGCCGGCTGGTGTGCCGGTAAAGATGACATCGCCGATATTGACTGAAAAGTAGTTAGAGATATAAGAAACCAGCGTATCAAAGCTGTGGATCATGCTTCCTGAATTGCCCTGTTGAACGAGTTCTTTATTCTTATAAAGTCCGAAATTGATATCTTTTTTATTCTTGATATTGGTAAAAGGGAGCCATTTTCCAATAACGGCAGAGTTATCCCATGCCTTTGCCTTTTCCCAGGGCAGTCCTTTTGCTTTTAAATCATTCTGAATATCCCTGGCGGTAAAGTCGATGCCGGCGGTGATGGCATCATAATATTTACCCGCGAATTTGTCCTGAATGTATTTTCCGTTCTTGCTGATTCGCAGCACCAGTTCACACTCGTAGTGCAGTTCATTGGTAAACTCCGGGTAATAAAAAGGCGTATGCGGTTGCAGCAGGGCACTTTTTGGTTTCATGAAAATGACGGGTTCATCCGGCACTTCGTTACCCAATTCAGCGGCATGAGCGGCATAATTTCGGCCTACACAAAAAATCTTCATAAAAAGGTGGTGTTAGTGATAAATACACCGGATACTTTACACTTGCGTGTTGTTTATCCCATATATTCAGTGGTCATCAGGTAGTTTATTGGATTCCCCGGTAAGAAAAAAAAGGGGGGCAGGGGAGCTAAAGTAAGTAATCAATCTGATTTATCATAGCGAATAGACCTGATTATTTACCTGGTTCATCGTCAGGGCAATACCTTGTGCCGCAAAGCTTTCTATGATTTCTACCGATTTATCAATTTTCAGTTTAACCAGGGGTTCTTCGTCTTTTTTCCATTTTCCGAGCACATAATCGGCCTGGTGGCCCTTGGGATAATCATTTCCGATCCCAAAACGAAGCCGGGGATAATCCTGGGTTCCCAGTGATTCCTGCAGGCTTTTGAGCCCGTTATGCCCGGCATCGCTTCCGGAAGGGCGAAGGCGGATTTTGTCGAGAGGGAGGGCGATTTCATCTACGATCACTAGGCAGTGCTGCAGTTCAATTTTTTCCTTGTCGAGCCAGTATTTCACGGCCTTACCGCTCAGGTTCATATAAGTAGTAGGGCAAATACACAGAAAATTTTTCCCTTTCCAGCGGACATCTGCTACATAGGCGTGACGATCAACCCGGAATTGTCCGCCATGTTTGAGTACAAAAGCATTCACAACATCAAACCCGATATTATGCCGGGTATGTGCATACTCGTTTCCAATATTTCCCAAACCAACGATCAGGTATTTCATAAACAGTTTCAAATATCGGACTAAGCCAACAAAAAACCCGTTCCTGCTGAATAGCGGAACGGGTTGGTAATATTCTTAAAAAGATTACTTCTTTGCTTTGGCTGCGGCAGGTGCAGCAGCAGCAGCAGCGGCCGGGGCGGCAGCAGCAGCCGGGGTCGCAGCGGCTTCTTCCTGTTTCAGTTGTCTGGTCATGGTAACTGAAGCAATCGGAATCCTGGGGGAGTTGAGAATTTCATAATGCTCTTCCTTCACATCCTCAACGCGGATATTTTCATTGAGCAACAGGTTCTCAATATTTACTTCAATCTGCTCTTTCAGGTACTTTGGAAGGGTTTTAACTTTCAGTGATTTGATTTTGATCACCAGCTTACCACCATCCTTTACACCGGGAGATACACCCACGAATTTCATGGGAATATCAGCAATCACTTTTTTATTGTCTACCAGTTCAAGCAGATCAATATGGATCAAATGGTCGTTTACTTTGTCAAACTGAAGATCTTTCAGAATGGTCCGGTAAGTTTTGCCTTCGATCACTACTTCAGCCAGCTGGAAGCTGGGTGTGTACACCAGGTTTTTCAGGGCAGGAGCAGGGGCTGTGAAATTGATCTCCTTTTCGCCGCCATAAATTACACCGGGCACGAGTCCCTGAGAGCGGAGTTGCCGGGTGGCGCTCTTCCCGAATCCGGTCCTCAGTTGACCTTCGATTGTAATTGATTTCATTGTTATGTTGTTTAATTGTTTACCTGTCTTTGCGCTGCGAGTGAATAAAGAGGCTGGTAATACTCTTGTTTTCGTACGCATTGCGAATTGCAACTGCAAAAAGTTCGGCTACACTTACGGGTTTGATTTTGCTGCTTTCCTTCCGCATCGGGATCGTATCACAAACCACCAGTTCTTCCAGCACACTGTTCTCGATGTTTTCGTAAGCCTTCCCGCTTAATACGGGATGCGTAATCAATGCGCGAACGCTTCTTGCTCCTTTCTCTTTTAAAAGACCTGCACTTTTAGCCAGGGTGCCTCCGGTATCACAGATATCATCAATAATCACCACATCCCTGTCTGTTACATCCCCGATCACCACCATACTGGAAATCTCGTTGGCTCTTTTCCGGTGCTTATCGCAGATCACCATTTCGGCGTTGAAGTAGTTGGCTATTTCCCGTATCCGGTTGGTAGCTCCTACATCGGGGGCCGCAAAGGTAAGGTTTTCCAACCGCAGATTCTCTATATAAGGGATAAAAACAGCATGGCTGTCGAGGTGGTCAACCGGAATGTCAAAATAGCCCTGGATCTGGGGGGCATGGAGGTCCATGGTAATCACCCGGTCCGCTCCCGCCGAGACTAACATATTGGCTATCAACTTACTGCCAATCGCTACCCTTGGCTTGTCTTTCCGGTCCTGCCGGGCATAGCCATAGTAGGGAATAACAGCAATTACTTTATAGGCTGAGGCCCTGCGGGCTGCGTCGATCATCAGGAGCAGTTCCATCAGGTTTTCGGCAGGCGCAAAAGTGCTCTGTATCAGGAATACATAGTCACCTCTTACACTTTCCAGAAAAACGGGACAGATCTCTCCGTCGCTAAATTTTTGAATATTTACTTTACCCAGCCGGGTACCATAACGTTTACAGATTTGCTCGGCCAGCTCCTGGGAGCCGGTACCGGCGAAAATTTTGGCAGTTTGCATAGCAGAAATATCAAATCGAAAGAGAAAGTATTGGCTGGGCGAAGATAATGATTCGCCTTCCTGATTGGCAAAAAAACTGCCTGTTCAATGTGATTCTTTCTTATTCCTGCTGAATAACCCTTACCTGGATGCTACCGGATTGCCGGAATGTTGCATACCCGGAGGCGGATTTTGTTGCTGCCCGGTCGGGTTAGCCGAACTGGCATTGCAACTGTAAAAAAGGGTTGAGCAAATAAAAATGGAGAACAAAAGTGCCACCACATAAATGCCTGCAAAAAACAGAACCGGGTGCAGGGATCCCATCGGGGTCATTGATCTTGGTTTCATAGTTACCGGGTTTTAGTTTTCTCCCGACAAACATCGGGAGTGTGTAGCTGGCGGCTTGTACAATGTGCGAAACATTGATGAGTATAAAAATATTAGATACATTGGCTGCATGCAAGAGCACATGTACTCAATTAAGCAGTGGTCAAAAGACGAAAGGCCAAGGGAAAAATTACTAACCCAGGGGGCTGACAGTCTCAGTGATTCCGAGTTACTGGCCATCCTAATCCGGAATGGCACCCGACAAAAAACAGCGTTGGATCTGGGCAGGGAGATACTGGGGCTTAGTAAAAACAACCTGGTGGCACTGGGCCGGCTTTCGGTCAGGGAGCTGATGAAAATCAAAGGGATTGGGGAAGCCAAGGCCATTGCCATTGCCGCGGCCCTGGAGCTGGGCAGGCGAAGGCAGTCGGTACTTCCCCTGGATAAAATACTGGTTCAATCCAGTGGGGATGTGGCGGGTTTTCTGCAGGCAAAACTACAGGACGAGCAGCGGGAAGTTTTTGCGGTATTATTCCTGAACAGGGCCAATAAGGTAAACCACTTTGAAATCATCAGTGAAGGCGGGATTACCGGAACCGTTGCAGACCCCCGGGTGATCCTGAAAAGGGCGCTGGAAGAATCAGCGGTCAACCTTATCTTATGTCATAATCATCCTTCAGGAAGCCTTAAACCCAGTCGTGCTGATGAACAACTGACCAGTAAGATAAGAGATGCGGCAAGGCTGCTGGATATCCAGGTGCTTGACCATATCATTGTGAGCGAAAGGGGCTATTTCAGTTTTGCGGATGAAGGACTTTTGTGAGTCATGAGTCGAGAGTCGTGAGTCATTAGTCGATAGTCAAGAAGCAGAAACCCCACAATGAAATCAGTGTGATTTAAGCCTGACCGGTGGGGCCAAAACTCATGGGGAGCTGCATATCTTCCAGGTCTTTGATATTGCCATTAACGGCCTCAAATTTCTGCACATTATCAGCCAGGGCTTTCATGAGCCTTTTGGCGTGCTGAGGGGTTAAAATGATCCTGGATTTCACTTTGCTTTTGGGGGTACCGGGCATCACGTTTACAAAGTCAATCACAAACTCGGCATGTGAATGGGTAATGATGGCGAGGTTGGCATAATTACCTTCGGCCACTTCTTCTGAAATTTCAATATTGAGCTGATTGGGCTGGTTGTCGATTTCTGACATGTTCACTATTTAAGCTGTAAAAATAGGAAAGCTTTGGTTCCCTGAAAAAAGTTAAGGACTGCTATTGCAGTCCTTAACAAATAAAACTTCTTATATACTAATTAGCGGGGACCGAGATACTTCATAGTCTGTGTCCATTCGCGGCAGGTAGCATCATATACACCGGGAACGGTATAGCTATAACCCCATTTAACATTAAAGGTTTTACTAGCCGGATCATAGTTGTTTGGATAACCTACGGCCATTGTATAGAAAGTTACAGCACCGGGAAATGCATTTTGAACTGTTACTGCATTTGTGGCGGTGTTTACAGTATACTCTGGTTCCTGTGCTCCAAAAGCGTTTAATACACCACCCAGTACAGCAGGATTATAATATCCGTTACCTGGCCAGTAAATCTTACACTTATTACCACCGGTAGTAACCAGGTGAACCTCTACAACATCACCAGTATATCCGGGATTACTGGAAGGATGGAAGTTAAAAAACTTATCCTCATAAACACCATCATATGCATTTTTGGCACCAATGGTTACCACCAGAGATTTAGCAACCGAAATTTTTGTATTCGGCAGGCTGGTGATGGACTGAATGCTGAATCCAAGAGCATATGTAGAACTGGGATCCAGTACTGTAGCATCAGGGATCACGAGATAAATCTGCTTGGCAAACTCACCAGCTTTGAACTGGAAAGTATACGTTCCACCAAGACCACCCACCCTTGGAGCTTCAGAAATCAGTGAATACCATGCACTGGGCATATTAATAAATGATGAGCTGGCGGCTCTTACGGCTGCAGTATCATCTTTAATCACCACCGTCATTGGTGTTTGTAAATCTGCTTCACCTTTTGCGTCCCTGCGTACATCGATTGCCAGAACTCTTTGTGGAGTGTTTACAAAATCAATAAAATTGGATTGTACAGCAGCTGGGCTGTCGCCTCCCAGAATTTTTACAAGTGTTTGACCATCGCCGTCTTTGAGAGGAGTTACTTCCTTTTTGATACAGGAAGCAAAACTCACCATCAGGGCAAGGAGGCCGTATAATGAAAGTTTCTTATTCATGAGTGTATTTTTTAAGATTTAACAACATTATTGAGCCCACCAAACTTTGGTATCCTGATTATCACCACCGATCGCAGATGCAGCTGCAGTTACGTTAGCAGTGTTGGAACCATAAGATGTTTGACCGTAAGTGTAACGCTGAGGAATCTGACGGGAAGTATTGGTTGCATCCGGTGCTGGTGTCAGCACAGGGAAACCTGTTCTTCTCCAGATATTCCAGCCACGCTGACCATCAGGATATCCGGCAATATACTGTTGAATAGCAATAGCCCTGATATTTGCTGCTGTTCCGGCGGGATTCGCCAGGTTCACATTTGTTTGTGAGAAATATCCGGCAGAAGGAGCCGCTAATCCCCACTGAGCAAAAGAGGCTGTAATACCCTGCTGATACATAGAAGTCATGTTTTCAGCTGTCCATCCTCTGTCGGCGGCCTCAGCCCTGTGCAGGAAAGTTTCAGCAGCAGAAAGTACTACAACTGAACCAGTCTGAGTTCTGAAATCTCCACGAAGAACTCTCGCCCAGCTAGGGTTAGCAGAAGTCCATGGGTCTACGAATGCACGGGCGCGTCCGTAAGGAACACCTTGTGCAGAAGACTGATTCCAGTCAGGATTAGAAGTGCTCTGGTCTTCAGTTTTACCGCCGAAGGCAGCCTGACGACCATCACCAAAAGAAGCCATCAGGTTAGTCATCGGCTCACTTTCACCGAAGTCACGACGGCCGTTGTAAAGGCCCCACCATGGTGAGCTAAAGTTACCACCTGGATATACTACAGTGAAGTTATCTGCATTGCTGGAGATAATTCCTGCAGGATGAGTAAGCGCGGCATTAAACTGAGTGGAAGCATACTGACCAGCGGTAGGAAACTTCTTACTGATCTGGATAGCCAGACGCAGACGGAGAGAGTTACCAAATTTCTGCCATTTTGCTACGTTTCCACCATATACGATATCACCTGTAATTGCTCCTGTACCACCCAGCTGATTCACAGCAGCAGTGAGTTCAGTAAGCAAACCAGTGTAGATATCAGACTGTCTGTCGAAAGCAGGAGTACCATTTCCAGACAGAGCCTGAGAATAAGGCACATCACCCCAGCTATCCGTAATGGTGCTGAAAATATAGGCTTTCAGAATCCTGGACACCCCTTTCATGTTATCATTGGGGCCATTATTAATGATATTCTGAAGATCATTCAGTACGCCGGAATAGTTACCCTCAAAATTGATCTGGGGGATGGAGTACTGAGATACATCAGGATACTGTGTTTCAGAAAAATACTGGCAATAAAGACCGCCACGTGTTTGAGCAGCATAGCCAGGTGTTGCCACCAGTGAGTTGGTGAGCAGCGCATTGAACAGTGGACTACCGGTTACACCGGGGTTCACGTTCGTGTCGCCGAAGTCAGAAGAGTACCTTTTGCAACTGGTAAAAATCAGACCCAGTGCAAGGGGCAGTACTGCTAACTTTTTAATGTTGATTGTCTTCATATTAAATGATGTTTAGTAGTTATAATCGGTTATCAGAATCCAAGTTTCAGGTTAACACCCATACCTCTTGTACCAGGCATTTGTCCGGCTTCACCACTCAGGTTACTGATCTCAGAAGGATCGAAATCATCGGTCTTCGCATAGATCAGCAGCGGGCTGCGTGCAGTGAGAGAGAGAACGGCTTTGTTAGCCCATTTCTTGGTAAAGCCCCATTTTTCAACCGGCAGGCTGTAACCGATAGAAACTTCACGGAGTTTCACAAAAGTCAGGTCGTATACATAAGGATCGAAAGTTCTGTTGTTGAAAATGTTGTGGAAATAATCCTGGGCTTCAACATAATAATCAACAGGGCGACCTGTATTGTCAACACCGAATACGTGAACACCACCACCATCAGCAACGGCATCACGTACAGAGTTACCCTTGTCGTTTGTGACGGCAGTACGGGCAGTTAAGCCAGAGTATGAACCCCACATATTAGACAGAGAGAAGAATTTACCACCGATCTGACCATCCACATTGGCAGCCAGTACAAAACGCTTGTATTCTACAGTTGTTTGTGCACCGAATGTATGCTTAGGCAGAACTGATCCGAAGGAAACAGCAGGATCGTTTACATAGAAACCATTTGCATCCAGTACAGGCTGACCGTTTACACGCTTCATACCGTTACCGAATAACTGACCCCAGTCTTTTCCAACCTGGTGCAGCATGTATGGTCCAACAGTTCCCCAGTTACCCTGGATACCTGCAGTTTTGTCAACACCGGGAGCGAGTTCTTTAACTTTATTCTCAGACAGTACACCCCAGTTGGTATTGATTTCCCACTTCACTTTGCTGTTCCATACGGGACGGCCCATGAGTTTGAAGTTCATACCACGCTTGGTGATCAAACCTGCGTTAGTCAGTAAGGAAGTATATCCGCTGGCACCATTTACAGTTACAGCAGTTGGGAAGTCTTTGTCATCCCCTTTCCAGTAAGTCACGGATGCACCGATCCTTCTTTTCAGGAATTCCAGATCCAGACCGATTTCCATCTGACGTGTAACAGAACCTTTGATAGCAGGATCAACCAGCTGATCAGGAGTACCCATCAGGATATTGCCGTTCCACTGGAACTGACCAGGAGCATAAGCAAAACCTGGATAAGCATAAGCACCGATACCAGTTGGGATCTCACCTACTGAAGCTCTTAACTTACCGAATGACAGGAAGTCAAGTTTCAGGAGTTGGCTGAAGATGAAAGACAAACCAGCAGATTTAGAAACGATGAATGATTTGCTCGGAGGTAAATCAGACATCCAGTCCTGACGGAGGGTGACATCCAGGTTCAGGAAGTTATCATATCCGATTGAACTGGTCCAGAAGATTGCACTGTAACGGAAATCCGCACGGGTATTACCTACTGAAGGCTGGTTCTTGGAGTTAGAAATAGAGAACAGGTTCGGAACGCTCAGACCATTATTGGTATTAGCGCTATTACCTTTCTGCAGCTGGCGGAAAATATCCGTACCAAAGCTGGAGTTAATATTGAATTTGTTATACCGCTTGTTGAAAGTCAGCTGAGCTTCCAGGTTAGTCCTGTTGGAATTGGAAGTGTTGGTAGCGTAGAAACCAAGACACTCCGGACAGTTACCGGTAGTCTGAGTTCCACTTTCTGCCAGATCAGAAGAATACTTCTGCTCGCTCCAAACCAGGTTCTGCTGCTTACGGTAAGTAGCCCTTACTCTCCAGTTCTTGTGGAGCTGATAGCTAAGGGTGACATCTCCGAAGTAACGGTCTGTATTATTATAGATGTTAACCAGGTTAAACCAGGTATAGAAATTATACCAGTAGTTTCCTTTGTAGAAAGTAGAACTACCTGGAGTATAAGATGTAGGATTAGCATGGTTCCAGCTGGCCCAGATTCCCTGAGGTGTGCGGAGGTCCTTTAATTCCTTCATGATCTTCATATCAAGGTCTCTGTGGAACCACTGGTTGAATGAACCGGTAGTCTGGTTAGAATAACCATCTTCAAATTCACCATTCAGGTACTGAGTGGCATAGTTAAAGTTGATAGAAGCAGTCAGTTTGGGAGTAACATTGATAGAACCAGAGAGGTTCAGTACATTCTTCTTCATGAAAGTAGAAGGAAGAATACCCTGTGCTTCCACATTGTTGAAACCAATACGGAAAGACACATTATCTGTTGCCTTACTGAAAGAAATTGAGTTATTGAAGCTAACACCGGTATTATAATAATCACGGGCGTTATTCGGCTGAGGAAGCAGTTTGGCAGTCTGGCCAGCATACTGATGACCATCATACCATGCATACCAGGGAATATACTCCTGACCTACCATGCGGGGACCCCAGCTGGCATCATCGGTATAATCATGGTAATATTTACCATCCAGTTTTTTCCAAAGATCAGGATCACCTGCTTTCCACTCATACTTTACCAGATCCTGTGTG
>Ga0138256_10005891_pt1 | contig 12988 bp, 6 predicted proteins | sample KNB2016incub_MG_FD_105486 | JGI IMG/M metagenome (GOLD analysis project Ga0138256, IMG submission 105486) | Active sludge microbial communities from wastewater in Klosterneuburg, Austria - KNB2014incub_MG | ecosystem: Engineered > WWTP > Activated sludge > Unclassified | place: Austria... | reverse complement strand
CGCGACCAACCTCGGCGCCGTCGGTCCGCTCTGGCACCGCGACGAATCGTGGGTGAAGTGGGATGCGGTGGACGAGCTCTCGGGCGACGCCTTCGTCGAGATCTCGCCCTGGGGGATCGGCGGCCCCGGCAGCGGCCGCGGCGGACCGATGCGCCGGATGCAGAAGGGCGGCGTCGTCGCCATGGCGGCCATGGCCGCCGAAGGGGCGATGCCAGCCCCCGCTGCGGCGCCGGCACCGCAGGGAATGGAGAGTTTCGACTCGGTCACCGAGACCATCGCGGTGACGAGCGAGGCACCGACCTCGGCCGCGCCGGTGGCCCTGCGCTCGAACTTCGCCGAGACCGCCTTCTGGCAGCCGCAGCTGCTGACCGGAGCCGACGGTTCGGCGGCGATCGAGTTCACCGTCCCCGACTCCGTCACTTCGTGGCGGGTGTGGGTCGCCGCGCTGTCGCAGACGCTCGCCTCCGGCTATGTCGAGAAGAGCGCCGAATCGGTGAAGGAGCTGATGATCCGACCCTATCTGCCGCGCTTCCTGCGCGAGGGCGACGTCGCCCAGCTCAAGGTGGTCGTCAACAGCGCCGGCGAAACCGCGCTTGCCGGCGAGGCGACGCTCGAGATCACGGATCCGGAAACGAACGCTTCGCTGCTCGCCGAGTTCGGGCTCACTCCGGCGACCGCGAAGCAGCCGTTCCGCGTCGAGCCCGGGAAGGGGGTCGACCTGACCTTCCCGCTCACGGCGCCGCGACGCGTCGGGCCGACCGCCTTCAAGATCGTGGCGCGCGCCGGCAACCTCTCCGACGGCGAGCTTCGACCCTTGCCGCTCCTGCCGTCGCGCATCCACCTCGCGCAGTCGCGCTTCGTCACCCTGAAGGGCGCCGAGCGCCGCGCGATGACGTTCGACGATATGAAGAAGGCGGATCCGACGCGCATCGACGAGCAGATGGTCGTCACCGTCGACGGCCAGCTCTTCTACTCGATGCTCGACGCCCTGCCGTACCTCATCCAGTACCCCTACGAGTGCACCGAACAGACGCTCAACCGGTTCGTCTCGAGCGGCATGCTGTCGAGTCTCTTCGCGCAGTATCCGGCGGTGGCGCGCGCGGCCGAGGAGATGGCTGCGCGCGAGACGCCGCGCGAACGTTTCGATGCCGCCGATCCCAATCTGAAGATGGCGCTCGAGGAGACCCCCTGGCTGCGCGAGTCGCGCGGCGGCGACCAGGCCGGCAACGACTTCCTGCGTCTGCTCGACCCGGCGGTCGCGCTCGCCCAGCGCGACGATGCCGTGGCGAAACTCTCCAAGGCGCAGCTCCCGAACGGTGGTTTCCCCTGGTTCGCCGGTGGGCCGGCGTCGCCCTACATGACGCTCTACCTCATGGGCGGTCTGGCGCGCGCGGCGGAGTTCGAAGTCCCGGTGCCGCGCGAAATGGTGCAGCGCGGTTGGCAATATCTCGCCCGCGAGGCCAAGGAGGACTGGCTGCCGAGAGCAGTCCATGACGACTGCTGCTGGGAGCTCCTGACCTACCTCAACTACGTCGCGTCGAGCTATCCCGATTCCTCGTGGACCGGCGAGTTCCTGAGCGTGGCCGACCGCCGGACGATCCTCGACTTCTCGTTCAAGCACTGGCGCGACCACCAGCCGTTGCTCAAGCTCCAGCTGGCCTCCACGCTCGAGCGCCTGGACCGGCACAAGGACGCCGTGCTGGTGCTGGCCTCCGTCATGGACTCGGCGAAGACGACGCGCGACGAGGGGACCTTCTGGCAGCCCGAGGACCGCGCCTGGCTCTGGTACAACGACCGCATCGAGACCCACGCCTGGGCGCTGCGCACGCTGATGGAGGTGACACCGTCCGACCCGCGCCGCGACGGCCTGGTGCAGTGGCTCTTCCTCAACAAGAAGCTCAATCACTGGAAGTCGACGCGGGCGACCGCCGAGGTGCTCTATTCGCTCGCGGCCTATCTCAAGGCGACGAACACCCTGGCGGTGCGCGAGGAGGCCACGGTCGAGGTCGTGAACCAGACGACGACCTTCGTCTTCGAGCCCGACCGGTTCACCGGCAAGAAGAACCAGGTCGTCGTCCCCGGCGACAAGCTCGACGCCCAGCGGCGTCCGGAGGACGCTTCGGTCACCGTCGAGAAGCAGACGCCGGGGCTCATGTTCGCCTCCGCCACCTGGCACTTCTCGACCGAGGAGCTGCCCGCCGAGTCGCGCAGCGACCTCTTCGGCGTCGAGCGGCACTACTTCAAGCGCGTCAAGACCGGCGCCGAAGTGACTCTCGTGCCGATCACCACCGGCACTGCGCTGGCGGTGGGGGACGAGGTCGAGGTACAGCTCTCGTTGCGGGCCAAGGCGGCGGCCGAGTACGTCCACCTGCGCGATCCGCGACCGGCGGGGCTCGAGCCCGATCGTCCGGAGTCGGGCTGGAAGTGGGATCTCGGCATCTCGCGCTACGAGGAGACGCGCGACAGCGGCGCCAACTTCTTCTTCGAGAACCTGCCGGCCGGCGAGTACACCTTCAAGTACCGCCTGCGTGCCAACCTCGCCGGCGAGTTCCGCAGTGGCCCCGCCCAGGTGCAGTCGATCTACGCCCCGGAGTTCGTCGCCTACTCCGCGGGACAGCGGCTCCGGATCGAGCCAGCGCTGCACTGACGCCGGCTCCACGCTGTCCCCTTTCGGCCGCCGATGGCGAGCTCCCTTCCGAGGGACCGCTCCCGGCGGTCCGAAAGGGAGACACATGGAAATGCGCCAGCTGGCCTGCTTCTTCTGGATCGTGGTCCTGTCCGTCGGCTCGGGCGGCGCCCGGAGCGCCGCGGCGGCGCAGGGCACACGCCTCAGTCTCCACCCCGCCGGTGGGCCGCTCCTCGCCGGCAACGAACGCGCGGTGTTCGTCGAGCGCGACGCGGGTCTTGCCCAGGACGCGATCTGGAGCGTGCGACTCGACGGCAGCGGCCGCGCCCGGATCTCCCCCGACGTGCCGCTGGCGAAGCTCGGCGGCTTCCTCGTCACCGCCGACGGCGCGCGCGTCGTCTTCCGCTCCGATGCCGACGCCGACGGCCGCTACCGGCTGTTCTCGGCGCCCGCCGACGGCAGCGCAGCGGCGATCCCGATCGACGGCACGCCGATCGATCCGGCGCTCGCCGACGTCAAGTCCTTCAAGCTCACGGCCGACGGCACGCGTGCGATCTTCCTCGCCAATCTCGACGAGGTCGCCACGTTCGAGCTCTACTCGGTACCTGTGACGGGCGGCTCGCCGACACGCCTGCTGCTCGCGCTCCCCGAGCTGATTCAGGACTATCGGCTTTCACCCACCGCCGAATGGATGGTCGTCCAGTTCCGCAATCCCGTCCAGACCGGCAACTACGATCTCTATCAGGCCGAAACCGACCAGCCGTCGATTCCCGAGCGAATCAACGACAGCCTCGCTGCGCCGAGCGAGAGAATCTGGTCGTGGCAGCTCTCGCCAACGGGCGAGCACGTGGTCTGGATCTCGAACGAAGACGGCGGCACGATCGACATCTTCAGTCACCTGCTCGGCGGCGGCGGCAAGCACGTCCTCAACGGCCTGCTGCAGGCCGAAAACGTCCTCGCGGAGACCGGCCCGAACATGCCGATCGTCGTCTCGCCCAGCGGCAACCACGTTCTCTTCGCGATGCGGAGCGCCACCTGGCCGACCCACCTGACCGAGCTCTACCTCGCCCCGGTCGGCGGGTGGCCGTCCAACAACGGCGTTCCCGACTTCCTCGGCTACGACGCGCCGAGCGGTGGCCGGATCGAGTTCAGCCCCGATTCGAGCTGGATCGTCTATCGCAGCGGCAGCGCGCTCGTCAGCCGGTCGACGAGCGGCGAGAACGGCCCCTGCCTGATCTCGCAGTCGGCGATGAGCCCCAACCAGGGCTTTGGCTATCTCGTCGACGTCCTCGACTTCGCGATCCATCCCGACTCGCAGCGCACGGCCTACACCGCCCTGGTCACGGACACCGTTACGCAGGAGTCGCGCGGCCGCGGTCTCTTCTTTACTTCGAGCGGCGGGCTCGACCTGATCACCCTCTGCGGCCTCGGCCTGAACGACTCCCGCCCCGTCTGGTACGACCTTGCGGGGCCGGTGCCGCAGTCAACTCTCGCCGACCTGCCGGTGATGGCGTCGGGCCACGACGATCTGGTCTTCACGCGCCGCGACTCGGCGCCCGACGTGCCGAAGATCTTCCACAACGACTGGGGCGGGGTGGACTTCTGGCGCGTCAGTCTCTCCGGCGGTACCGGCGTCGTTCTGGGCTCACTCAAGTTGACGCCCGACGGCCGGACGCTGGTCTACAACGCCGACTACGAGGGCGACAGCGCACCGCTGTCCGACGTCTGGGCGACGGGCTGGCCGCTGTTCGAGAACGGCTTCGAGTGCGGCACCGCCCCCTGGTCGTCGCCGGCGGTCGATCCCTGTCTGATTCAGGTGCCCTGAAACTCGGCTTTCCGGGCTAGGGCACCGAGGCCGACCAGTTCGAGACGCCGCCGCTCTCGAAGCCGTCGGCGAACAGGCCGGTCGGCGGCGGGAAGGCCGCGCTGAGCGCGATGTCGTCGACGTACCAGCCGTCGGCGACGGTGTTCGAGTCCGTGGTGAGCCGGAAGCGCACGCGCGCCTGGGTCGCACCGATCAGCGCCGGCACGACGAAGGACTGCCGCGTCCAGGTCGTGTTCGTGCCGTCGAAGGTCGCGATCTCGGTCCAGGTCGCGCCATTGTCGGCGGAGATCTCGACGTGGCAGAAGTCGTAGCCCGGTTCGGTCGCGTACCGTTGCCAGAAAGAGAGCTCGACACCCACCGCCGACGAGAGATCGATCGCCGACGAAGTCAGGGAAGAGTTGACGTTGTTGCCGTAGCTGCCCGCCGGGCTGTCGGTCCAGGCGTGCGTCGGAGTGTGGGACTGCGCCGTGGTGATCGCCCAGGGCGCCTGTGCGGTCCAGCCGAGGTTGCCGCTCTCGACCGTGTCGTCGAGCACCGCGACGTAGGGCGCGAGCGCGAAGTCCCGGATCACCGTCTGCAGTGTGCCCAGGACGACACCGGAGGCTGTGGCCGGGGCGTGACCGGGCGCGGTCGCCGTGACGTCGTAGGTCCCCTCGGGCACCTGAATCGAGTAGGCGCCGGTGCCCGCGTCCGAGCTCGCCGAGTACGGTCCGACCGCGACCGTCGCCGCCAGCGGCGTGCCACTGCCGGCCGCGGTGACCGTGCCTTCGAGGTAGGGGGCCGTGGCCGGGTCGAGGACGGTGAGAAAGGCGGCCGAGAAGGCGCCCCAGTTGTTGGCGTTGTCGCGGCCGCGCACGTAGAGCATGTGCCGGCCGGAGTCGAGCGCGCTGGTGTCGAGGGCCACGGTGGCCGCCTCGACGGTCGAGTTGAAGGTGCCGTCCACGGCGCTCATCGCGACCGGCGTGCCGCCGGCCCAGGGCGGCGTGTCGACGTAGAGCTCGGCGGCGGCGATCGGCTGGGTCGGCTCGGCGCCGTCGGGGTCGAGGTAGCGCGTGTCGTCGAGCGTGGCGGTGACCACGGCCGGATCGCCAGGGGCGACCGGCTGCGCCGGCGCCGTGACGCTCAACGCGTCCGGCCCGGCAGGCGTCAGGTAGGGCGTGCGCGGCACCCGCATGGCGTACTTGAGCATCGCCAGCGCGTCGGGGAGGACGGCGCTCTCGAAAGCCGAACAGCTCTCGAAGAAGTTGGTGCCCATCTCCCAGGTGTAGCCGGGCACGCCGAGGTGGCCGTAGGAGTAGTCCTTGGTCGAGCCGTCCACCGGGTAGAGGCTGCCGACGCGCGGATCGAAGCCCGACAGGTACGCCCACTTGCGGCCGAGGCGGAGGATCTGGGCGCAGTTGGGGGGCGAAAGTGGCGGTACGCCGTCGCAGATCGCCGAGGGGGTCTGCCCCCAGGCCGAGAGGATTTCGTTGGCGTAGCTGTGCAGGTCGACGTAGATCCCCATCGTGTCGTCGGGCGCCGGCGTGGTCAGGTCGTCCGGGCGGCGGTCCGGGAAGACCGTCGCCATGTAGGCGGCCAGCGCCTGCGTCTCGGGCTCCGAGGCGGCCGCGGAGCCGCGGTAGGTCTCGTCGCAGGCGACACCGCTCGATCCCCCCCAGGCGCCCCAGTAGAAGCTGAAGTTGCGGTTGAGGTCGACGCCGAAGGTGCTGGCGCAGCCGTTGGTGTTGTTGCGATTCTTCCGCCACGAGCTGCCGGTCTCGGCCTGCTTGCGGCCGTCCGGGTTGGCGTGCAGCACGATGTGGATCTCGTGCTGATCGAGCACCCAGGTGGCATCGGGGTCGGTGCCGTAGGCGCCCAGGATCCACTCGGCGAAGCGCAGCGCCGCCTCGGCGGTCGTGTATTCGCGCGCATGGATCGCCGCGCTGACCAGGAGCGCCGGCTTCGGCCCGGGAACCGACGAGTTCGCGAGCTTGAGCACGAACAGGTCGTAGCCGGCAGGCCCGCCGCCGGTGACCTTGTCCCAGGAGTCGCCGATGTCGGCGAGCGCGGCCAGCGTCGGGTGCGCGGTCGCCAGCGCCTGCGCGCTCGCATAGGTCTCCTCCACCGTGCGGTAGCAGGGGAAGGCCGGGATCGTGTCCGGCCGGTCCCAGTCCGCTTGCGCCGACTCGGCGAGCCGGACGAGCGCGGTCGCCTCCTCGTCCACCTCGACGTAGAAGCCCAGCCGCTCGAGGCGCGCGAGCTGCCCGGCGTCCACCATGACGCGCAGGAAGCCCTTGTCGCGGTCGACCTGCAGGTGATCGCCCCACGAAGCGACCTCGCGGATCATCGTGTCGTCGCCGAACCAGGCGCGCGCCATCCAGGGGCCGGAGCCCGCGAAGCCGGCGGCGGCGAGCGGCGAGGCCGGCAGGCAAAGCGCCACGAGGAGCGTGGCGGCGCAAAGGTGGCGCGAGACCCGTTTCGGGTTCATGGCGTGACTCCCGTCCTGAGATGGCCTGCGAAGTGCCGGTTTCTAGATCCCGAGTCTATGGCTGAATCGCACCGCGCACGACGACATCGTCGACGTAGCAGCCGTCGTAGACCTGCGAGATATCCGTCGTCAAGCGGAAGCGCACCTTCGCCTGCGCTGCACCGTCGAGCTCCGGCACCGGGAAGACCGCGCGGGTCCAGGCCGTCTGCGTGCCGTCGTAGGCGGCGAGCTCGGTCCAGGTGGCGCCATTGTTGGCCGACACCTCGACGTGGCAGAAATCATAGGTCGCTTCGGTGACGTAACGCTGCCAGAACGAGAGCTCGACTCCGACAGCGGCGGAGAGGTCGATCGCGGGCGAGGTCACCGCCGTGTTGACGTTGTCGAGATAGTTCCCGCCCGGGCTGTCGGTCCACGAGTGGGTCGGGCTGTGCGACTGCGTAGTGGTGATCGCCCACGGCGCCTGGGCAGTCCAGCCGGCGTTCCCCGCTTCGACGTTGTCGGTGAAGAGGTTCGAGAAGACCACCAGCGAGAAGTCCTGGACGAAGGTCTGATGCGCCACGAGCGTGACGCCCGCGACCGTCTGCGGGGCGTGGTCGGTGGCCGTGGCGGTGAGGTCGTAGGTGCCCTCCGGGAGCTGGATCGAGTAGGCGCCCGTGCCGGCGTCGGTCGTCGTCGCGTACGGCCCCACCGTGACCGTCGCGGCGAGCGGCGTGCCGGTGCCGGCCTCGACGACCGCGCCCTGGACGATCGGCGCCGTCGCCGGGTCGATGACGGTCAGGAATGCGGCCGAGACCGGCCCCCAGTTCCCTGCTGCGTCGCGGCCGCGCACGTAGACCAGATGCCGCCCGGAAGGCAGCGTCGACGTATTCAGCGCCGTGCTGGCCGCCTCGATCGTCTCGTCGAAGGTGCCGTCGTCGGCGCTCATCGCGACCGGCCAGGCGGTGAGCGCCCAGTGGCTGGTGTCTCCGGCCTCGAACCCGTCCACGAAGACGATCGTCGTCCCCGGCAGGTCGATGTCGACCTCCGCCGCGGCGATCGCCTGGGTCGGTTCGCTGCCGTTGGCGTTCGAGAAGTGCGTGTCGTTGAGCGTCGCGGTGACAGTGACCGGGTCGCCCGGCGCGATCACTCCCGGAACGACCGCGACCGCGAGCGCGTCCGGGCCGGCCGGGGTCATGTAGGGTGTGCGCGCGACCTTGGCGGCGTAGCGCAGGGCCTGCAGATTGCTCGGCAGGACAGTGCCCTCGAAGCTCGAACAGGCCTCGAAGAAGTTGTTGCCGAGCTCGAAGGTGAAGGCGGCGACGCCGAGATCGCCGTAGGCGAAATCGTCGGTGGTGCCGTCGGTCGGATAGAGGCCGATCGCCTGCTCGGGGTAGTAGCCGGTAAACCAGGCGAAGCGCCGTCCGAGCGTGGTGAGCGCGACGCTGTTGTCGGTCGGCGTCGAAGTCGCGCCCCAGGGCCAGAGCACCAGGTCACTGTAGCTGTGGATGTCGAGGTAGACGCCGGTCGCGTCGGTGGGAGCTGCGCCGCCGGGGTACCCCGGTCCGCGCTGGTCGGGGAAGATGGCGCGCAAGTAGCTCTGGACGGCCTGGACTTCGGGCTCCGAGCCCGCCGCGAGGCCGTGGTAGGTCTCGTCGCACGGGCTCGAGCTCGAGCCGCCGCAGCAGCTCCACTGGAACGAGAAGTTGCGGTTGAGATCGGCGCCGCGGCTGGTGGAGGTTGCCCCGCAGTAATTCTGGTTGGTGTTCTTGCGCCACAGGTCGCCCGCTTCGGCCTGCTTGCGGCCGTCGGGGTTGGGCTGCAGCAGGAGGTGGATCTCGTGCTGGTCGAGCAGCCAGGTGGCGTCGGCGTCGACGCCGTAACCGTTCACCAGTTGTTCGGCGAACCGGGTCGCGAGCTCCGCCGTGGTGTATTCGCGGGCGTGGATCGCCGAGGTGGCGAAGAGGATCGGCTTGGGTCCCGGAACCGCCGAGTTGGTGAGCTTCAGGACCCTCATGTCGTAGCCCGCCGGCCCGCCTGCCGTCACCTTGTCCCAGGAGTCGCCGACATCGATCCAGGTGGCCAGCGTCGGATGCGCGGCGACGATCGCCTGAGCGGTGGCGAAGGTCTCCTCGACCGTGCGATAACAGGAGAAGCCGGGGATGCCGGCCTGCGGTGCTTCACCGCGGGCGAGAGCCTCGGCGGCCAGCCGGTTGGCCTCTTCCGCCCGGCGGAGGAGGCCGGTCGAGGTGGCGTCGACCTCGACGAAGAAGCCGAGCGCCCGCAACTGCTCGAGGCGTTCGGGATCGGCCAGGAGGCGCAGGAACCCGAGCTTGCGGTCGGTCTGGAAGTGATCGCCCCAGGAGGCGACCTCGCGGATGGCGTCGTCGCTGCCGAACCAGGCACGGACCATCCACGGTCCGGAGCCGGCGAATGGAGAGTCAGGGACCTCCTGGCTGCCGAGCAGCGCACCCGGGGCCAGGAGGAGGAGCGTGAGCAACAGCGCGCGGCAGGGCAGGTTCCGGACTGAGGTTTCCACAAAGCCAAGTATGTACTGCCTCCCGCCGTGGCGCCAAGCGGCTTCAGGCGGCGGCCGCGGTCTCCGGCGCCGGCTCGCGGCCAGGGGTCTCGGCATCACCAGGAGCGCCCGGCACGCCGGGTGCGGTCGATCCGAGCATCCACTCGGCCAGCCGGGCCCAGAGCCAGCCCATGCCGTTCTGGAGGTGCAGCGCGACCAGGAAGCCGAGAACGCCGGCAACCCCGAAAGGCAGCGTGCCCAGGAAGCTGGTCGGTGTCCAGTACCCGAGGCCGACATGGAAGTCGTCCGCGCCGACCAGCCAGGCGAACGGCACCAGCGCGAAAGCCAGCGGGACGATCAGCGAGACCAGCGAGATCACCCAGGTGGCGAGCGCCACCGGGAACTTGAAGAACAGGAAGGCCATTCCCTTCCACAGCGCCGGTGAGCGCAGCAGGGCGGCGAGGCGGGAGAGCAGGCGATCGGAAACCGGGTTCGTGACCCGTTCCGGCACGTGCGCGCCGAGCAGGTGGATCGCCAACTGGCGCTCGAATCCGGCGGCCCCCCAGGCGGCGAGGAAGGTCGCGAGCAGGATCGCCAGGCCGATCCAGACGATGGTGAGCGGCACGCCGGCCGAGATCCCGACCGTCAGACCGATGAAATAGGCCAGCCCGAGCGGGAAGCCGAGCCAAAGGTAGAGCAGGTTGCCGTAAGTCCGCGGCCGCACCGCGACGGTGAAGAAGTCGGTCCAGGAGAGCTGCCGGGTCGCGCTGGTCATGACGTTCACCTCGGTTCTCTCTACGCACCGGCGCGGCGCCGGTTTCGTCCGGCGGCCTCCGGACCCCTCGCCGAGCGCGTCAGCACCCTGCCCGAAGAAGTGGGTGCGCGGGAAATCCTTTCCCGTAGAATCCTCACGCCATGAAAAAAGCCCAACATGTCGCGGTTACCGGCGCGGCCGGAAATATCGGCTACGCCATCCTCTTCCGCATCGCCGCCGGCGATCTCTTCGGACCGGACCAGCCGGTCGTCCTGCATCTCATCGAGATTCCGCCGGCGTTGCCGGCGCTCGGGGGCGTCGCGATGGAGCTCCGCGACTGCGCCTTCCCGCTGCTCGACGGCATCGTCGCGACGGCGGACATCGAGGAAGGCTTCAGCGACGTCGACGTCGCCTTCCTGGTCGGCGCGCGACCGCGCGGACCGGGGATGGAGAGAAAGGACCTGCTCTCTGCCAACGGCGCCATCTTCGGGCCGCAGGGCAAAGCGATCGCGGCGCGCGCGGCGCGCGATGTGCGCGTCCTGGTGGTCGGGAATCCGGCCAACACGAACTGCCTGATTGCGGCCTCGAACGCTGCCGGCCTCGACCGCCGGCAGTTCCACGCCATGACCCGCCTCGATCACAACCGGGCGCTGTCGCAGCTCGCCGAGAAGAGCGGCGGCTCGGTCAACGACATCCGCCGGATGACGATCTGGGGCAACCACTCCTCGACCCAGTACCCGGATCTCGCGCACTGCACGGTGAAGGGACAGCCGGCGCTCGGCGTGGTCGGCGAGAGCTGGTACCGCGAGACCTTCATCCCGACCGTGCAGCAGCGCGGCGCGGCGATCATCAAGGCGCGCGGTGCCTCGTCGGCGGCTTCCGCCGCCTCGTCGGCGCTCGATCACATGCGCGACTGGGTGCGCGGCAGCGCCGCCGGCGACTGGGTCTCGATGGCCGTGCCGTCCGACGGCAGCTACGGCATCCCGGAAGGGGTCGTCTACTCTTACCCGTGCGTCTGCAAGGGCGGCGACTACGAGATCGTCCAGGGCCTCGCGGTCGACGAGTGGAGCCGCGGCCGGATGGACGCCAGCGATCGCGAGCTGCGCGAGGAGCGCCAGGCGGTCGAAGAGCTGCTGGGCTGACGCCGGAGCCCGCCGGAGATGTCCGGGCGCCGGGCGGGGAATTTTGCGGAAATCGCATTTTTCCGCTAGAATCATTATATGTGTCGGCTACCCAAGCACTTTCCGAGCCGGACGATTCCGGGAGTGGGCGCGTTCCTGCTCGCCCTTCTTGCCTTCCTGCCGGCGGGCGCCGCGGCCTCGGTCGGTCTGAACGGTCCCGGCGGTCCGCAGGGTGGGCGCCTGGCGTTGGGCGATCTGGTAGTCAGCTCTCCTGCCGGCTGCACGGTCGCTTATTCGCTGCAGGTACTGACTGAGAACGGCGCGGGCAGCGACACGTTCGAGCTCCAGTTTTTCGATGACGGGGCCCTGATCCAGGTGGAGGCGCTCAGCGCGCCCGCCGACGGCGCGGTCCATGCCCTCTCGGGCACCATCGGTCTGCAGCACCCGGTTTCGCAGGCGAATCCCGGCATCGGTGTCTATCTGGTCGATTCTGGCGTCATCCTCGATTTCGTCGATCCGGCGGACGTCGTCTGCGGCTTCGTCGAGATCCCGACGCTCGATTCGGCGGGGGCTTGGATTCTGGTCGGGCTGCTGCTCGCCAGCGCGCTCGTCGTCCTGCGCCGGCCTCGTCGCGCCCTCTAACTCACGCTGGTTGCTCGACCCTGCGGCCTCACCGAGCGGCCCGGCGACGGGTCGGCGGGCGGGTCTCGCCTCCGGCCGCGCTCACAGGCCACAGACCGATCTCGCCGGTGAATCGTCCGGGGCTTCGGCCCCTGGGGAGGGGTCGGCGTCGCACCTCGGCCCGGGCGCGCGACCTCCGGCGAGCCCCACCCACCGACCCGCCGCCGGGCCGGCGGCAGCTCAGGCAAGTCGGGCCTACGGACTCGCCGCCGGGCTGGCGGCAGCTCAGGGAGCCGGAGGGGACGGCGGAGCGTAACCCGTCATCTCGACGAAGCCGTGGCCGGCGATCAAGTGGCTTCGGCTGGTTCCGTTCACCTTCACCGCGCCTTCCCAGTAGCGCACGGTGACGTCGAGCTCCTGGTTGGGGACTCTGGGGGTGAGCTCGAGGTCGAGCTCTTCGCCGGGGACCTCGAGCCGCCACCTGGCAGGATAGGTCGCGCCGGAGGGGCTCTGCCAGGTCGAGAGGGCGGTGAGCCGGATCTCGGTTGCGGCGAGGCTGCGCGACGCGCCGTCGGCGGCGACGAGGCTGCCGCGGCTCCACGGATCGACGGCGCCGTCCCTTCTTCTCAGGCGGTAGAACATCAGCTCGCGGCCGTCTCCGAGCTGCAGGGCGAACCAGTCCCAGCCGGCGAGGTCGGGCCCGAGGGCGCTGGTCGACCACTCGCGGTCGAGCCAGGCCTCGCCGGACACCGGAATCGTCTCGCCGTTGACGGTCACCGTGCCGCGTGTCGGCAGCCGCGTCATCGAGTAGTAGTAGGAGGCGTTGCCGGGCTCCGGGCCTTTCTGCGAAAGGCCGCGTTCGCCTTGCAGGATGGCCGGCTTGCGGGCTTCGAGCGCCAGGTCGACGGCGAAGCCGTCGTCCCGGGCCGCGAGACGCAGGGGCGAGAAGTCGCTTCCGGACGGGGTGCCCGAGGCGATCGACCAGTCCTCGAGCGCGACTCGAAACGGCGCCGTGGTGACGCCGGCGAGGCCGACCGCCTCGCGCGCGAAACGCTCGGCGAAGCGGAAGGTGTCGCCCTG
>Ga0138256_10005890_pt1 | contig 12988 bp, 11 predicted proteins | sample KNB2016incub_MG_FD_105486 | JGI IMG/M metagenome (GOLD analysis project Ga0138256, IMG submission 105486) | Active sludge microbial communities from wastewater in Klosterneuburg, Austria - KNB2014incub_MG | ecosystem: Engineered > WWTP > Activated sludge > Unclassified | place: Austria... | reverse complement strand
GACAAACGCGTCTCTGAGTGGATTGGGGATCACGCGAATGTCGGCGAGAGCGCGGCCCGTGTGCTCCACGATCTCGTCTCGCGTCGCGTCGGAGATGGCAGTCACATACTTGACTCGCCGGATCGGGAGATCCAGAAACAGCTTCTTCAGAACATAGCGCCTGATTCCGCCGCGGTTGTGCAGGAAGTGCAGGTCGTGGATCGTGAGAACGGTGCGCGCCCGCGGCAGCAGGAGCGTGATGAAATTCACGTGGCCGGTGACGTGATACAGATCGGCTGGACGCTTTCGGAAGGTGATCAGGTTCTTCAACACGCCGGCCAGATCGCTGCCGTACGAAAGCGTGTGAAACTCGGGCTGGAATTCACCAGACAGATCACCGGCGATCTGCCGAAAGACCTTCTCGATACTGAACCATCGAGTGCGCCGCTCGACGTACACCAACCTGTGCATCGGGTTACGCCCCCCGTTTCCTCAGTGTCGAGACAAGGAACGTCCCCATCCCGCACCGATTCGTCAGGAAGCGGCCCACGCGATGCGGGATAACGGTTTTCAGGGCCGACTTCACCCTTCCGCTCGGCAGAGGCAGCAGTTCCGTCTTGCTCCCGTAGATGGACACGGCTTCAACAGAAAACAGATCCGACACGAGCGCGCGCCATTCGGGGATCGTGTAGTAACGCGCCAGGGCGCCGTCGATCACGCCCTGCCGTGTTTTGTGGAGCGAGCGGGTCTTCCACAACGTGCCCTGGATGATGCCCCGGACGAGGCCGGCCACGACGTAGTAGTTCCAGAAGTTGCGATGGTAGACCATGGTGATCGCCACGCCGCCGGGTCTCAGCACGCGATGGATCTCTTCCAGGATCGTGCGGGTATTCGCGGAGTGATGGATCACGCCCCAGCTCCAGACCACGTCGAACGAGTGGTCAGCGAACTCCATCTTCTCGGCATCCATACGCAGGATGCGCACCTGCGAGCCTGCCCGGCCAAGAAGCGCCAGACGCCTTGTGGTGCTTGTGACGGCATAGTCGGTGAGATCGATTCCGGTGTAAGAACCGGCGGCCGCTGAAATGAGCTGCGCGTGACTTCCGTTGCCGACGCCGATTTCCAGCACATCCTTGTGGCCCAGCGCAGCGAAGTCAATCAGGGGATCAAACGGCACCTTGTTCCACGGCATGTAGGTCCACACGTCGGCAAAGAACCGTTCATCAATGTGCTCGTAGAACTCCTTGCTGAATTCGCTGACGCTCAGCGCTTCACTGAAGTCGTAACGCATGGGGTGGCGCTCCCACCACGAACGATTCGCCCGCTGCCAGGAATCGTGCTGCGTCGACGTGAGCGGCAGGGCCGTCGGACTATCGAAGCCTTCGGGAATGTCGTCTTTCAGATCTGAAGTGGACATTTAACGGCGCTCAGCGAGCGGCCCCAGGGGAGGGTCAGGCCATTCCGGCCAGGTGCCGATCCGCAACCCCCGCTGGGCGAGCCGCGCAACGTAAATGGCGCACATCACCAGTCCCTGCGTGCGACTGGGCGCCACGGCCCGAAGCATGCGCCATCGCCTGCCCACATTCAGTGCATGCGTTGTGTCCACGAACAGGGCCTTGAATGCGGCACGGACTGACCCGGCCGACAATGGCGGCGGATAGGTATTGGGCTCGCAGAACATCCGCGCCCTGGGCGCCACGAGGAGACGCCATCCACCACGCCGCACCCGTACTGAAAACTCGACATCCGCCCACAGGTGCGGAAAGCGGACGTCGTCGAGAAGCCCGAATAGCCGCAGTGCCTCTGCAGGGATGAGGATGCAGTTTCCCGCCAGCACCTCGACCTCCCATGGCTCCTGCGGCACGGTGAACGCCGTCAAGTGCTGCGGAATGCGCCATCCGCCGTACCACATATCCCAGGCCTGACCGACCTGGAAGACCTTGTGTGGCGTGTCCCACAACAACAACAGGGCCCCCACCACCGATTGGGGAAACTGCCGGGCGCATTTGACCAGCTCAACGAACACCTGCCGATTGAAGATGGCATCGTCGTTGGCAATCACAGCGTAGTCAACTCCTGCCGCCAGCAAACGCCGCAGACCGGCATTCGTGCCGCCGCCGAAGAATAAAGTTCCGTCGCCCGCCACGATCTCCACAGCGGGGTAGGCGCGGCGAATCGCCTCTGAGGTCCCGTCCGTGGATCCGTCGTCCACCACCACGACGTGAAGAGTCATCCCTGTCGTGTCGGCCTCGTACACGGTTCTGAGAGCCCGCAGCGTGGTGTCGCGCCGGTTGTGGACGGCCATCACGAGACCGACCCTGGTCGTACCGGTCGTCATGTCCGCACCAGCGGGTCGCCCGTGCGGCATTCCGCGATGACACCGTCGGCGAGTTGAGGCGATAAACGGGTCAGCACGGCGTTGGTCCACCGTACCGGCCACGTCGTGTAAGGAAGATGTTCGGTGCCGAGGTCGTAAAACCACTGGCCCGTGACGACGAAGCCGGCAGTGGTGAGCAGGCGCGCCAGCGTGGCCTGCGAGTAGTACGCCACGTGATCGGGATGAACAGGCTCGGCATGGCCTCCTCGTCCGCGAAGGGCATACTGCGCGAGCCGGAATCCGCAGTAGGCATTCACCGTGCTGACAAGGAGACGTGTCTCGGGGGTCATGACCTTCTGCACGTTTCTCAGAAACGTGCCCGGGTCCGTGAGGTGCTCCACGATTTCTCCGGCAATCACGATGTCGAACGGACCGGCTGCCGCCAGCTCTGCGGCGAGATCACCGACATCGCCCGTGTGCAGATGTGGGACACCACGCGAGGCCAGCACGTCGATGCCGGCCCGGTCGATATCGACGCCGTGGAGTTCACCGGCCACCTCACCCAATCGCAGATGGAGCAGGGAGCCATCAGCCAGGCTCTGCGCGGTATACGGTGCGTTGGTGCAGCCAAGATGCAGGACGCGTTGACCTTTCGCTCGCGCAAGGAGGTATTCCACCCTCTGCACGAGGGGAATGGACGCACCGCTCACAGACATGCGACGACATGGTACCACCGCGTCCAGACCCGCCCCTTCGGGTATTCTGTGGCCCATGGCCGATGACCACGCCGCGATGGCAGACGACGTGTTTTCGGCGCGCGTGAATCGTCTGGACACCACACTCTTCGACGCGATCCCTTCCGAGTCAACGCCCTGGGATCGCCGATCGCTGCTCGCGTGTCAGAGCGCGGTGCGCATGCGTTGGTCACCGTACGTCTACCTTGAGATCGGGTCTCACCTGGGCGGCAGTCTGCAGCCGCATGTGTTGGATCCCAGGTGCGCCACCGCACACTCGATCGATCCTCGGCCTTCAGTGCAGCCCGACGCACGGGGCCAGCGATTCGGGTACCCGGGGAATTCGACGGCCCGAATGCTGGCGAACCTCGCGGCGGCAGGCGGTGACGCACACCGCGTCGTCTGCCACGAGGAAACGGCCGCAGGCCTGAATCCCGACGCCTTCGTGCCGAAGCCACACCTCTGTTTCGTCGATGGCGAACACACCGATGCTGCCGTTCTTGCAGACTTTGCCTTGTGCCAGCGTGTGGTCGCACCCGGTGGGCTGATCCTGTTTCACGACGCGCACGTCATCTACAACGCACTCGACACGATCGTGGCGTCACTCGATCGCGCCGGCACCGGGTATCGGGCCTGTCATCTGCCTGATTCGCTGTTTGCGATCGAGTTGGGTGACGGCGCGCTGCTTGAGGGGCCCGCGCTCGCGCCCGTGCGCCGCGAGAGCCATCGGGGATATGTGGCGTCGCTCCAGCAGACGGACGACTATCGCCGCTTTTCAAACCGATGGTTGTTCCGGGCGCTCCGAAAGATCCGCGCTGTGGCATCCCGGGCCATCGGGAAGCCCTGATCAGGACGCCGACAGGGCAGATCGCACACAGGACTCGTACACCGCGAGCGTCACGGCGGCCATCTCGTCCGCGTCAAATATTCGTGCGTGGGCCTTGCCGGCGGCGGCCAGCCGCACTGCCAACTCGGGGTCTTGACGGAGCCGCAGGATTGCAGCCGCCAGGCCACCCGCGTCGCCGGGTGGTACCAGGAGTCCGGTCACACCGTGTTCCACCGCTTCCGGAATGGCGTTGACGGGCGTCGACACCACCGGCACGCCGAGCGCCATGGCTTCCACCAACGCAAGCGGCAGCCCCTCCTCGAGACTGGGCAGCACGAACGCGTCGGCCGCCGCCACAACCTCCAGGTACGAACGTCGCCCGTCCGCCAATTCCGCCTGAGGCAGGTATCGGACCACTCCCCCGAGCGCGCGCAGTTCGTCGAGCGCGCGCCCTGTGACCGGCGCGGGGCCGATCCAGACAAAGTCCACGTCGTCCGCCTGCGCGCGCACGCGACGAGCGGCGTCGAGCCAGACCCAGCACCCCTTGCGCTCAATGAACTGGGCGCCGGTCACGACCAAAAAACGGTGGTCGGCGATCCCCAGGTGCCGGCGTGTCTCAGCGCGTGATGTCCCTGCGCTCGCAGCCACAACTTCCGCGCGTTCCACCGGTGAGTACGCCAGCGGCACCTTCGCGATGTCGTCCGCAGACAGGAACGGCCGCAGGCTCTCTCTCACGTGGCGATTCGCCGCCACGAGGCGAAAGCCCGGCCGGCGCGTCAGCGATCGCATCCGGCGCCGCCATGAGTGCGCTCGCATCCCGCTGATGGGCGGCAGCGATGTGTGGAGTGTCACCACCACGCCATGGCGGCCGGCCAGCGCCCACAAGGCGCCGGTGAACAACGTCAGCGAGACGTCGCAATGAAACACCGTGCCGGGGCCGGCGATACGCCTGCAGGCCCGCCACAACTCGAAGTGCGCGTGCCAGGCACGCACGTGCGCGCCAACGCGGTGTGCAATCGTCGTCTGCGGCGTCACGTCCAGGCGGCCGCGCATTCGCTCGACCGTCACACCAAGGGCTTCAAGTTCGGCGACCAGATCGGCAGCCGATTCGACGGGAATGATCGCGGTCACACGCGTCTGTGCAACGACGCGGCGCATGAGCGCCATGAAGTACCGTTGGGCGCCGCCCCACTCGACATAGGGCCACACGTACACGACGCGAGTCACGCCCGTCTCGTGCTCCCGTGTATCGTTGACACCCTGCATTGTGGGTGACCATAATATCCTCCACATGACGGCGCCGCTTCTCGTCCTGGGCGGCAAAGGCATGCTGGGCCACAAAGTGGCACAAGTCGCGGCCCGGCAACTTGAGGTGTACGCCACTGTGCGCAATGAGCGGCCTGGGCTCGCGCCACTGCTCGGCATCGACACCGACCATCTCCTCGTGCACGCTGACGTGACCGTGGGCATAGACGCCCTGCTCGACCGGGTGCGCCCCGGCGTCATCGTCAACTGCATCGGCGCGCTCCCGGCGGTGAACGGGACGCTCGATCCTGTGGAAGCGATTGGCGTCAATGCGCTCGCGCCACATCGCATCGCAGCCGCGGCCCGGGTTCGCGGCATCCGGCTGATCCATGTGAGTACCGACTCTGTGTTCGACGGAAGGCGTGGCAGCTACACCGAAGATGATGCCCCCGACGCGACGGACCTGTACGGGCGCTCGAAAGCGTTGGGAGAGGTGGCCGATGCGGGCCACCTCACGATACGGACATCGCTCGTGGGGCGACAGCTCCGCGGATCGCGCGGACTCCTCGAGTGGTTCCTGTCACATCGGGGGCAAACGGTGCAGGGCTATCGCGCCATGCGTTTCTCCGGCCTGTCAACGCTGGCGCTGAGTCGTACCATCGTGAATCTGGTCACAGAGCATCCGACGTTGACCGGCCGGTTCCACGTGGGTGGCGATGCAATCAGTAAGTACGATCTGCTGCACCTGATGAACGACGCGTTCAGCGCCGGTATCACCATTGTCCCCACCGATGGCCTCCGAATCGATCGTTCGCTCGACTCCACGCGGTTCGCGGCCGTGGTCGGCTCGCCCCCGTCATGGCGGCGCATGCTCGAAGAACTCGCACAGGATGACACCCCGTACGATGAATGGAGGCAGCGTGCCCCATGACTCCGGAACCTTCGGGTCCACGCGATAACGCCGGGCTGCTGAACCACGCCGCGCAGGGGGTGCTGGGTTGGGCCGTGCCGGTCATGGTCACCTTCGTCACCACGCCGCTGATTGTCCATGGGCTGGGCCCGGACGGCTTTGCGGTGTACGCGTGGGCGGCGGCGTTTACCGCGGGCATCGCTACGGCCGGCCCTGCACGCGGTGTGCTGCACCTGGTGTCGCGGAGCGCTGTGGCCCGACTGCGACAGGAAGCGGTCGCCGCTGGTCTCTGGTCAGCTGTAGCCCTGGGCGTGGTGGCGGCGGCGGTACTCTGGGTGCTGGCGCCTGCGGCCGCGTCGGCGGCGCAGTTGCCGGCGTGGCCGGCGCTGTCGGCCCTCCGAATCGCGGTGCTTGGGGCCATACCGGCGGCCGTCATCGCCGTCTGCATCGGCGCCTTTCAGGGGCTGAGGCGATTCGGGATCGCCTCGGCGCTGACCAGCGTCGCGGCGATCGTGACCGCGACCGGCGCAGCCTGGATCGCGACCCACGGGTCGGGCGTCGTCGCCATGGTGTCGTGGCAGGCGGCCGCATCATTGGCCATCAGTGTGGTGAGCCTCCTGATGCTCCGGCGTGTCGTCGGACCGGTGTGGAACGCCCCGACCAGAACCGCCGCCTCGCGCGTCGCCGGGTTTGGCCTCGCCACGTTTTGCACGCAGTTGGCCTTCGCGGCCTGGGTCATCATCGAGCGCACACTCGTGGGCCGATACCTGGGTGCGGAGGTGCTGACGGCTCTGGTCATCGGCCTGCTTCTGTGGATGCACGCCACAGCCGCGCTGGGCAGCGCGGTGCAAGTAGTGGCCTCGCTCGCCCCTGCCGCCGGCAGCGTTGATGACCGACTGGTACGAGCCTATCCCAGCGCGACAATCATGACCGCCGTCGCGGCGATCGCATCTGCAGCACTCATTGCCGGACTCGGTGTGCCGGCGTTGACCTTGTGGATTGGCGCCGACATTGCCACGGTGGCCGAGCCACTCCTGCTGCCGCTGGCTGTGGGTGTGGGCCTCAACGGCCTGGGGACCGCCGCCTGGTTTGCCAATGAGGCGGAGGGGCGTCCGGCCAGGAATGCGATTTGGGCAGCAACGGGCCTCGTCCTCACGTCGGTCACTCTGTTGTATCTGGCGCCGCAGGGGCTCATCGCCTCCGGCGGTATCGCTCGGCTTGTCGCCGTGGCGCCCGGCCCGCTATTCATCGTCTGGACTGAGTGGGCTTCAGGCGGACGCCTTCGCGCACCCTGGCTCCGGATTCTCGCGTGTGTCCTGCCCTGCGGCGTGCTGTTGTTCGCGGGGCTGCGCACGGTCGCCGTTGCGGCCGCCTCGTCGTGGCTGGTGCTCATCTCCGCTGCAGCGGTGGGCATGGCGCTTTACGCGGCGGCGGTGTGGTTCCTTCCGGTGCTGACACATCGCGACCGCCAGGCCCTGCGCACCTGGCTCAAGAGCCGGGTCTGAAGACCCGGCCTCCGACCGGAATGGCGCCGGGGCTGCAGGCTCTTCCTCCATCCGAAAGGAGGCCGGGTCTTTAGACCCGGCAACGCGTGTCAGCGGCGGGTGACCGCGTCCAGCGCGGTTTCGTATTGCGGCACCACGCAGTCCTTGGAGAAGGTGTCATCAAACCGCGCACGGCCCCGCGCGCCCATGGCGGCGCGGGTGCCCTCGTCGAGTCGAGCAAGCGCGTCGAGAGCAGCCGCTAATCGCGCCGGGTCGCCCGGGTCCACCACCACGCCAGTGCCAGTGCTCTGCACGAGGTCGGCGGCGGCTCCCCGTACCGCCATCACGATGGGGCGGCCGGCCGCCAGGTAGGCCACCGTCTTTGTGGGCACCACGGCTTCGAAGACGGTGGAGTCAACCAGATGCACCAGCAGCGCGTCGGCGGCGGCCATCAGCGATGGCATCTCCTGATGCTCGCGCCAGCCAAGAAACACGGTGCGGTCCGCAACACTGGTCTCTCGCGCCAGTGTTTCCAGATCACGCCGGGCCGTACCTTCACCCGCAAACACCAGTAACACCCGAGGGTCGGTCAGCAGCGCGGCGGCCTTCACCACGGTCGCAAGATCCTGGGCAATGCCAAGGTTGCCGGCAAACAGCACCACAAATCGATCCTTCCAGCCCTGCGCCTCGCGCGTGACATGGCGCTCGGCCACTGTGCCTTGCCGGGCCAGGTCGCCTTCCACCCAGTGATGAGTGACCGACAGACGCTCGGGCAACGCGCCCTTGGCGATGAGTACGTCGCGAGCACGCTCATTCGGTACGAGGATTTTATCTGCGCGGCGATAGATGAACCGCTCCAGCGCTTCGAGCGCACGGATCGCGCGAGGGTTGCTGATGAGTCCGGCGGCCACAATGACATCCGGCCAGATGTCCTGGACGTCGTATACAAACGGCACTCGCATGATGCGCGCCAGGAGCCAGCCCGCGACGCCTATCGACAGCGGTGGATGCCACACGTAGATGACCTGAGGCCGCTTTAGCAGCGGCCGTGCCAGCACTGCGGCCAGCGCGAATGCGCCGAAGTTCGCGCAGCGGCGCAGAACCGACCGCCCGTGATACGCGTAACCCGCCATACGAAGGACGGGCACGGCGCCCAGCGTGTCACGTTGCCACGGCCGCAACGAGTAGCCCGGATATCGCGCCCCGTTGGGATACTGAGGCAAACCCGTCAACACGGTCACGTCATGGCCGCGCTCGTGCAGCGCCTGAGCAAGGTCTCCGGGTTTGGTGATGGGTTCGGGCGTGAAGTACTGCGCGAGCACCAGGACGCGCAGAGGTAGAACCTGGGAGAGGGGCGCGGGCGGCCTCATGGCTGTGGAACTACCGCTCACGCCCGGAACGGCGCGATTAGCGCGCCGTTCCGGACACAAAAGAAAGAGTCAGACGCGGCCCGTCATTTAGTACGCCAGCTGTTCACCGGGTAGTCGCCGTTTGTGCCCCATGACACGACAGCGAGGCCGGCTGTGGACCGATTGAGCCAGAACTGCCCTGGGCGCCAGATGGCCACGTCGGTCTTGCCGTCCCCGTCCCAGTCCCCCTGTGTCAGAAAGTCGGTCGCCGACGCCCCGAAGATGCTCAGGGAGATAGCGCCGTTTGAAGTCGCTCGGGTCCACCACTGTATCTGGCCGGCGGAACCTCGGCCGACCGTCAGGTCCTCGGTCGCGTCAGCGTCGTAGTTGCCGGGGACCAGGGCGTCGGTTGGGGTGCCAAATCTGAACAGCGTAGTGGCGCCGTTCGACGACTGCCGAACCCAGATGGCGGCCTGTCCACCGCCGCCGTTCCGCTGCACCATCGGGTCGTGCTTCCCGTCGCCATCGTAATCAAACGGCGCGCTGAAATCGCCGTTCAGTCCCCACGGCACGTAGGCCACAGAACCACCCTGTGTCGTGCGGTAGTAGAGGAAGGACTGATCCCCCGAGATTGCGCCCGCCCGATATACCGCGAAGTCATCACGGCCGTCGCCGTTGTAATCGCCCACCACCTCCGCATCGTCCCCGGTCTGCCCGAAGGGCTCAAAAAATGCTGTGCCGTTGGACGAGCGCAGCACCCAAAAACCCGCAGCGCCGGCAGCCCCTGATCTCCAGACCGTCACGTCCGACTTGCCGTCGAGGTCGTAGTCGCCGCAGAGGCTGGTATCGCCGATGATTCCCCAACTGGTGAACTGCACGCCACCGGCTGACTTCAGAATCCACCAATTCAACTGACCGCCCACGTTCCTGACAACGACGGGGTCGGTCTTGCCGTCGCCATCGAAGTCGCAGGTATTGGGGATCTGGGCCTGGGCCAGCGCCGGCAGCCCTGTCAGCATCAATACGCACAAGGCTGCTTTCCTGAGGTGGTTCGTCATCGCGCAGTTCTCCTTCGTGGCTTTCGTTACGGTTGCGGGGTGAGTCGAATCTTCTGGTCCAGGCGTCGCCGCATCTCAAGGACCGTTTGTTTCGCGTTGGCGATCTCGCCATCGAGCTGGGAGATCTGGCTCTCAAGCTGGAGCTTGGCGTTCGCCTTCTGCTCAAGCTGTTCAGCCGTCCTCGCCTTTTCCTGCTCCATCATGGCCTGCGCCTTGCCGGTGGGGTCTCCTGCCGCCATCTGGGTGTAGACGTCCACCGAACCGCGCATCTGCGCCATCTCCTTGTCGATGGCGGCACGGCTCTGCTCGAGTCCATCCAGTCTGACCTGCATCTGGGTAATGCGGCGCTCGTCCATGTCGATCACTTGCGCCATGACCAGGGATGAGTCGCGGTCGGCCGACTGCTGCGCCACCAGCTTGATGACCTCAACGAGTTGATCGACCGACTTGCGCAACGCGGTGAGCTCGGCCAACACGGCCGTGTCGGTGGTCTGCACTGACGCCGGAGGATTCTGGGCGACAGCGAGACTCGCCACGAGAAAAGCCGATAACGTCAGGGTGATCATGGGCAGGCCCGATTATCTGGCTGGCTGCAGAGACAAGTCAATCCTCGGGAGTCGCCCCCTAGAACTCGATCTCCGCATCCTCAACGGGTCGACCGAGCGTCCCCAACTGCTCGCGCCACAGCGACGCATCGCCCACCACCACGACGATGGAATCGTCGGGTCGGATGTGGCGCCTGGCGGCGGCCGACACGGCCTCGGTCGTCACGGCCTCTACCTCCGGCACGAACCTGTCGAATGTGTCGGCCGGCAGCTCAAACGTCGCCAGTCGCGCGGCGGCGTGGGCCAGCTGCTCGGACGTTTCGAACTGACGGACAAAGCCGCGTGTAATCGAGGACTTGGCGCGTTCGAGTTCGTCCGTCTCCGCCGGGCGGCTGCCGCCCACGGCCTCGAACTCCTTGAGAATCTCGGACACCACCAGCGGCGTGGCGTCGCCCTGCACATTCGTCTCACAGGAGAAGGTGCCCGACCGCACGCGGAAATCAAAGGCGGTGCGTGCGCCATACGTCAGCCCGCGGGCCTCGCGGAGGTTCAGGTTGATCCGGCTGGCAAACTGGCCGCCGAGCAACGCATTCAGCGTCACCAGCGCGTGGTATTCGTCCACATTGCGCGCCGGCCCCAGGTGGCCCACGTTCACTTCCGTCTGTGGCGCGCCGGGTCGGTCCACCACAATGACCCGCGCGGGCCCCGACGCCATCGCCGGCGGCACCGGTGCAAGGAGTGATGGGGCGGCGCTCGCCTGCCAGCCACCCAGCTGACGCTCGGCCGCTTCCAGCGCCTCCGCGGATCCCATCGCGCCCGCAATGATGAGCGTGGCGCCCAATGGGCGCATGGCCGCCGCGTGGAACGCCCGAACCTCGTCGATCGTCACGCGTGACAACGCGGCCGAGGTGCCGAGCGTGCCGTGCCCGTAGGGGTGCGCCCCGAACGCGGCCGACAGGAACGCGCGATCCGCAACAGCGGACGCCGAACTCCTGACCTGGCGCAACCGGTTGAGCCGCATCTCACGCACCCGTTCCAGATCGCTCTCGTGCAGGCGTGGACGCGTCATCACGTCGCCCAGCAACGCCAGCGCGCGCTCCATGAACCGCGGCAGTGTCGTGAGCGTGAATGTCGTGGTGTCCGGGCCGACATCGATGGACAGCTCACTGCCGAGGCTCGCAAACGCTTGCGCGAGGCCGATCGCATCAAACCGTTCCGTCCCTTCATCGAGCAGGTCGGCCATCACGCCGGCGAGTCCAGGCGCCGTCGAGGGATCAAAGGCTGACCCGACCGGCACCACCAGCACGATGGTCACGACCGGAATCGTGTCGTGGCGAATGGTCCACACTCGCGCGCCGTTCGACAGCGTCGCCCGGACCACAGGCGGGAACGTCACGAGCGCGGGTGCGCCAGCACCGGGCATCACAAAACGCGTATGGTTCGTCACGTGGTCACCACCGCCGGCTCGGAAAGTTCCAGGGCCCATTGCCGCTGGCCCTGCGGCACCACCGACAACGCCACCGCCTGCCCGGCTGAGAGGAGCGTTCGCACGGCTCGTTGAACATCCGCAGTTGTCACGCGCAGATACCGATCGAGGTCCTGCTTAAAATACGAAGGGGACCCCTTGTAAACGTTGTAGGCGTTCAGTTGGTCCGCCTTGCCGCCGAAGCCGCCGAGCGTCTGCAGCCGGTAGAGGAACGAGGCTTCGGCCTGCACGCGTGCGCGCTCGAGTTCGGCCTCGGACGGCCCGGCCGTGGCCAACCGCTCCAACTCTTCCATCACCGCGACGCGCAACTCTTCGAGCATCACGCCCGGCGCGGCGGTGGCCACCACCTGGAACAGGCTGCCCAGTTCACGTGATCCCTGACCGGCGCCAAGCCCCGCCGTGCGCCGCCGGTCGTGCAACAGCGTGCGATAGAGCCGCGACGTCCGGCCGTTCGCCACCAGATCGGCGGTCACGTCGAGCACGGCATCGTCGTCGTCAAACAGCGCCGGACTGGGGAACATCAGATAGAGCCGCGGCAACTCCACGCGATCTTCGAGCAGCAGGCGCCGCGGCGACACGGGCACCGCGGGTGTTTTCGGCGCCACCAGCGCCGGTCCGGCGGGGATGTCACCAAACAGCCGCTCCACAAGGGTCATCACGGCATCAGTGCGCACATCCCCGGCGATGGCGAGCGACGCGTTGGCCGGGTGGTAGTACTGCTTAAAAAACGCTCGCGCATCATCAACCGTGGCCGCGCGCAGGTCTGACGGATATCCGATCGTGGGCCAGTGATAGGGATGGTCTCGCGGATAGATCGCTTCCGACAACGCAAAGTGCGCGAGGCCATACGGCCGATTTTCGTAACTCTGGCGGCGCTCGTTGAGCACCACTTCGCGCTCGGTCTCAAAGCGCTCGACCGACAGGGCCGGCATCAGCCACCCCATGCGATCGGCTTCCATCCAGAGTGCCAGTTCTGTGGCGCCCGCGGGAACCACCGACCAGTAGTTGGTGCGGTCGGCACTGGTGGAACCGTTCAGCGACCCGCCCGCTTCCTG
>Ga0138256_10005889_pt1 | contig 12989 bp, 3 predicted proteins | sample KNB2016incub_MG_FD_105486 | JGI IMG/M metagenome (GOLD analysis project Ga0138256, IMG submission 105486) | Active sludge microbial communities from wastewater in Klosterneuburg, Austria - KNB2014incub_MG | ecosystem: Engineered > WWTP > Activated sludge > Unclassified | place: Austria... | reverse complement strand
ATACAGGAACGGGGTTTTACTATCAAAATTAAGACGTGATTTTCAATTTAATGTGGCGAGCTGTGAGGGAACAGTTGTGGCAGGAATTCAAAACGGTAATCTCATAGGTAAAAAACAATATGATATTTTATTATGTGGCACTGATCAATTGCAAATGGTGAATAATAGTTATCAGCAATCCTATATCAACAGCCTCTTGTGGACATTTGAAAATGGTGGAAAAATAGATTCATCTACCACATGGGCTCCTTTGATTAAATTTTCAGAAGGTGGAATCCATAAAGGTCAATTGGTGTTGAATCCAGGATCGAATTGCAGTGATACCGTAAAATATTCAGTGAATGTCATTCCCGATCTCAATTCTAATTTTAAAGTGAAATACGATACATGCAATGCTGGTCCAGTATCATTCACCAGTCTAGCAAGCTCGACTTATTCAAATATAATAGATCACAATTGGGCACTAGGAGATGGCTATACAGCATTTACTCCAAATGCTGAAATAAATTATTTTAGGCCAGGTTGGTATAATATCCAATATGTAGTTAGAGATAATTTTGGATGTAAGTCTAGTTCTTCAACAGCAGTTCAGTGGTTTCCCGCTCCTAATGTGGTCATTTTTGAGCCAACAATTAGGGAAGGGTGTGTGCCTTTGAAAGTTGATTTTAAAAATATTTCATTTCCAACTGATAATTCATATAAGTTTGTTTGGAAATTTTCAGATAGCACTGTTTTAAATGGATTTAATGTGAATCACACTTTTAAAGATACAGGAGTATATCATTTGAAACTTGAGGTTACATCGCCACACGGATGTTATAAAGATGGTGAATTCAGAGATATTGTCACTGTGTACAATCCTCCTATCGCCCAATGGAATATCAGTAAGAAATTAATTAATCTGAAAGATCCTGAAATTATTTTAGAGGATATAAGCCAAAAAACAATAGGACGGACATGGATATTGAATGGCAATGAACATTACTTTGATCAAAAATTGAAGTTCAACTATAAAGATACTGGCAGCTATTTGATCAAAATGATTGTGAATGATAAATTTCTTTGCACTGACACATTAGAAGATTTTGTATTTGTATATAGAGATTTTAGTTTATTCATGCCCAATGCGTTTAGTCCTAACGGAGATGGTAAAAACGAAGTCTTTGTTCCTTTTGGACAGATACATTCATTGGCATCTTATTCATTGACAGTATTTGATCGATGGGGGGCTAAAATTTTTAATTCATCTGATCCTGAAGTTGGTTGGAATGGAAGATTTAATAATACAGGGAAGGATGTACCTTCAGGAGTTTATATCTATGATCTAAATTATAAGGTAGGCAATAAACCTGAATTTCATGAAAGAAAAATGGTGACATTAATTCGTTGATGCAAAAGGATACTGTAGGAGAGTTATTTGGTGCATTGCAAGAGGCTTTCTCAATAGATGCAAATCCAAAACGGGCTGCCGCAATGTCATCGTACATGCGTGATCAATTTCAGTTTTACGGAATTCCCTCTCCCAAAAGAAAGGAAATCGTAAAGCTAGTATTTGAAAATTATAAATATGATCGACAAGAGTTTATATCATTAGCAAAATTATTGTGGGCTCATCCACTTAGAGAAAATCAATATGTGCTTTTTGATTTAGGCTATAAATGGGTTAAGAAAATGGATATATCCTTAATTCCTTTTTTTGAAAAATTGCTCGTGCAGAAATCCTGGTGGGATACAGTTGATGGCATAGGCCCAAATTTTATAGGTAAGATTTTGCTGAATCATTGTTCCGCAGAAGTGCGAAAAAAGTATGCCGTCAATTGGAATAAAAGTAGTAATATTTGGAATATAAGAACCTCAATAATATTTCAATTGAAATATAAAGACAAATTGGATTTTGATCTTGCGTGTACTATGATTTTAAATCATATTGATTCTAAAGAATTCTTTATCCAAAAAGCTTCTGGATGGATACTTAGAGAATATGCAAAGACTCACATGACAAAAGTAAAAATATTCGTCGAAGGACATGCATTGTCAAATTTAACAAAGAGAGAGGCTTTGAAACATGCCTAGCTAGTTTTGAATATTAAACTCCAATAAAACATTACTTGATAGTTATTTATCGTATTAGAGTAACATCACCCTTCAGTTTGAAATTTTCTGTTTTATTACATATTTCCAATTTTCCAGATACTACATATATATAAGTATCGATTCTCGATCTTTCATTATTGTATTCACCATTCCATCCACTTTTTGGAGTAGTCGTCTCGAAGATCAATTGACCCCAACGATTATAAATTTGAAGTTTATAATCTGTTACCAAATCATAGTTTTCCATATAGGGTAAGAAGAAATCATTTTCATTATTCCCATCAGGAGTAAATACATTTGGCATTTTAAATATATCATCAAAAGTTTGACTTTGTTGATTAACTTCAAAGGTGCTTATTGCAGAGCTACAGTTATTCGCATCAGTAATCGTGAGTGTATAAATACCTGGTTCATCAACGGTAATGATAGGAGTATTTTTCCCATTACTCCATTGATATTTTACTGGAGTGGTCTTATTATCCAAGATCACAGAAGGACCAAAGAGCTCAAGTTCAGTACAAAGTGTTAAAGTGTCAAATGGACGAATGTTAGGAAAAGCAGGATGCTCAGGGATATTAATAACAAAAGAGTCAATATTACATTCTTCTTTGCCTATAATATATATTTTAACAATACCTTTTAAATTTTTTATCAATGATGTGGTGTCTTCTACATTCCCAACTCTAAAATAGTAAAGCCCAGAACCATTTTTAACATTAATTTGTACAGTTCCAGTTGCTTTATCTACACAAGATTTTGTGACTGTGTAACTATATATTGCTTTTGAGTAAGGTAATACTGTAATGATCCCACTGTGACGACATCCATTTTTTTGATATACGGTATAAGTATAATTTCCTGCTTGATTTAAAGTGATATATTTTCCATTCTGTGTATTTTGTATGGTTTGGTTTCCTTTTTTCCATATTATAGAATCGATGGAGGAAAACATTCTTTTATCAATTATCACTGTGCTGTCATGGCAACTTAATTTGAATGTATCCTGAATATTTATATTTATTTTTGTAGTATCAATTTTGATTATCAAAGTATCTTGAACAAAACATTCCTTGTTTGGTGTAGATATGAAGAAAAACAAAGTATCTGCTTGTTTTATTGTTTGTCTAACCATACGTTCATTTCCAGTTGCAATAGATTTGCCCACCCATTGAAAGTAATAATTTTGTGGATTAATCATTTGAGCCAATACATCTAGACTGTCGATTGCACAATTTAGGGTTAAATCTGGGCCGAGATTTACACTAGGTTTGTTTAATTCTTTGGTAACCCGTACTGTGTCAATAAATGTACAATTTATTGAAGTATCAGTGATGTATAGCAGATAAGTGTCTGGTTTATCGACAACTGGTTTCTGAAGCGCAACATTGCTAAAATTGATTCCAGCGCCTTGCCAGAAAAACACAAATTTCGACTTATCTATTTCACCTTCTAATACGATTTGATCATTATCACAGGTAATTTTTTTATCTGGTCCACCTGTGCCAGTGGGGACACCTCCTAGGTTTTTTACTGTGATAGTATCGGTAGATGTGCAATGTGTCGTCGTATCAGTGATTTGTAATACATATGTTCCAGCCAAGGCTACATTTATACTTATTTTATTTCTTGAGGAAACAGGTATTGAAGCGTTTTGCCATTGATAAGTCAAGTTTGACCCAATGGATGTGTTTGCTGATAGATTTATTGAATCAATTCTACATTGTATATCTCCTGATTTTACAATTTTTGCTTTTGGAAATTGCAATGGTGCTGTTAATTTAACTAAGTCAGTGTCCTGGCAATAATTTATTTTATTAGTTACAATTAATGTATATAACCCTGTGTCTTTTGCAAAATAGAGTTGTTGTTTATTGTTATTGGTATCTATCTTTGATCCTAACCATAAATATTCATATTGATTGCCTACAGAACTTGATTGTCCTCCCAATGTTCTTCCTGTCGAATCGCAGAATAGAAGTTTGTCTAAACCAGCATCTGAATTGGGTTTGTCGATGTCTTGTTTAATCAGTACTGTATCTATTGACTCACATCCATTCGCTATGTTTGTAACCTTAAGGACATACACTCCAGGTAATGATATTTTAGGATTTACAGATCCTTGGTTTGATGGAGAGATACTAGGTCCAGTCCATTTTAAGAAATAACCAGCTCCTATGTCTGACGAGTCCGCATGAAGCTCTATAGAAGTGTATTTACAGTTAAGAATTGAATCAATTCCAGCATTTGATTTAGGTTGGATTCTATTGTCTTTTACGATCACTGTATCGAATCCAGAACAACCCAAGCTAGAGTCCCTCGTATGCAATACATATGCACCGGGTAAGTTAACCAACGGGTTTAAAGAGTCCCTATTGAAAGAATTGATACCGGGGCCAGTCCAAAAAAAGTATCTTCCTTTTGCTGATGCATCTGTTCGAATGGGTTGCAATCGCACAATGTTATTGAGGCATGTAATTTCTTTATCATCACCTGCATGTGGATCAGGAGAAAATTTGACTTCAATAGAAATTTGATCTTCAGTAATGCAACCAAATTTATTTATGGCTTTAGCAAAAAATGTTTGAGAAAGCGGAGGACAATTGGTGAAAATTTTACTCGTGTCTGTATTATTCCATATTCCAATATTGCTTGTATCTGTTTTAATTTCAAGCGTAACACAGTCGCCACTACAAATGGATGTCGCACTGGCATCAATTGCAAAATCTGGTTTTTGAATTTCTCTTACAAAAATACTGTCTATACCTTTACATCCCAAGGAATCTTCTACCTCAAGATAGTAGGTTTTTTCGGCAAACACTGAGCACTCAATAGTGCTTTCACCATTGGACCATTTATATAATTTATACGGTTTGTCAGCTTTTAATTTTACAAAATAGTCTTCACAGTAATAATCATTTCCTAAAATTTTGGGATTTAAATTATTGCTGAATTTTAATTCAATGGGCGTAAAGTGTGCTGTTGGAATTTTTGGAATATTTAATGCTGAGATATTAATTGTCTTCCCGTTACACCTACAATTATCATCATTAAATTCCCTAGGAAACAAAGTTCTGATCGTGTCATACTTCCATTCTTCTTTCCATATAATTGAAAGTTTTTTTGTAGCATTTAACTTTACTCTATTTCCCATTGTGTCCAATAAATAAAGTTCAAATTGCAAATTATCTGGACCATAATATTTCGCGCCTGTCACGAGATTTAATTCATATTTATTAGAATCAAGGACAATGATATTGGAGTTGTTGAGTGCTATTGTGTCTTTGTTTTTAATCAAATGCCATCTACCTCCACAATGAACGGGAAATGGTATTTTGAGCGTATCCCATTTAACTGGATCTAGACACAGATTCGCATCAAGATAGCATTTATTTAAAGGGCACTTTGTGTCCAAATCTTTGAGTACGCCATCAGAAAGAATGTTTAAATAATTAATGAACCTATTATCGATAATATTTCCAGTGGAATCTTTGGTGAGAAAACTAGATTGTAAACTTGTCCATTTAAAATTGGAAGTATCTCTGCGTAAGTCTATATCATAAATGATGGTGTCAGCCAAGCAGTTGACCAAATCTTTATTGACCACATTAACATGAATTCCAAAATTCTCGCAACTACCGGTAATATCAAATTTCCAATTTGGATTTATCTCAGCTTTTCCTGAAATGATTCTTAAATTTCCACAACTATCTGTGGGAGAATTATAATTTTCAAAAATAGGATATTCTAAATTTAATTTTTGACTTAGTTCTTCAATTTTAAAGGTCTTGTTCTCGAATTTTATAACAACTGTGTCTGTTGAAGGACAAGGGCTGCCTACCGAATAAGTGAAACGATATTCGCCACATCGATTTGCTGATACCTTCACGACGCCAGGAAAAATAGTATCGAATTTTACAATATAAGACGTATCGTTACAGATATAATTCCAATCTCCACCAGTTGGGGAGCCGACAAGATTGTATGTCAGACCGCACACTAAGGAATCCTTCCCTGCATTGGCACAAGGCTGCGCAACTATTTTGCCAAGAACCAAAAAGAAGAGGATCAAGCACTTATTGATTGTTTTTATACCTTTCATATATCAAATGAGTTATTTTTATAATATAAATATTATGCCAAAATTGAGCTTGAAGAATTGTTGAACATGGAAAATCGCAAAATTTGGTGCATTTGTAAATGTATAGTAAATTGAAATACATTGTATTATACATTTAAAACACAAATATACAATTTTTTTAACTATATAAGGCTATGAAAAATTCCTAATTTGATTTTTGTTTTGAAATTGTAGACTTCTTGATGGAAAAGCAATGTATCTGAGGATTTAGAATCGTTAATATTTTTTTTGGAACTAAAAAGCGATATTTATTATCAATATTTTATTTCCTGTTGCAATCACATTAATTTACTGTAATTTTATGAAAATTTGATGTGATAATGGTTACCCAATTAACTAAATCTTTTTCTAAAATAGTACTGCTATCGTTTGCAATATTTATTTATTCAGCCTGTAATAAGTCAACAAGTCATTTTACCAATTCCAATCCTTCATTGTTTTCAGCTTACTTGCATAAAGTGCCCAGTGCGATGATTGATAGGGCTGCTCCAATCCGATTTGTGTTCAACGAAAATTTACCTACCGAGTATACTTCCAATGTTGATTTATTGAGCAATATATTGCAAATTAATCCTAAATTAAAGGGGCAGTTTGTTCTAGATGATGCCATGAGTATCGTGTTCGTGCCAGATCCTCTCGAGATCGATCCTAAAACAAAGTATAATCTTACATTAAATCTACAAAAAGTATATCCTAGCATTGTAGACTCTTTTCGTATTTTTAATAGCACAGTTCAGTTTTCACCAATTTATATAAGTTTGTCAAATGAATATCCTAAGGCTTCTTTGATTCATGAGGGTAAGTTAGAGTGTAGCTTTAAGATTAAGTGTAATGTACCTTTGACTTTGGAGCAATTGAAGAAAAATATAAAAATTTCTGTTGGCAAAAAAGAAATTTTAGATTATCAGTTACAAGCAAATTCAGAATTGGAATGGCAGGGAACTATTTCAAATTTGGAGAAAACAAATATTAGAGAAAAGCTAACATTTGAATGGTACTCACTTCCAGAAATGAAGAAGGAAATGAGTAAGCTAATTGTAGATTTGCCTGTTGGAGATGAGTTTGTGATTACAGGTGTTAAAGTCTTCAATGAGCCAAGTAGGATGGTATCGATTTATCTTTCAGATCCGATTGATCCATTAATCGATTTGAGAGGAATCATTAGTTTTAAGAATACAAACTCGCAATACAGAATTGAAAATCAAGGCAACCAGATCAATGCATTCTTTAATGAAGAAATGAATTCTGAAGAACTAGATTTGGAAGTCCAGTTGATGTTGAAAAATAAAGAGGGTAAAGTTTTAAGTGAAAGTTTTGAGACTAAAATTCAGTTCAGTTCAGTTAAGCCGAAAGTGAAGTTTTTAGATGCTTTCTCCAATTATATTTTGCCTATGGAAAAAGAGGCAATCATTAAGTTTCAAACTATAAATTTGAAAAAAGTTGACATTGAAATTTTTAAAATTTTTTCAAATAATGTATTGTATAATATGCATGTCAACAATGGCAATGGTTTCATCCGAGAAACCAAGCTAGGGAGAGTTATTCATCAAGAAACCATCTCACTTGATGTAACAGAGAAAGATGTTTGGAAGACTTATGGCGTTAATATCAATAAGTTTGTTAAAGAAGATCCAGCAGCATTGTATGAATTAAGGATTACATTCAAGCCAGAATACTCTGATTATGATTGCATAAAGCCAGTCATCATTCCTGAAAAAAGAGAAGATAATTTCTCTGGTGACCCATCAATTAATTCCAATTGGGTTGATTATTGGCCTTATGAGTATTTGGAAGCAGAAGGAGATGAAGAAGTAAATTACAATAGTGAAGATCCTTGTAGTCTGAATTATTACACCTCAACGAATTTCGTCCGAAAGAATATCCTAGCTTCGAATATTTGTGCACAAGCGAAACAAAGCGCCGATAAAAAGAATGTGTTGATTTCTGTACTTAATATTCTTGATGGAAAGTTTATTTCTGGAGCAAAAGTTAAGTATTATGACGAGCAATTGCAAGTACTTGGAGAAGCTAAAACTAATGGAGAAGGGAATTGCACTATCGCTGCTAGTATTCCAATAGCATATATAATTGTTGAAGCAGATCATCAATATAGCTACTTGTCATTAAATGAATCCCGTTCTTTAGCCTTAAGTGAATTTAATGTAGCGGGAGTGAAGTCATCTGATGGAATTAAATCCTGTATATATTCTGAAAGAGAAGTATGGCGGCCTGGTGATGCTATTTTTGTAAATATCATTACATATAGTCCGAAGAAAAATCTTCCAGATAATTTTCCAGTGTTGCTTGAATTTTTTAATAGTAGAGGGATCAAAGTTTTTACAAAACTAATCCAAGAATCAAAACTGGGACATTACCAAGCCGTTATTCCGACTTCGAAATCATATCAGACTGGAAAGTATAATTTGGTATGCAAGATTGCAAATGAACAATTTAATAAGTCGTATTGGATCGAGGCAATCAAGCCTAATCGATTTATTGCAGAATGGGATATTCCAGCAATAGATAATAGCAATAGTAAGACTGCTGAATTGAAGTTAGACGTAAAGTACCTACATGGTGCTAGTGTGAAGTATGCACAAACCAAAGTAGAGTTTATTTACAAGCGGATTGCTCCAGATTTTGAGGATTTTCCTAATTATAATTTTTTGAATCTTGAAGAAGTGCAATCGACGACGAGAGATTATGTATTTGATGGTGAATCAAGATCTGATGGTAGGTGCATTATAAATTTGAAGAAGTATGATTTTTCAAAATTTAGTGGTTTCATACAAGCTAGTTTATTGTCAAGGATAGCAGATAATACTGGCGACATTAGTACTCAAAATAAGAGTTTTGTCATTAAGCCATCAAATGAATATATTGGAATTCGTATACCAGAATCGCCTTATGGGAAGAAGCTGGAATATGATAAAGCCCAGATTATTGATATTGTTTGCATTGATAAAATGGGAAAGCCTATTAAGAATCGAAAAGTGGATGTGGAATTGTTTAAAGTGAATTGGGATTGGTGGTACGAAGTTAATCACAACAGAAGTAGTTATATTAGCGATAAGTCAAAATCAAAAGTTGAATCTAAATCATTCACGACTGATGCAAACGGTAAGATAAAATATGAACTTAAGCTTATGTCTTATGATCGATTTTACGTTAAAGTAACTAATGCTGAGAATAAATATGTTGCTGGTGATTTCTTTTATACGGGTTGGCCAGAGGACGAAGAGAAAAATGAATACGCTTCAATCGTGCGCTTTTCAGCAGCAAAGAAGGCATATCAAATAGGGGAGAAAGTTGAACTGCAATTGCCTGAAGCTGTAAATTCATTATATCTTATTCACATTATTAAAGAAGATAAAATATTAAAAACATATCAATTTGAAGCAGATAAAACAAAAGGTAAATTTGATTTTATTGTAACAGAAGATATGATCCCGAACGTCTATGTCGATCTTTCAATCATTCAAAAAGTGGGGAATAAACGTTCTGATCTACCATTGCGTTTATATGGGATTTTACCTTTGGAGATTAGAGATCTCAATACTATTTTGGAACCTCAAATTGTAATGAAAGATAAGGTAGAGCCTGGTGAGGAATTTACAGTGGAGCTTAATGAAAAAAAGAATAAAGAAATGGCTTATCAGATATTTATTGTTGATGAAGGACTTTTGTCTTTAACCAATTATAAAGTACCTGATGTTCATAGTGCAATTTTTGCAAAAGAAGCACTTAGCATTTTTAGCTTTGATAATATCAATGAAGTTATTGGGGTGCAGAATGTTGTTACTTCAAATGTGTATAGTATTGGTGGAGATAAAGCTAAGTTGGCGCTTGATGGAGATAAAAAGTCCGATCGTTTTACGCCTGTAGTAATCAATGGTGGATTGCACATATTGAAACCAGGAGCAAAGAATTTGCATAAGTTTAAAATAAATAATTATATAGGTGCTGTTAGAGTAATGGTGGTAGCCAATAATAGAAAAGCATTTGGATCCACAGAAAAAAGTGTAAAAGTTAAAAGTGATCTCATGGCAGAAATCACATGTCCAAAAGTGCTCAATACAAACGATAATTTGGAACTTCCTATAACAATCTTTAATTATAATAAAAATATATCTTCAGCTGAAGTAGAATTGATCGCTTCACCTAATATTCAAATTTCAGGAAGTAAAAAGCAAACAGTAAGATTTGATGGCCTTACTGAGAAAATCATTTTTGTTCCAGTTATATTAGACAAATTTGCGGGAAAGGCATTTTTAGAAGCTAAGGTTCACTCAGGGAGCAATTCATCTTCCCATAAATTAGAATTTAATATTCTAAATCCTAACCCAACAATAACTGAAGCGAATTCTTTCTGGATAGAACCTAATCAAGAACTCGATCTCCAATTGACACAGGATAAATTTGAGTTACTTGAAAAGCAGAAAATTGAAGTATCCAATGGACTCGCATCAAGTTTTACAAAGTCAATTCAGAATTTAATCAATTACCCTCATGGCTGTCTTGAACAAACCATTTCTGCTGCATTTCCACAATTATATGTCAATAAAATAGTGAATGTGAATGAACTCTCTAATGAAAAGATTCTTGAGAATATTCAAGCAGCTTTTTCAAAATTGAAAAATTTTCAAAATGGTGATGGTGCATTTTCATATTGGCCAGGCTCTAGATCTGTTGATGAATGGGCATCTGTTTATGCAGGACATTTTTTAGTAGAAGCAAAAAAGAATAGCTACACTGTTCCGTCCGGAATGTTAGAATCCTGGTATAAATACAGTAGCTATATGTCCTCTCAGTTTGATAAATTAAAGTACAGTTATTCTATCGAAATTCAATGCTATAGATTGTATGTATTGAGTAAGTATGGAAAGCCTGATTTTGCATCGATGAATAGAATGGCTTCTGTGAGTGGAAAATCATTGGTGGCAACTTGGTTTTTGGCAGGAGCTTATGCTGTTACAGGGAATAAAGATATTGCTGAAAATTTGGTGGAAAAATTGGGTAAAGATGTGAGTCCATATCGCGATTCAGAATATACCTATGGTTCCGACTTTCGAGATCATTGTATGATTGCCATGATTCTTTCAGATATGGGAAAGCAGTCTGATGCGAGAAGCTTATTGCAAAAGATTTCAAAAAATTCAAAAATTAATTCAAACTATACCACTCAAGAAAATGTATTTTTTGTACTTGCTGTAGAAAAAGTTTTTGGTCAAGTAGGCAATACCAGTGAAATGAATTATAGCTATTTTGATGGTAAAAAGAGTCAAGATATTAAATCTTCAAAATTTATAATGAATCATGATTTGGATATAAACTTGAATAGAACTAAGATTAGAAATAACTCAAAATCAGTTATTCATGTCTCGCTAGTCCAAATAGGAAAACTTAAATCACAATATACCTCCGAGGTCGCTCAAGGAATTTCAATCAAGAATTCAATGACGTATCAGAATGGTAAAGCAATAGATTATAGTCATGTAAATCAAGGAGAAGATATAAAATTACAAGTTGAAGTGTATAATAATGGAAGCTCTGGAAATATTAAAAATTTAGCTTTGACTACAGTCATACCTCCAGGATTTGAGATTCGGAATGAAAGATTTATTTTTGATCAAGAAAGTCAAAATTTGGATTTTCAAGATATCAAAGATGATAGAGTCATGAGTTATTTTAATTTGAATACAGGTCAAAAGAAGAATATTGTAATTCATTTGACTGCAGCCTATCGAGGTAAATATGAAAAGGCTTCTATAGTGTGCGAAGCAATGTATGATCCAAATATTTTTGCAAGGCAATATACAGAGCAGATTGTTATTAGATAATGGTTTGGTTTAAGTATGGAACTTATAGTCTATTTATGGCAATATTATTTGCAATATTTAGCACTTATTTTATTTTTCAGAAGGAGGCCTATTCTTATGTTGCATTAGATTCAAAGGAAGAGGTACTCATAAGTAAAATTGCAAAAGATGGTCAATGGCGATTTCCGATTTCAAATGTTCCTGATTCAAATTATATTGCAAGTTTATTAGAATTTGAGGATAAAAGATTTTTTTACCATTTGGGTGTAGATCCTCTAGCAATTCTAAGAGCAATCAAGCAAAATATTGCTAAGTCTAGAGTAGTAAGCGGAGGAAGTACGATTACAATGCAGTTATCTCGAATGGTTTTGAAACATAAAACTCGAAGTATTTTTGCAAAACTATCTGAAATGATAGTAGCAATAGGACTTGAGTTTCGATTTTCGAAATCTCAAATCCTTAAATTGTATTCTATATATGCATCATATGGCGGTAATATAGTTGGAATCGGAACTGCTAAATGGAAGTACTTTAATAAATATAATATTCAATTAAGTTTTGCTGAAGCAGCTACACTTGCAGTACTCCCTCATCAGCCTTCATTAATTCATACAAGTAAAAATAATGATAGGTTATTGCATAAACGAAATAGTCTATTGTTGAGATTAAAAAAGAGTAATTTTATTTCAGATCTTGATTATAAATTAGCTATTCTTGAGCCTTTGCCTATACAAAAAAACAATTTAAGCAGAGCTTCTACACATGCTTTAGATTACTTAATTAAGACATATCCTGATCGTTATATATTTTATACGACTATCGACCCACAGATATTACGTATGGCATCTCAGATTTTATACCTTAACCACAATCAATTTAAAGAAAATCTTATTTCAAATGCCGCTTGTTTGGTCGTGGAAAATTCATCTCAAAAAGTT
>Ga0138256_10005887_pt1 | contig 12989 bp, 15 predicted proteins | sample KNB2016incub_MG_FD_105486 | JGI IMG/M metagenome (GOLD analysis project Ga0138256, IMG submission 105486) | Active sludge microbial communities from wastewater in Klosterneuburg, Austria - KNB2014incub_MG | ecosystem: Engineered > WWTP > Activated sludge > Unclassified | place: Austria... | reverse complement strand
TCCGACCTCTCTCAGGTCGGATTCCCTGGGCGACGCGATATCCCGGGTAATTCTGTTTCTTCCGCTCGCCTGGAACCAGTCGCGCACATTGCCAGGACCGTGACTCACCGGCGTTTCCCGATGTGCGCATCTCAATCCGGTTCGCCACTACCACACCCAGCACCTGGCGACTAAAATCTGGCGGCCATGTTGCATCCAGAGATGCTCACTTCGGTGTCCCGGCTCAGAAATTCATCCATTCATTCAGACTATCATGCCTCACGATCAACAGCCGCAGGACCAGATCTCCAGCGACGTCATTGACTATCCCGCACGCGACATGACCATCACGGTCGGCACTGGAATATCAGTCGGCCAACTCGCTAAAATTCTAAAGCAGGAGAATCAGCAGCTTCCCATCGATGTTGCCAGCGGCGAGATGACGATTCGCGAACTGGTGGATTCCGACATCAGCGGACCACGGCAATTTGGCTACGGCACGCTGCGGGATTATGTGATTGGAATTGAAGCCAGCGATGGAAGCGGCCGTGTGTTTCACGCTGGCGGACGAGTGGTGAAGAATGTGGCAGGTTACGATCTGTGCCGATTGCTGATCGGGGCCAGGGGACAACTGGGAACGCTGCGACATGTGACATTCAAACTGAAACCACTTCCCGCAGAACACTGTCTAACGATTGCCGCCTTCCGATCACTGAAAGATCTTGCGTCCGCGCTGGACAGACTGAACCTGACATCGACCACGCCTCAAATTTTGGATGTAGTCAATCGCAGCGCATGCGGCAGCGTGTTGCAGGGTATTGACCCTGCACTCGACCTGACGATGTTGCCAGAGGCCGCTGCATTGCTGGTGCTGGGATTCGATGGTTCGCACACGGCGTGCGAGTGGCAGACGAAGACTGTCACGGCGGAGTTGCATGGCACCGCAAGCACTGTGATCGCCTGCACGCGGGGAGAAGCGGTGACGCTGTACTGCGAGGCGGCAATGATGTTCTCGCATTCGCAGCCTTCGACTCAGGAGGCGTGGCTGGCAAAAGTTGTGACTCTGCCATCGCGTGTCGATGCCGTGTTGCGGGTCGCGGAAGAATTCAGCCTGAAAGCCTGCGGTCGAGCTGGAAAAGGGATCATTTTCCTGCGGCCCGGGCCATCTGTCATCGACGAGGCGACGATTCGCAGCCGTCTGAGTGAGATCGTTCACGACTGTTCCGGGTTTGTCGAGTTTCAGACTCCCGGCGAAACATGGAGATACCCAGCGGCAGCTCCGACGGTGGAACGGTATGCTGAATCGCTGAAGAAGTTGCTTGGTTAAGGTTCATACGCCTGGACGATTCGGAGAACGGTGCAAGACTTCGCCTCCGACCTTCATTGTAGAACAGTCGTCCCAACTGTTCCGGTCTGGGGCTCTAAATCCACTCAAATGTCACTTCGCTGAAAAAGCATTTAACCGATATGTCGCAAACTCAGTCCCCAACACCCGGTACGCCACCGACTTCGCTTCCCGCATCGCCCGCCTCATCGACAGAACTGCTGCCGAAGTTTGGCCAGTCCATTCCCTACGACCGATTTCTCGATTGTGTCCATTGTGGACTCTGCACGTCCGCGTGCCCCACGTATGTCGAGACCGGCGACGAAAACGACAGTCCGCGCGGACGAATTTATCTGATGCGATCGGTTGTCGATGGCAGGCTGCCGCTGACGGACAACGTGCGCCGTCATCTGGATTTGTGCCTCGACTGCCGCAGTTGTGAAACGGCGTGTCCCAGTGGTGTGCAATACGGTCGGCTGATCGAACCCTTTCGCGTCGAAATGCACGAACTCGCAATACCATCGGCGGCCTCCGACTCGACACACGAAACCACGTCTCCTCAAACGCCGCATCGTCCGGACTGGTTCCATCGCTGGATTATGTACGGTCTGTTTCCACATCGTTACCGCATGCGATGGGCGCTAATGCCCGCGCGAGTGGCGCAGTTGCTGAAGCTGGATGTTTTGGCCGAGCGAATCGGACTGACCCGCCTGTTGCCGGGGAAGCTGCGGCGCATGCAGGCGCAGTTGCCAAAACTCAAAGCCGGACTTCCGGAGTTGCCCGCGTTCCTTCCGGCAAAGGGAATTCGTCGTGCCCGCGTGGGATTCTTCATTGGCTGCGTCGCGGACGCGATGTTTCGTCACGTCCACTGGGCCACAGTCCGCGTGCTGCAGGAAAACGGCTGTGACGTGATCATTCCACGAAGCCAGGGTTGCTGCGGAGCCATTCACTATCACAGCGGTGCCTCGCAGCCCGCACTGGATCTAATGCGACAAAATATGACTGCGTTTCAAGGCGAGAACCTGGACGCCATCATCGTCAACGTCGCTGGTTGCGGAGCGATGATGAAGGACTACGGACACATTCAGGAAGAGCTCGCGGCAACACATTCGGCCACGGCGGACGTATCCAACCAGCACGCAGCCAACCAGCAAGCAGCCAACCAGCACGGTGACAAAAATCCCTCGACAGAATTCTGCGGTTTGGTGAAGGACATCAGTGAGTTTTTAATGACGCTTGGTCCCGTCAAGCCGGAAGGGCGAATTGACGCGGTCGTCGCCTATCAGGATGCCTGCCATCTGCAGCACGCTCAAAAGATTCGTCAGCAGCCGCGAGACTTGCTCAAACTGATCCCTGGAATTTCTCTACAGCCAATCGCTGAATCCGAACTCTGCTGCGGTGCCGCCGGAAGCTATAATCTGACTCAGCCGGAAATGGCCGATCGCCTCGGGCAGCGAAAAGTCGGCTGCCTGATGGATGTCAAACCGGACATCATCGTGTCAGGTAATGCGGGCTGTTCTCTGCAACTGCAGGCAAAACTGAAAGAAGCGGGACACAGCGTCGCCGTATTGCACCCGATGGAGTTGCTGGACATCAGCTACCGTGGCGGACAATTGAACGAACACTTCTGACGACACTGGAACCCATGCCGAACCTGCCTGAAATCCGCGCCGTCGTGTTTGATCTCGATGGTTTGATGCTCAACACCGAAGATGTTTTCGATCTTGCCGGAAAGCAATTGCTGGAACGTCGTGGTCTGGAAATGACCGACGACATCCGGCACCGCATGCTTGGCCGACGTCCGGTCGATGCCTTCAACGCCCTCAAGTCGCTCACCGGCATGACGGATCGTATCGAAGATCTGATGCACGAGACAAAAGAACTGTTCGAAGCGATCGCCGAGAACACACTAACGACGATGCCGGGATTACACGATGTGCTGGAATTGATCGAATCGCGTGACTTGCCGCGCGCCGTGGCAACGTCTTCACCGCGATCTTACATGACACAACTGCTGGAACGATTTGGACTGCTCCACCGCTTCCATTTCACTTTGACCGCTGAAGATGTGACGCACGGAAAGCCGCATCCCGAGATCTATCTGATGGCCGCGAGTATGCTCAACGTGCCGCCCTCCCAGATGCTGGTTCTCGAAGACAGCGAAACCGGCACCCGCGCCGCTGCCACTGCCGGAGCATACATCGTCTCTGTCCCCAATCGCCACACGGCAGTCGGCGACTTCAGCATGAGCCGCCTGCGCATCGACAGCCTGCTCGACAAACGGTTGCATGATTTGTTGCGGTAGCTGCGCAAAGACCGCCAAGCATGGTGCGTCACGATTCGTAGCACCAGGCACAATCTGGGGTGCGCGATAAATAGAAGGTTCATGATTCGCCGTGCAGAGCCTCATCGTTGAGTCGCTTGTCTTCGTCCCGATAAATGTGGAACTCACTACTGATCAGGAAATCCTCTATCGCGATCGCGAGCCGACGCTGGAGCTCCTTGAATCCGGACGGCCGTGGAGTTTCACCGGAGACGGCAATCTCTTTCGTCTCGTCTCGGAGGCCCTGCGAATTCAGTTTGCGTATCTTTTTGATCCAGTCCTTGCGGTTCACACGTCGCTTGTCGAGCCGCTGCCGCATCAGATTACCGCTGTCTATGAAGAAATGCTCACGCGGCAACCGCTTCGGTTTCTCCTCGCGGACGCCCCCGGTGCCGGCAAGACGATTATGGCCGGACTGTTGATTAAAGAACTGATTGTCCGTGGCGATCTGAAGCGCTGCATGATCGTTTCACCGGGCAATCTGGTTGAGCAATGGCAGGATGAACTCAGCGAGAAATTCCAGTTGCCGTTCGAAATCATGACAAATGACAAATTCGAATCGGCGCACAGTGGTAACTGGTTTTTGGAGAACGACCTGGTCATCTGCCGCCTCGACAAGCTCAGTCGCAACGAATCGGTACAGGACAAGTTGCATGTAACCGACTGGAGCAACGCTTCGGCCGCATTCACCGTATCGGCCAGACAAATGTGTGCCATCTCTGGAATGTCGTAGCGGGCGAGACGCGGGAAGGCGACGTATTTCGACGACTATTGGAGAAGCAGGAAGTTGAACGAGAAGCCCTTGGCGGAGCGGTCTTTGACGTGCTCGGAAAGGCAATCGAAGGCCGGAGACTTCGTGACCTGCTGCAGGAAGCGATTCTCGATGGCAACCAACCCGAGGTTCGAGCGAGGTTAAAGGAAAAGGTGGAAGGAGCCCTCGATCACGCTCGTCTTCGGGAGCTGATTGAGGATCGTTCGCTGGAACACGAGACGATGGATACGTCACGAGTCCGCGAGATCCGCGCAACGATGGAACGCGCCGGTGCGCGACGACTGCAACCATATTTTATCGCGACGTTTTTCCGTGATGCGTTCGCGCACCTCGGTGGCAAACTTCGCGAACGCGAAAGCAAACGATTTGAGATCAGCCACGTCCCCGCCGATGTTCGCAATCGCGATCGACAGATTGGAACGCGAAATAAACTTCAGCGAAAATACGAACGCATTACGTTCGACAAGCAACTCATCAACGTCGAGGGTCAGCGGCAAGCGGCATTTGTGTGCCCCGGACATCCATTGCTCGACACCTGCATCGACCTCATCTTCGAACGTTACCGCGACCTGTTGAAGCAGGGAGCGATCCTGATCAACGAGGCGGATCCGTCAGAAGAAGTCCGAGCACTCTTCTACCTGGAGCATACGATTCAGGATGGTCGCACCACGGACAGCGGTGTTCGGCGTGCCGTCAGCCGTCAGCTTCAGTTCGTCACCATTGATCGTGACGACAAAGTCCGCTCCGCAGGATACGCGCCGTATCTCGACTATCACCCCGTCACAGAGGAAGAACTTGCCTCGATTCAGCCACTTCTCGAGGAAGATTGGCTCACTCGCGATTTAGAAGAACGAGCTATCGAATACGCAATCTCTGAGCTTGTGCCTCGACATGTCCAGGAAGTTCGCGGCCGGAAAGATGCGATGATTGATAAGACGATTCAGGCAGTCACGGAATGGCTCACCAAGGAGTACATGCACTGGGATAATCGCGCACAGCAACTGAAGGCTCAGGAAGAAGCTGGCAAGACCCCGAAGCTCAACTCGCAGAAAGCGGAACAGCGTGCCGACGATCTGCAAACGCGGCTGAAAAAGCGATTGGAAGAACTGGATCAGGAAAAGCAACTGTCGCCAAAATCTCCGATCGCCGTGGGAGGAGCCCTGGTACTTTCCAACGGGATGTTGCGAAAGCTCTGCGGTTATCAGCAGAATGGGGATGACATTCATGCTCGCGAAACGAAACGTGTTGAAATGATCGCTATGAAGGCGGTCATGGAAGCTGAGGAAGCGCTCGGGCATTCACCACGCGACGTCAGTGAAGACAAGTGTGGCTATGACATCGAATCGATCGATGGTCAGACGAAACGGCTCAGGTTCATCGAAGTCAAAGGGCGAGTCGTCGGCGCAGACACCGTCACGATTACCCGCAACGAGATCGTGACGGGCATCAATTCTTCAACGAGTTTTATTCTCGCGATCGTCCAGGTAAATGGCGACAAGCCAATGGCACCCGTCTATGTGCGAACTCCGTTTGAACGCGAACCGGATTTCGATGTCACGAGTGTCAACTACAAGTTGAACGAGATGCTCCAGCGGGGAGGTCCGCCGACATGAGTGACGTTCCAATGCTTGAGCAGTGGATGCGGGACACCGAAGGCGAGAACCTCGAATTCAAGTCGGCTCGCAACAACTTCCATTTTGACGAATTGACGCAGTACAGACAGTCGCCACGGAATCGCCGTGTCGCAGAAATCTTTGCCCTTTGCGGACTGGTTGAACGCGCTGGCCAGGGCGTCGATTTGATGTACTGCGATGCGATCCGACAGAGCAAACTGCGTCCTGACTTCACAAGGTCGGACCAGTATACCGTGAGCGTTTTACTTGCCGGACGAATCCGAAATACGGCATTCATTCGCTTTCTCAAGCAGTTCGAGTCTGACGACCTGGAACAACTGGGAACTGACCAATGGCTGGTTGTGGACTCACTGAGTCGTGAGGAACCGATTCCTGTTGATTTGTTGCCATGCACGAATCACCTGATCGAACTGGGGATGGTCGTTCGTACGGGACCTGGGCGGTTGATCTTGTCCGAGGCGTACTACCGGTTTCAGGGTCGCGAAGAGACCTACAATCGCCTGCGTGAAAAAGAAATTCGGAAAGAGGTCCTGGTGGGAGCAGCACCTCACCCAGCGTGCCTTTGATGGCTCCTCGATGACAGATTTGGAAGCTCTTTTGCCGGGGATTGATCGGAAGGACGTAAAGAAACTTATGGACGAACTGCGGGATGAAGGCCGGGTCCACATTCGCGGCGAACGTCGCTGGGCGCGGTGGTATCCTGGACCCGATCGAAACATTGATGAAACTTGAGGAAGGAAGGAATCTATGACCTTCTATGACCCAAAACGGCCTGTTTTTTACGCTTCTCAAAATCAGTGTGACGCCACAAGTCGTTTTCATGAAACAATTTAGAACAAAATTCCTATGGCCTTCTATAACCTGAATCGACAGATTTTCTGACTCTACCGAAATCTATGTGTTCGATTTCTGAACCACGAATCACACGAATCACACGAATTTTTGTGGCGATTCATTCGTGAAATTCGTGTCATTCGTGGTTGCAAACTCTTCAAATAATGCATGTTCCGCAGAGAACATAGAAAACTGTAGAGTGAGGGGATTTTCGAAAAATGACCAAGTACCGCAAAAAACTGATCGAGGTGGCCTTGCCTCTGGAAGCGATCAACGTTGCGTCAGCACGCGAGAAGTCGATTCGGCACGGACATCCATCAACGCTGCACTTGTGGTGGGCACGGCGGCCGTTGGCTGCCTGTCGGGCCGTGCTGTTTTCGTCGCTGGTGAACGATCCGGAAGACGATCCGATGTACGGAATCGACAAAGAGATTGCGTACACCGAGCGAGTGAAACTGTTCGATCTGATCGAAGAACTGGTCATGTGGGACAACAGCAATAACCCGCGAGTCATCAACGCCGCTCGGCTGGAGATCGCTCGCAGCATTGCTGCCAACAAGGTTACGGATAAGGAGTTGAAGGACAACACGCCGCTGGTCGCCAATGCCCCCAAACTGACAGATCAACAGTCGAAGTGTCTCCCCGATCCGCCGTCGGTCGCCGCCAAATTGCTGGCCGACATTCAACGAGCTAAAGGCAACGAAGCCAGCGAAGTCGCGCGCGAATTGTCCTACCGGCTCTACAGCACCTGCGAACGCAAGAGCTGGGCCGGCGAGGCGCGCAGCTATAATGGCCTAGTCGTAAGTTGGCCGGAAGTCTCGCGGTTGGCTCGTCAATTGAAGAAGACAGGACCAAGCGCTACGCAACAGGACATGTTCTAAGTATCAAATTCTTTCCCAGGAGAAATACCATGACTGAACCATCCGTTGAAGAACGGCTGGCCAGAATTGAAGAAGAACTGAAAGAGATTAAAACGCGACTGGATCGCCCGACAAAAGAGAATTGGATTTCAAGAATGCGGGGCCAGTTCCGGGATGATCCGGTCTTTGATGAAATTGTTCGTCTCGGTAAGGAATTGCGCGACGCCGAATTGCCACCCGACGACAATAACGATTCCGAGTAGCGAATACTGGGGTTAACGTTCGAGGACTGGACTTAAATAGCGACATCGAATCGAGAAAAAATCGGCGATGCTATCACGCTGTTCCGGAATGGCATCAAGCCGTTCGTTGAACGCGAATTGCATTCGCACTACGGCGACGACTGGAAGAAGATGGTCGGTGAAACATTGCGATTCGATCCGGGCGAAGACTGGGATACATGGGCCTATCTGGCTGCCATGTGGGAATCATGGAATCTGGTTTTCCGCAACACGCTGGGTCATGCCGAGCGCAGTATCGTTTCCGAACTGCGCGACGTTCGCAACAAGTGGGCTCACGAGAAACCCTTCTCGTCCGACGACACTTACCGAGCGATGGACAGCATGGAACGACTGCTGGAAGCGATGTCGGCGGGCGACGTCGCGCTGGCCATCAACCAGCAGAAGATGGAGATCATGCGGCTGAAGCTGGCCGAGCAAACTCGGCACGATGCTAAACGCCGAGCCGCTGGAGCGACCGAAGGAAGTCCGGCCAACGGTTTGCCTTCCTGGCGTGACATCATCGAACCACACGATGACGTGGCTTCCGGAAATTACCAGCAGGCGGAGTTTGCGGCTGACCTGAATCAGGTTTACACGAATCGTGCCTCCGCCGAATACGGCGATCCCGTCGAGTTCTTCCGCCGCACCTATCTGACGCAAGGGTTGCGAGACCTGCTGACTAATTCACTAAAGCGGCTCGTGCTGGGCAAGAGTGACCCGGTGGTGGCTCTGCAAACCAACTTCGGTGGCGGCAAGACGCACTCGATGCTGGCTCTGTTTCACATGTTCTCTGGAACGCCGTTCAACCAGCTTCCGAACGTGGATGATCTGATTTCCGCACTCGGCATCGAAGAACTCCCTGCCGTGAAACGCAGTGTGCTGGTCGGTCAGTATCTGTCGCCCGGCGAAATCCACAAGATGCCGGACGGAACCAAAGTCAGGACGTTGTGGGGCGAGATGGCATGGCAACTGGCGGGCAAGAAGGGCTACGAATTGGTCCGTCAGGCCGACGAAAGCGGCACGAATCCGGGGCGTTCGCTGATCAAGCTGTTCGACATGGCTGGCCCGTGTTTGATCCTGATCGACGAATGGATTGCCTATGCTCGTCAGCTCTACGAGAAGCATGATCTTCCGGCTGGCAGCTTCGACACGCAATTCACGTTCGCTCAGGCATTGACCGAAGCCGCAGCGGATTCAAAGAACACGTTTGTTGTGTTGAGCGTTCCTTCATCGGACATTGAACTGGGTGGCTCGGCTGGTAAGGAAGCACTCAACCGGCTGGAAAACGTCGTGGCTCGAAAAGAAGCCACCTGGCAACCCGCCAGCAGCGAAGAAGGTTTTGAAATCGTTCGCCGCCGCTTGTTCAAGCCGATCGCATCGGAAGACTTATTCCGCCAGCGGGATACTGTGGTTCGAGCGTTCATCGAAAACTATCGAGCCGGTGGAAAAGACTTTCCCGCTGATGCCAGTTCTGCGGACTACGAAAAGCGGATGAAGTCAGCGTTCCCGATTCATCCCGACGTGTTCGACCGGCTCTACGCGGAATGGTCGACCCTTGATCGCTTTCAACGCACTCGCGGTGTCCTGCGCTTGATGGCCGCCGTCATTCATGAGTTGTGGGAACAAGGTGATCAGAATCTGATGATCCTTCCCGGCATGTTGCCTCTGCACCAGCCAGTCGTAACGAAGGAGTTGATTCGCTATCTGGAGCCGTCATGGCCGGTGATCGTGGAAGCCGACGTGGACGGTCCCGATTCCACACCGCTTTCGATCGACCGCGAAAACTCGAACCTTGGTCGATTCTCAGCAACTCGTCGCGTTGCCCGGACCGTGTTCCTTGGCACGGCACCGATGCGAGGAACTGTCAATCGGGGCAAAGACATTCGCCAGATCAATCTCGGTTGCGTTCAGCCCGGCGAGAGCACCGCGACATTCGGCGATGCACTCAGACGATTACAGAACAAAGCAAAATACCTGCACACCGACAGCGAACGCACCTATTACGATCCCGCTCAGAATATCAGCCGTGACGCGGAATCACGCAAAGAAGACTTTAGCAATGACGCCGTTCATGAACGAATTTCCAAGCTGATCAAGACGACCAAAAAGGATAAGGCGGACTTTGAACGGGTTCATCCGTGTCCGTCGTCGCCTTCTGAGGTTGTCGATGAACCATCAGCGCGGCTCGTGATTCTTCCACCCGTCGAAACACACACGTCAGCAAACACGGATTCGCGTGCCGTCAAACAGGCCGAGGCATATCTCAACTCTCGTGGCTCCGGACCTCGCATTTATCGAAACATGCTGGTGTTCGCGGCAGCCGATCACACGCGACTCACGGAGTTGGAAGACGCCGTCCGCTGGAGCATGGCCTGGGACGCCATCTACGCCAAGCGGGAAGAGTTGGACTTGAATCAGTCTCAGATCCGAACCGCAGACGCCAAGCGGAAAGAGTGGGAAGGTGTCGTCGGCCAGCGAATCAGCGAAACCTATTGCTGGCTGATCGTGCCGACCCAACTCAAATCCAGCGAACCAATGAGCTACGAGGCATTCCGGCTTCGCGGTTCCGATTCCATCGCCGAACGAGCCACAAAGAAACTCGCCGACCAGGGAGCGTTGGTCACGGTCTATGGCAGCAACTTGTTGCGTATGGTTCTCGACGGTATTCCGCTCTGGCGCGGCAATCACGTGTTGGTCAAGCAATTGTGCGAAGACTTCGCTCAGTATCTGTACCTGCCACGCCTGAAGAATGATCGCGTCGTCATTGCATCGATCGAACAAGGAATCTCGCTGCTGATGTGGGCCGACGATGGATTCGCCTACGCTCAGGACTTCGACGCGGACCGAAACCAGTACATCGGTCTCACCGCCGGTCGTACCACACGAGTCACCGCCGACCACACAAGCCTGGTCGTCAAACCCAGCGTCGCTGAGGCTCAGCTAGCAGCCGCAGCGACTGCCACAACATCAACCGGCACAGGAACGACCGGCACCGGAGGAGGCACAAGTCCCGCTGGCACGACCGGCACAGGCACAAGCACCACCGGCGGAACCGAGCCAGTTGAACCACCACCAGCAAAGCCTCGGCGTTTCTACGGCACAGTAACTCTCGACGCCACCCGTCTCGGCCGAGACGCCGGCCGCATCGCCGAAGAAGTCCTCAGCCACTTAGCCAGCCTCCACGGAGCCAAAGCCGAAGTCACCCTCGACATCGAAGTCCGAATCCCCGAAGGCGTCCCCGACAACGTCGTCCGCACCGTCACCGAAAACTGCCGAACCCTGAAATTCGAAAACCAAGGTTTTGAGGTGGAGTAGTGTCCAAGCCCATGTCACAACTGCTGCCAGCCAATAGGATCCCCAGTTCATCATGTTCCCAGAGTTCTCGATTCCTGGTATAACCGGTGACGACAAGACGAGCGTCAGAGTAGAAAAAGATACTGGCCCATTCCCGGTCCGGCTCTCGCAATGCACTCAGGGAGATCATCCAGGACGCAGGAACACCAAAAATCCAGATGACCGATTCGGCACATCAAAGACAGAACGAAGCCAAAACCATGACTGAATTTCGCAAAGAGCTTGAACGCCTCATCGAACTGAACCACGCCGAACAATGGGTTCCAAACCACATTGCATTTCAGCAAATCCTTGAACGTCACGGCGACCGGATCATTGATGGTTTAATCGAATGTCTGCCCGACGAAGATGCGGAGGTCCGGCAGTTGGCTGCGGGGTTACTGGAGGAAGCAGGAAATCGAGCGGAACCAGCCGTACTTGCACTAACCGAGCGGTTAACCGACGAAAATCGCAGTGTCGTCGTGACGGCGATGTTTGCGTTGAAACGGCTAAGTCAGTTCGCCCGATCAGCAGCTCCGGCACTCAAAGTCATCTTGAGCAATGAAGGGGAACCGTATTTTCAAATCGTGGCCGCCGCGACTCTTGGCAAGATCGCTCCTGAAAATCCTGATTGTATTCCGATTTTGGTCGCCGCACTGGACGATCCAAATTCACTTCATCGGGCGGCTGGTTGTGAGTTTCTCGGAGAGCGGCGGCATTCGGCGGCCCTGAACACGATGAAATTGTTCAACGACCCAGATTTCACCGTTCGATTCGCAGCCACCAAAGCCTACTCAAAGTTTACTGGCGACTGGCTGCACGCCGTCGCTGTTTGCGTGGCGATGCTCAAAGACGAAGACGAAACGCATCGAGCGATGGGCGCTGAATGCTTGTTGAGCATTCGTCGCTACGTCGGCGATCACCTTGACTTGTTGCAAATGGCCGTAGTTGATGCCTCATGGGAATCACGACTCGATCTCGAAGAAGTACTGGCCGAACTTCGAGGCCATTAGTGTGATTGTGCCTTCGAATTCGTTGGATTTCTCAAGGGGCATGACCTTGAAGTGGATGAATGTGGTGCGATGAGCTTTGAAAAAGCGACGAATACACGCCCGTTCATTGCTTTTGTTGGCTCGTACAAGGGGCAACCATTTGTTTTCACATTGAACCTTGAGCCGATCGCAGGCACAGAAACCATGTCGCTTGAAATCGTGGACACAATCCATGACATCGTGCGGCCCTTCAATGGAGAACCATTATGAGCAACTTGATCGACGTCATCGAATCCAGTTTTGAAAACGAAGTCCTTCAATCGCCGGTCCCTGTGGTGGTTGACCTTTTTCGGGAGGCATCGCAAATATGAACGAGAAAATCAATGAGCAGGCTTTAGCCAAGCTGAAGGGCAAGCTCAATAGCGATGTGGTTTCATTGTCCCTTCGAACCACAACACCACTGAACAGCGAGCATTTCGATCAATTGCGGCACTGGGGAGGCACGCTGCTCTATGACAGTGGCATCGTCGCCGTGGTAGAGATACCGGCGGGTCGAATTGAAGAACTTGCTGCTTGGGATACCGTACTTGAAATCATCTGAACAGCAATCAAATGACCAGTAAACTCAACGTCGTCTACGCTTATTCATGGCACTTG
>Ga0138256_10005886_pt1 | contig 12990 bp, 10 predicted proteins | sample KNB2016incub_MG_FD_105486 | JGI IMG/M metagenome (GOLD analysis project Ga0138256, IMG submission 105486) | Active sludge microbial communities from wastewater in Klosterneuburg, Austria - KNB2014incub_MG | ecosystem: Engineered > WWTP > Activated sludge > Unclassified | place: Austria... | reverse complement strand
AGCACTTTACAAATAGCTTCCAGTGTGCTAAAACGTATTGCTTTTGCTTTACCCGTTTTTAATATAGAAAGATTAGATAGTGTAAGCTCCACTTTTTCCGAAAGTTCATTCAGCGACATCTTTCGCTTCGCCATCATTACATCAAGGTTTACAATAATTGGCATAGCTTAAACAGTTAAATCGTTTTCGTTTTGAATGTCTACTCCCTTTTTGAAAATAATTGCAATAATATAAACTACAGCTCCCATCAAAATAAATGCTTGACTGTCCGCCCAAAATTGGTTTAAGTTATCGGTAACAAATCCTTGATGTTTTAAACTTTTAGTTAACTGCCTGGCAATGTGGCTTAACAGTCCAATTGAAAGGGTGAAATAACTAAGTTGTAAAATTTGTCTTGCAACAAAACTGTTGAATGGTTTTGTTAAGTCCATTTTATGCATAAGCATAATAACTATGTAAAAAAGGAAGGCTTTTAAAATTGAAATGATTATAATAAAGCTATAGACACCGAAAAAAACTAATTTACTCTCTTTATACATTTCAGATAAGTCCAACTTTTGATAAAGATTTTGGACAAATTCGGGGTTATACAAGCTAAAAAAGAAATTTACTAATAAGCCCCCAGCTTCAATGGACAAGCCGACAAAGATGAGCCAAGCCACAATATGTAAGCCTTTAAATACGAAGTTGTTTGTTTTTGACATACCGGTTAAGTGTTTAATTATATCGCAAACATAATAAATATTTATTGATAAACAATAAATATTTGCTGTAAATAGACAAAACACTTAACTGCCTTTTCTTGCAGTATGAGTATCAACAAAGTGCATAAGGCGATGAAGAATACATCAGTCGTAGCTGAGCCGTGTATCGGCCGTGTATAGTTCGGATATAGTCCGATAATCTGTTTCCTGCCTATTTGCGCCAGCAAATCTTTAGTGTTATTTAGTGTGCTTTCGTGGCCAATTGTCATTGTACAGAACTCATCTTTGTTAAGCATAAAAAAAGGACTTCACTAGGAAGTCCTTTTCTAAATAGTATCAAAACATCGTTGCTTTAATTCATCCGTATAACTCTGTTACCGCCCTGATTATTCTTATTCATTTCTTCCATCATCTTTTCTCTTTCCACTTTAAACTCAGCGGCCGTATATCTTTTTTTACCCTTCGGTTCTTTTATATCATCAAGCTCGGTTTCTTTTTTAATGCTTACGGCTTTAAAAGTTTGGGTACCGTCTTTTATATCCATTTCAAGAATTAGCCCTGGCAATTGTCCTTGAAATTCCGCAGGTCCGGCAGATACAGGAATGCTGCTGGTAAACCATGCAACAATAGTTGATGTATCTTCTATTTCTTTTCGCTCCATTTTTCCATTGTCCATATTTACTTGTGTTCGTTTGCTAATGCGTTCTGAAGTTGCTTTCATGCAAGGCATATCAAGTATTGTTTTTGTTTCACCTGTCATCTTCCATTTTAAGATGCTTAAAGTATCGTCGATGATAAATGTTTTACCAAACAATTCTCTCTTTTCCACTTTTTTCTTAGTGTCAAAATTGTTGAACAGTACATCATCATTACCCGCAACTACCATTCTTATTTGTGCACCACCGCTAGTAAACGTACCGTCGTCATCCGTATTTTCTTTTTCTGCCTGCTTCCAGAGAGATTGGTTGTTGCCAAAGGAAAGTTCAAACTTGTCAACTCTTGTTTTAGGCACTTGCTGTTCCATGCCACCGGGCATACCTGCAAAGCTGAATTGCATTTGCGATGCTCTTTCATAAATTACCTTCCCCTGCGTTTGTTGTGCCATTATTCCTGTTGCGGAAAGAATGAGGCAAGTTGCTATTACAATTAATTTTCTCATATTGTCTTTATTTGCGTCAAAAGTAAATAGACGAAACTGCAAGATAAGTTAAGACACCTGTCAATAAGGTTAATAAAGGTTAATGTGTCTATAATTACCGCTCATAGTGAAGTACATTTGTCTTGCAATTCTAAGGCATGTACAAACTTAAATGGTTATCAGTTTTAATGGGTGTGGCAATAGCTGCCATCACCGGCTTCCAGGTGTACTGGCTAAAGCAAAACTATGACCGGGAGAAAAAGTCGCTACACATTAAAACAGATATGGCTTTCCGTGAAACAATCTTAAAGTTGCAGGTATCAAAATTAAAACTGGATAGTGTTAGCTGGAATGGAAAAACAGGAAACAAAGATGTAAAGATTTTTATGAGTGACGAAGGCGGTCCTGTAAGAATAAGAAGAAATCCTAAGGAAGAAGTGGTTTCCACTATCAATGTAATTGGCGACAAGTTGAAGGATTCTTTAAGAAAGAGTGGTAAAACAAAGATGGTTATCTCTCTCAACAAAACATCGGTGGATATAAATGCCGATTCTACAATTATTACCAACACCATACAAGGTCCCGGTCCTAAAAAAGGGAATCATATTTTCAACCTGCTGTACAGTGTAGATTCATTACAAGATTCAATAAGAGTAACTGAAATAGATTCTGCCTATGCAAGAGCATTGCAGGAAGAAAAGTTAAACATTCCTTTTACGATCAATAAGCTGGATAGCTCTTCTACTGACGATGGAAATGAATTTAATGAAGTAACCATCGGGCTTGCACATCCTGCTACTTACAAATTACAGCTGGGCAACACTTTCCCCTATCTGCTAAAGCAGATAATGCAACCTATCTTATTTTCTATTTTATTGTTGGGCATTACATTGCTCTCCTTTGTATTGTTGTATAGAAACCTGTTGAAGCAAAGGAAGTTGGCAGCACTAAAGAACGAATTCATCAGCAATATTACCCATGAGCTTAAAACACCAATAGCCACCGTTGGTGTTGCTATAGAAGCATTAAAGAACTTTAATGCAATGGATAACCCAGAACGTACCAGAGAATATCTTGACATATCTACTAATGAACTGCAAAGGCTTAGCTTGCTAGTTGATAAAGTGCTGAAGCTTTCCATGTTCGAGAAAAAAGAAATGGAACTAAAGTATGAACTGGTGAATCTGCAAAGCATTGCCGAAGAAGTAATCACATCATTTAAACTTCAATTAGAAAAAAGAAAAGCACAGGTTAGTTTAAATGCAACAGGGGATGTATCTGTTCGTGGAGATAGGCTACACTTATTAAGTGTAGTGTTCAACTTATTAGACAACGCCTTAAAATATTGTCGGGTGGAACCAATTATTGCAATAACAATTAAGGAAACAGACAATGCTGTTGTGTTAACTGTAAAAGATAATGGTATTGGAGTGGCACCGGAATACAGAGATAAAATATTTGAAAAATTCTTTCGCATACCACATGGCGACACACATGATGCAAAAGGCTATGGCCTTGGTCTTAGTTATGCTGCACAGGTCATTCGTCAGCACAATGGAACTATTATTGTAGCAAGTCAGGCGGGGGATGGAACAACGTTTACTATCACTTTACCAAAGAATAATGAATGAGCAAGACAAAAGTATTATATGTAGAAGATGAATTATTTCTCGGAAAGATAGTACGAGAAAGCCTGGAGAGCCGTGGTTACGAAGTAATCATGGAAGCAGACGGTGCCAAAGTAATGGATCAGTTTAAGAAAACAAACCCCGACATCTGCATACTGGATGTAATGTTGCCAAATAAAGATGGTTTTACTATAGCAGATGAAATAAGAATGCTGAATGAAGAAGTACCCATCATTTTCTTAACAGCAAAAACGCAAACAGAAGATGTGGTAAAAGGTTTTTCATTGGGTGGTAATGATTATATGCGTAAGCCATTCAGCATGGAAGAACTGATTGTACGTATTCAAAATCTGTTGCGTAATAAATCAGAAGGAGAAACAAAAATTAATGGCACTGCAGTAATAGGTAAATATAGCTTTCAGCTCAACAGGCAAACACTAAGCATTGGAAAGGAAGAAAGAAAACTTTCTTTCCGTGAAAGCGAATTGCTGCGACTCTTATATGAAAACAGGGATAAGATTATCGAAAGAAAAGATATATTGAACCTGCTCTGGGGTAATGATTCATTTTTCAACAGCCGTAACCTCGATGTGTACATCACCAAAATTCGTAGCTACCTTAAAGAAGATCCTTCTATTGAGATAATTACAATTAAAGGAGTTGGTTACAGGTTTGTAACAGCATAAATTATTTTAGAGAAAATGTTTGTGCAGGTGCATTATTTTTTAAAAAAATAAAAGTTTTATCATTTACAGGAATAATTTTTCTTACCTCTCCTTTTGTATTCATGCCGGTATTTGTATTAGCTGTAAACTTTCCATTTCCTTCCCCCTTTAAAAATAAAGAGGCCATTGCATCGTAATTACCTGTTCCTATTTCAGCGTCGTAACAATTGCCACCAATTACAATGTCTTTTATACCGTCTTTATCAAAATCTTCAATCAGCATGTCGCTAATGTAAGAAAGCTGAGCAATCTCCGGCAATGGTTCAAATTTGAAACTGTTATTCCCGTTATTAATAAAGACACCTGATTGAAAGCAGGCTGCTTTATAAACGTCCATTCCTTTTTTTTGCTCTTCAGTAAAAATATTATCAAGCGTAGCAACAGAATATAAATGATAGCGGTAGAATTTTTTCCGCATCATCGGAATCTGGTCTAGTAACTGATCTCTATGATAAATTGGGTAGCATTTTCCTTGAATATACGTTCCAAGAATTGCATCATAACTGCCATTACTATCAAAATCTTTTGCATAAATAGTACACGGCTCATTGATGTCTGCAAATATTCTTGAATTAGTTCCTCTGTTACCAGCCACAATATCGAGATCGCCGTCATTATCTATATCCACAAGTTTTAAAGTATTCCACCATCCGGTTATATTACTTAAAGTTGTGTTGATAATGTTTTTGTTTTTATCCTGGAAAGTAACTGCCGCATCTTTATTAACCAGTTTATTGTTTTCCCATTTAAAAATCATTAATGGCATCCACTCTCCGTTAATAACCAATTCACTTTTATTATCTCCATCCATATCGCCCCAAGCCGCATAGTTTACAATTCCTGCATTATTTAGTTCAGGAGCCATAGTATCTGTTACATCTTTAAAAACTCCTTGGTTATTCTGAAGGATCATGTGCTTATCATGCTTTGGAAATTTGCCGGGAGAAACTGCACCACCTACTAAAAGATCTACATCTCCATCTGCATCAAAATCTGCTGCAATTACATAAGAGCCATTGTTCATTGCCTTTGGAATTGCATTTACTGAACGGGTAAAATTTCCTTTTCCATCATTTATATAAAGCCGATCCTGATATAATGCATTTCCCGCAGGAAACTCTGCACCACCGCTTACTACATACAGATCCATGTCCTTATCGCCATCGGCATCAAAGAAAACGGCGCCGCCATCTTCAAATGCTTTGTCTTTTATAAATGATGCTTGTATTTTTTTTGTAAAACCACCAACCGTATTTTGCATCATTAATGTTCCATCGTTTCCGACGGTGCCACCAATGTAAATATCTTCAAGCCCGTCTCCATTTACATCTGCCTTGGCATAATAAGGACCTTTGCGACTGCATTTGTAGGGAATCAACGGCTCTCTCTTAAAATCAATAAAGTCGCCTTCTTTGTGTGTATAATTAAACTTGTTCTCTTTCGTTGTTTCAGTAAATAAAAAAGAATTTTTTTCTTCAGCTTGCGGCAACATTGTTGCATCTGATTCAAAGACAGTAAGTACCTGACCAACCGGCACATTATTCATTACTATCTGCTTTCCAGAAGGGAATGTAATTTCTACTTTTTGTATTTCTTTTTCAGCTCCGGTACCGAAATGTAGAAAATGCTCACTTGAAGACATATATCCTCTTTGCGGATTATAGTGTTGCATTTGTAAATTTCCTTTTTTATCAAAGAGCTTTACAATGGTACCATACACTTCTTGCTTCATTTCGCTATTCTGAAAAAAACGAAATCGTAAATATTGAGAAGGGTTAATTTCGTTCTGATTATTTTTAAGAATAAACGCTTCGTCATCGTTGTTATTGACTACAAGATCAAGGTCTCCATCATTGTCCAAATCGGCATAAGCTGCACCATTTGAAAAAGAAGGTGGTGCATCGCTCCAGGTTTGTGAATAGTTATCAAATTTTAATGTACTGTTATTGTGAAAGAAATAATTTTGGATACGTACAGAAGGAATATGACTGAACCATTCTGCAAGATTAACTTTAGAACCCATCGCCATAACTTTATTAATGGAATCCATATAAAACTCCCGGTAATCCCAATCTGAAATATCTCTTCTTAGCCCATTTGTGATGTAAATATCTTTCCAACCATCGTTATCATAATCAGCAATTAATGGAGACCATGTCCAGTCTGTTTCAGCTACACCGGCATGATAAGCCATTTCACTATAAGTGCCGTTTCCATTATTTAATTGTAAAACATTATGTGGATACTGATAGTAAAGACCGAACTTCTGCATCAGCTGATACATGTCATAATTCCTTAAAGGGACATAGAGTTGTTTTTGCCGCACCGGATCTTCAATAGCCATATCTGCTACAAACAAATCTTCAAGGCCATCATTATTAAAATCACCAACATCTGAACCCATTGATGACAAGGAAATGTGGTGAAAATAATCAGTAAGTTTTTCTGAAAATGTTCCGTTGTGGTTATTAATGTACAGATAATCTGGCTTTTTAAAATCATTGGCAACATAAATATCAGGCCATCCATCTTTATTGAAATCTGTAATGGAAACACTTAATCCATATGCATGACTTATAACACCGGCTTTTTTGCTAATATCAATAAAATGACCATCCTTGTTTTCATAAAGTCGGTGACTGATGTATTGTGAAGTAGTATCATCAATCATCACCATTTTCCCATTTTCCATTTTGGCATTAACAACCATTGTGGAACTAAAAGTAGGCGGATGATTAATGAGAAACGCATCCATATCTCCATCTCGATCATAATCCAGAAAATAAGTTTGCGTTGTATAGCTTGCATCATCTAAACCATATTCTTTTGCTTTGTCTGTAAACGTTAGGTCTTTATTATTGATATAAATAATTTTTTTTCTGTACTGTGTATCAAAAGGCCCGGATTTGGAAACAACGATATCCAGCCATCCGTCACCATTGATGTCAATCATATTAACACCTGTTTTAATTCCCAGCTCACCACTTATGCCAGCTGTTTCCGAAATATCTTTGAATTGCATGTTACCAGTATTCAGGTATAGCTTATTAAAGCCGGTTGTGGCGCAAAAGTAAATATCTTGTAATCCGTCGTTATTAATATCACCAGTACTTACTCCCGAACCAATATAGAGGTATTCATACGTATAGTAATAGAGATTGTTGTTTTCCTGAATATCATTTCTGAACGTAATACCTGTATAAGAAGAAGGAAGTGAAGAGAATAGTTTTTTATTTGTTTGTAGCTGTGCCTTTGCAGGCATCATAAATTGCATCAATAGGGTAATAAAAAAGAAAGAAGGTAGTTTTTGATACATAGTAATTATTTTTTAGCAATGGCTGTGGCTCCAAATGTTTTTAAAACATGCTGTCCGATTGCTATACCCTGTTTTATACTGATGCGGGCCGTTTCGGGATAATGTATTCCGCCATAAACACGGCTCCATGTTGTTTCTTCCGAAGCTTTCAGGAAAGATTTAAATCTTCTTGGTTTAATTCCAAAAGGTATTTCTGTATTGTCTGTAAAGGCATAATTATCGCCAAATAGACCTGTTAATACGGCAGCAGCAGCATTGGAAATAACTGCATGGCCACTGGTAAATTCTGGAAATGGTGGAGTTTGTATTAACGGCTCCCACTTTTCATCTACTTCGCGGTGTATAATTGTAACCGGACGAATCAGGTCTGTTTTATATTTTTCATACCAGCAGGATATGAAGCCATCAAACAATGCTATGGAAGCAAGTGTATAAGCCTGTGATGCTTTTGCTACCGGAATATTTTTTTCTATGCAAGCTTGCCTGGTTATCATAATCCAATGCCCGCCAGGCGAAATTTTGTGAACGAAGTGATTAAAATGACCATCATCAATGGAAATATTAGGATTATCATCCCAATACCAGGCAACAGCAGTTCGGGTACTATCGAGGTTTTTTACAATGTTATAAATCTCAATCACATTTTTATAAAAAACTGATTTTTTTGACATGTTATAAACCAGTTTTTCTTTTGGAGAAAACTGAGCTGGTGTCTTCATAGTCATTGGTCTCAATGTGCCCCAATGCGGTTCCAGACCTTGTGCAAAATCAATTGGAGTGGGTTGCCAATTACCGACGCCGGTATTCGTTACATGCCGCATTAACCCTCTCGATTCATTATAGTGATCTTTTTTTAGCCATTGAATAATCGCATCGCCAACTAAATTGCCATATTGAATAGAAACAAAAAGTCCGGATGTATCATTACTTAATCTTACAGAGTCCAGAAATGTAATTTTCCAATCTTCAATTTTATATTCTGATCCTACTAGGTTTTTTGCAACTTGTGTATAAGCGACAACTGCCGATATAAAATAATTTACCTGTTTATCGTTTTTTGATTTTGTAATAGTCGGCAATCCATTTAGTTTGCCGGATAGTGCCGGCAAATCATTATTTTCAAATCGTATACATTCATAAAAAGCAATATTGGGATAGGTATAAATGCGGGCTGCTACCGGCGGAGTGTATAAATCATCCATTACAACATTGACCAACAGACTATTCAGCTCATGCAATGTTTGTTCTTTCGATTGAGCAAGAACTTGTTGATTTCCTGCAAGCAACAGACCGGTAAAAAAATACAGTCGGATATTTTTTACTACTTGAATTATATTCATATAATGAGAAATTGCTTGAAGGGATAAATTTACGACTTTCAGAAGGTTTAAGGTGCTGAATAGTTGCTATAATATTATAAAATCCATCGATTAAAAATAACTTTTATATTTTTCCATTTCATTTAATATGAAAAAATCAATAAAAGGATATACTGCAGAACGCATTTTTACCGGTGATAACTGGTTGGAGCGTCATGTAATTATTACAGAAAACAAAAAGATCAAAGAAATTATTCCTTTGCAGGCTTTACCATCATCATTGCATGTAGAGCAATTTGATGAATGCATTATTGCCCCTGCATTTATTGACTTGCAGATATATGGTGCATACGGCAAATTGCTGGCTGTTAATCCCGAAGCAGATTCATTAGTTAAGTTGAAAGAATATTGCGAAAAAGGCGGAGCTGCTTTTTGTATGCCAACAGTTGCAACAAACACTCTTGATGTTTTTCATAATTGCATTGATGCAGTAAGAGATTACTGGCAGAAAGGTGGCGAAGGAATTTTAGGATTGCATATAGAAGGACCGTGGATTAATCCTGTAAAAAGAGGCGCACATATTGAATCGCTGATTCATGCACCATCATTAAAAGAAGTAGATGAACTATTGAAATATGGCAAAGGTGTAATACGAATAATAACATTAGCGCCGGAGCAATGCAGTGCAGCAATTATTGAAAGAATATTATTAGATAATATTATTATTTCTGCCGGTCATAGTAATGCAACTTACGAACAATCAAAAGTTGGCTTTGCAAATGGCATAATAGCCGTAACACATTTATATAATGCGATGAGTGCTTTACAACACAGATCACCGGGATTGGTTGGTGCCACAATGGATGATGCGAATGTAAAGGCCAGTATTATTCCCGATGGCCATCATGTTGATTATGCAGCCATACGAATTGCAAAAAAAGCAATGGGTGAAAGGCTCTTTGTAATAACAGATGCTGTTACTGAAACCACAGAAGGGCAATACCCACATCAATTAGCTGGCGATAAATATGAAGCAGCAAATATTCTCAGCGGCTCTGCATTAACGATGACAAAAGCGGTCCAGAATCTTGTCAACCATGCTTCGATTGAATTAGGCGAAGCTCTTAGAATGTGCAGTCTTTACCCTGCTCAGGTAATACATTCCGAAACCTTTCTTGGAAAAATTTTGCCCGGCTATAATGCTGAATTAGTGATACTTAATAAAGAGTTGGACTGTGTAAGCCTGTTACATGCATAAATTCTCTTTGGAGTTTTTCAGATTTATTCTACCTTTTGTTACAGAACCTCATTGCGTAACAAAAACCACCAACTATCATGAAAAAGTTAATTGCTTTAGCAGCAATCGTTTTTTTTATTTTTTCTGCTGCATATTTTACATCCTGCAACAACAGTTCAGACAAACCGGCAGAAGATACTGCTGCTGATTCAATTCAACAGGTAATTCAACATGGTGAATATTTGGCAACGAATGTTGCGATGTGTATTCACTGTCATAGTCAACGGGATTTTACAAAATATTCAGGCCCGGTTACTACAGGTACGGAAGGCGGCGGTGGTCAGTTGTTTGATGAAAAAATTGGATTGCCAGGTAAAATCTATAGTAGAAATATTACACCTGATAATGAAACGGGAATCGGCACCTGGACAGATGATGAATTGCTTCGAGCCATCACACATGGAATCAGCAAAAATGGAGATACGCTGTTTCCATTAATGCCCTATCCAAATTATAACCGTATGGCAAAAGAAGATTTGCTCAGCATCATAGCATATATCAGGACACTTAAACCTATCAAAAATAAAATACCAGAAAGACAATTAATGATGCCAATTGCGGCTGCTTATCCAGGCCAGTATCTACAGGCTTCCGTTGATGGAAATATAAAACCATCAGCCGAGGATATAGTAAAATATGGAGAATACCTGACTACTATGGCCGATTGTGGTACTTGCCATTCGCCATTAACTCCACAAGGGCCTGATATGTCAAGAATCTATGCCGGTGGTTATATATTTGAATTGGCTAGTAATAAGGTTCAATCAGCTAATATAACTTCTGATACCGCAACTGGTATTGGTAGTTGGACAGAAGAGAGATTTTTAAATAAATTTTTACCATTCAGGAAAGAAGAGTCTTATAATTTTAATCCCGGTAATCAAAATACAGAAATGCCGGTTATAGAAATTGCCGGAATGAAGGATAGTGATCTGAAAGCGATCTATGCGTATTTAAGAACCGTAAAGCCAATTACGAACCTAGTCGAAAAATTTCCAAAATAAAATAGAGAAAAGACAAACCCCGATAATTCGGGGTTTGTCTTTTTAATTGTTGTCAAAACTATTTCGGTTATAAGTGCCAGGACTTGCATGATCTCCCTGCTCGAAATCAAAATTCACTTCGCTAATTCCCGGAATCTGTGTCATATTATATACCACTTCTGATATGTAAAGCGTAGGTCCGGTGGAACCCATTTGTTGCGTAAGATAAATAGCATCCGGTATTCTTATAAAAACAGTATCGTTAGATTGTTTTACAAACTCCATTTTGATATTTGTATTCCCTGTATTAATAAAATTAATTATTGACAAAGGAGTTAACGTATCATTGGCTGGCAGTTTTCTGTATTCGAGTCTTCCTGTAGAATCATCCAAATAAGCCTGCCAATAGAAAGGTGCATTTAAACTGTCCTCATTACTATCTTTTGCATTGCTGTCTTTGCTTTTGCAGGAATAAAGAACAAAGGCCGACAAAATAATAAGCGAAATTTTTTTCATCTTGCTTTTTTTAAAAGTAATACATGCACTTTAAAAGTTTAGTTAAATCGTTTTTGCTGCCGCTTCTTCCTTTTTCCATTCCTTATCCATTACGAAAGTACCAAAAGGTAATAAAGAAGCTAATCCTGCTTTGGCGAACCATTTAAAATCTTTTTTATAATCCACTTTCACTTCTCTTGCCAAAATAAAAAAGGCAACGAAAAGAATTCCATGCAAGCTACCAACAATGGTTACAGCCATGGGCATATTAGCAAAATATTTTAAGGGCATTGCAATTCCTAATAAAACCAAAAACGAAACTCCTTCTGCAAATGCAACTTTTCTGAACCAGTTAAATGTTTTTTTCATAATTAAAATCTGTTTAATAATCAATTACCTGCTCTTCTATTGTTGCAGGAATTTCTCTCCACTCGTACTGTTGGTTTCGTAGCTGTGGTTCAAAACCTGCTTCACGAATGGCATCCTGAATACTTTTATACGTAAAGCGATGTGGTGCTCCTGCAGCACTAACTACATTTTCTTCCAGCATAATAGAGCCAAAGTCATTAGCACCTGCATGCAAACATATTTCGGCAGTTTGTTTACCAACGGTAAGCCAGCTTGCCTGTATGTTTTTTACATTGGGCAGCATGATGCGGCTGAGAGCAATCATTCTGATGTACTCTTCCGGTGTAGTTAAATTATGCACTCCTCTTATTTTAGCAAGCAGTGTATCTACATCCTGAAATGTCCAAGGAATAAATGCAAGAAAACCATTTGCTTCTTCAGGTTTTCTACTTTGTACTTCTCTTATTTTTATCAGGTGGTCAAATCTTTCTTCAATGGTTTCCACATGTCCAAACATCATAGTAGCAGAAGTAGTGATATTTAGTTTATGTGCTTCATGCATTATGTCGAGCCATTCTTGTGCACCACATTTTCCTTTGCTTATTAATCGTCTTACTCTGTCTGTTAATATTTCTGCGCCGGCGCCGGGCAAAGAATCCATACCTGCTTCTTTTAATGCCATCAACACTTCCCTATGAGTACTTTTTTCAAGCTTAGTTATATGTGCAATCTCCGGCGGGCCAAGTGTATGTAATTTTATTTGTGGAAACTCAGCTTTTATTTGGCTGAAGGTGTCAACATAATATTGCAATCCTAAATCTGGATGATGTCCCCCTTGTAACAATAACTGATCGCCGCCCCACTTCAATGTCTCTTCAATCTTTTTTCTGTAAGTTGGCATATCGGTGATATAGGCTTCTGCATGGCCGGGAATACGATAGAAGTTGCAAAACTTGCAATTGGCTATACATACATTGGTTGTATTTACATTGCGATCTATCTGCCAGGTAACTTTTCCATGTGGCACTTGTTTTTTT
>Ga0138256_10005885_pt1 | contig 12990 bp, 9 predicted proteins | sample KNB2016incub_MG_FD_105486 | JGI IMG/M metagenome (GOLD analysis project Ga0138256, IMG submission 105486) | Active sludge microbial communities from wastewater in Klosterneuburg, Austria - KNB2014incub_MG | ecosystem: Engineered > WWTP > Activated sludge > Unclassified | place: Austria... | reverse complement strand
GATGAGTGTGACAGTTACACATGGAACGGAACAACGTATACCATGTCCGGTACTTATACATATACTACACTTAATGCTGCAGGTTGTGATTCTACAGCGACATTGAATTTGACAATTCGTAATAGTTCTACATCAACCTCAACTATTGATGAGTGTAATAGTTATACATGGAACGGAACGACGTATACTATGTCAGGTACTTATACTTACACTGCGCTTAATTCTGCAGGTTGTGACTCTGTAGTGACCTTGAACTTAACAATCCTTACCGCTCCTCCTGCCTCAAGTATTCAGACAATCCTTGCTCCGACTACTGCTTGTGTAGGTTCTGCTCATCAGGCATCGGTCAATGTTTCACCGGGAGCAACCTCATACATCTGGAGCGTTCCTCCGGGATGCTTGATCAATGGAATGGCTAGTCCGGTTGCCACAACTGACACGTTTGCAACTGTAACTTTCGGGCCATTACAATCCGGTGCTTCAGGTTATAATATTTGTGTATATGCCAGCAATAGCTGTGGATCTACTAACACTAAATGTTTCTGGGTACGTGGCGGATTAAGCACTCCAAACTTCGTGGTTGGATCAATTGTGGCTTGTCCTGGTACAAACGGAAATCCATACGAGATTGAGCCGATTGATGGTGCTGCTATTTATATCTGGACTGCAAGCAATGGTGCAAGCATTATAGGATCCGGAAATAGTGTAACAGTTAACTTCCCTGGTGGTTACACGACAGGAACCATTTGTGTGTATGCACAAACATCTTGTGGAACAAACAGTGCATCTCGTTGTCTTACTCTAACCGGTGGTCCTGGCTTACCAGGCCTCATTAATGGAGTAGCAAAAGCTTGTCCTGGATCAATGGAGACATACACAATAGCAGCAGTGAACGGTGCCGTATCTTATAACTGGAACGTAACTGGTGGAGCTAGTGTAGTTGGTGCAGGTATTTCAGCAGATGTTACATTCCCTGCGAACTTCGTTTCCGGTTCATTGACAGTAGCTGCTGTCGGTGCTTGCGGAACACCGGGTCCAACACGTTCATTCACTTTAGGTACAGGAAAATTACCAACGCCTCAGAACATCACCGGTTCTCAAACTGCAGGTGTTTGTGGTGCAACAATTCAGTATTCTATTCCATCACTTACTGCTGCAACCTTAGGCTATCAATGGACTATTCCTGTGGGTGTTTCAGTAATTGGACCGAATAACCTGAATAGCATTCTATTGGTATTTCCTCCAAACTTTGTTGCAGGTGTAATTAAAGTAGGTGGACTCAATGCTTGCGGATTAGGCTATGAGCGTTCTGTAAACGTATATGGAAATCCTTCTACCCCTGCTGCTATTTTTGGAGCCACCGGAGTGTGTCCTTCTACGGAAGAGATTTATTCATGGGATCCTGTACCAGGCGCTTCATCATACCAATGCATAGTTCCTTTAGGTGCAACGTTGTTGTCGGGTACCCCTACAACAAACACCTTTATGGTTGTCCTTTGGGGCCCTACAACGGCAGGAACTTTAGGAGTTAAAGCAGCTAATGCTTGTGGAGTATCAGGAACCAGAACATTACCGGTGAGTTTTATCCCTTGCAGATTGGCTCAATCCATTTCAAAGTCAAATCTGGTGGATGCAACATTATTCCCGAATCCGGCTCATGGAAAGTTTCAATTACGCTACAATATTGTTCAGGAAGAGACTTTTGTTGTGAAGGTGCTTGACCAGACAGGTCGTATTGTAAGAGAGCTCTCAGTTTCTTCATTCGTAGGAGAAAATATTGTTCCTGTTCAGATTGAGAATCTGGCAGCCGGAATGTATCTCGTATTGCTTGAAAGCCAACTAGGCGGAATCAATAAGTTCCCTCTGATCGTTCAATAAGCCTTAATTAACCACTCTTTGAAAGCCCTCTGATCGTGATCAGGGGGCTTTTTTTATGTAGACAGTGGTTAATTTGAAACAATTTAATACTTAAAGAGTAAACCACTAATTCATATGAATCTATAGATCAATGAGGAAGGCAATTTCAAAAAAAGCATGAATATTATCCAAAAACTAACTTTTTTATTATTGTGCTTGGCTATTTTCTCCTGCACATCTCAAAAAAAAATCGTCTATTTTCAACAAAGTGAGAATGTTGATTCAGTAAGAACATTTATTGATAGTTCCTACGTAGCACTTATACAAAAAAATGACATCCTGAATATTTTTGTTGCCAGCATAAGTGCAGAAGCATCTCAATATTTCAATTATTCAGACAATCCCAATGACGATAATTCCATGGCTAGTGGTTATTTAGTTGACTCATATGGTGATATTCAAATGCCATTAGTTGGAGTTGTGAGATTGGCAGGACTCAGCTCTTCAGCTGCAAGAGATACGATCATTAAGCGTCTCGAAAAATATGTTATTAATCCCTCCGTTAAGTTGAGCATCAGGAACTATCGCGTAACCGTTATTGGAGAAGTTGCACATCCCGGTGTGTTTTCCGTTCCAAATGAAAGATTAACACTCCCTGAAGCTATTGCCCTTGCAGGTGATTTGACTATTTATAGCAACAGAGAAAATATTAAAATTGTACGTGAGACAAATGGTATCAAGGAGTTTTCGATAATTGATATTACTTCAACAGATCTATTCAATTCTCCGTATTACTATTTGCATTGTAACGACATCATTTATGTTGAGCCAATGAAGAACAAGCGATTCCTCACACAGAATTATTATAGGGTATTACCGGTTATCTTTGGTGGCTTTGCTGCCATGGTAGCGATTTTCCAATTAACGAAGTAGTAGAGAGGGAAAAGAACAGGCATGGAGCAGAATATTATACAGCCTCAGGAAAATCTGGAACCGGAAGAAACCGGTCTGGACTTAAAAGGCTTTTTCTTTAATTACATTATCAGGTACTGGTATCTTTATATTATCAGCCTTGTATTTGCAATGCTCATCGCGTATTACTATACGTGGTATGCTACTCCGGTATATTCAGCATCCGGTACAGTTATGATCAAGCAGCCTAAAAGTAGTACTGATGCTGCAGACATCCTTAAGCAGTTAAACGATTTCACGACGGACCGAAACATTCAAAATGAGATTGAAGTGCTCAAGTCTAGAAGCATGATCGGTAAGACAGTGCAAAAGCTTGGTTTTGAGATTTCTTATTTTTTAAAGGGAAGCATTAAGACAAGCGAATTGTATAATACTTGCCCTTTTGAGTTTGTTGATGACTCCTTGCGTTATTTTGCCTACTCAGTCCCAATCCGAATTAACATCCTAAACAGTTCCAGGTATTCAGTCACATTTTATAATCCGGCAATAGATGCAGAGGTGAATAGTACTCACCGTTTTGGAGAACAGGTCTCAAATGCACTTGGTTCATTTCGTCTAGAGAAAAGAGACTTATTCAATATTAAGGCATTTGATAATCCAAACTATGAGAAAAGATCATTTGTTGTAAGGTACAATACCGTGGATGGTTTAATAAACAGGTATCAAAAGGCAGTTGATATCTCAATAACGAATAAACAGTCGTCCATTCTTAGAATTGCACTGGAAGACCCCGTTCCGGAGAAGGCAATTGATCTGATAAACACATTGATCGAAGTTTGGCTCAAAAGTAATATTGATGAAAAAAATGAGTTAGCTAAAAACTCATTGATGTTCATTGATGAGCAACTTGCCTTGATCTCGAAAGATTTGAATGCTGTTGAAGAGGAGTACGAGATGTTCAGATCTGAAAAAGGCATTACAAATGTAACAGCTGAAGCACAGACTTATTTGGAGAGTGCAAAAGATTATGATGCGAAGATATCGGACCTTGATCTGAAGCTTAGTTTCTTAAATTATTTGGAAAACTATGTGAAGGAAGGAAAGAACTTAAAAGGACTTTCTCCTTCGAGTTTAGGTATCGATGATGCACTTTTGTTGAAACTTATATCATTGCTGAATGACCTTGAAGCACAAAGAAGTTTACTGTCAAATAGTGCCACGCCGGACAATCCAAGAATGGTAGAGCTGACCCTTGCCATTCAAAATACCAAAAACGATCTTTTGGAAAATGTGAAAAGTATTCGTGCCGGATTACAGGTGTCTCAAGCTGAAGCAACATCTCAACTTGGAAGAATAGAAGGAAAGATAAAATTGCTTCCGGGTTCACAGCGTATCATGGTTAATATAGAACGTCAGAGAGAAGTAAAGGCCGGACTGTATACTTACCTTATGCAGAAGAGAGCGGAAACATCAATCATTCTTGCATCTACGATTTCTGATAACAAACTAGTTGATAAGGCCAATGCATCTTTCCGGCCTGTGCGTCCTGTGAAGGCCGAAATTTTCGCCATTGCATTTCTTGTTGGCCTCGTTTTACCTGCAGGTTTTGTTTATTTCAGAGATATCATGAATGATAAAATTCGTGACAGAACAAGTTTGGAGAAATCTACCCGGATACCGCTGTTGGGTATTGTTGGATATAGTAATGTTGAAACAGAACTAGTAGTAAAAGAAAATCCACGAGGTTACATTGCAGAAGCTTTCAGGTCTCTTCGAACTAATTTACAATATTTCAATCCAAATTCCGGTAAGCCTTCCGTTCTTCTGGTTACCTCTTCCATTAGTTCCGAGGGAAAGAGTTACTGTGCATTGAATCTGGCAGGGATCATTGCCATGTCAGGGAAAAGAACTGTATTAGTTGGTTTGGATTTAAGAAAACCAAAAGCTCCTGAAAGGTTTAATCTTCAAAGTGAGGTTGGGGTAAGTAATTATTTAATAGGTATTGCAAAAATTGAAGAGATAGTGCAAAAGTCGGGTATTAAGGATCTTGATTTTGTTTTGTCCGGACCTAGGCCGCCTAACCCTTCTGAACTCTTGTTGAGTGAGAAGATGGATGAGCTCATGAATTATCTCAAGGATCATTACGACTATATCATATTGGATTCTCCTCCGATGGCTTTGATCACTGATGCGATGATGCTCACTCATTATGCGAATGCGACAATATATGTTGTGCGTCAAAATGTAACCCGTAAGCATCACCTGGATATTATCAATAAAATATACAGGGAAGGGAAAGTGAAAAACCTTAGTATTTTGCTTAACGCTGTAAAGGCCGGTAGCTTACCTTATGGTTATGGCTACGGTTATGGCTACGGTTATGGCTATGGTTACGGATACGGTACCGGCTATGGTTATTACGAAGAAGAGACCGGCAAAAAGAAAAAGAAGTTCTGGAAAAAGAAAAGTAAGACCGCGGAAAAGGATACTGAGAATTCCGGGCATAAGAAGAAATTCTCATAGGATTAGTCATTTAGCTCCATAAATACCGTATTTACTTATTGGATTATTTTCAGAAAGAAATTGTGAGCAAAAGATTTTACACATTTAGCCACGAATACACGAATGAAAAATCATAGGAAAAAAGAACAAAAATACTGACAAAGTATAATTATATAAATCATTCGTGCATTCGTGGCTAACACACCAGCCTGTTTAAAATGGAGCTAAATGACTAATCCTAAATTCTAATATAGATCAGGCGAAGGTGAATTTTTGATTTATTCTCTTTCCTTTCCGAATTTACAATGATAAATTTTCTTAAGAAAAAACTTGACCCTGAGAGTAAGATACTCTTCAGGAATAGTTCATGGGTTTTCTTTTCTAATTTTTTTAGTACCGGATTGGCCTTCCTTCGATCGATCCTTATCGCAAGAGGATTAGGCGTTAGTGTTTATGGTACCTATGTAGTAGTAGTTGCCTTCGTTGGCTTAATCCAGGAATTTCTGAATCTGAATATCGGAACTGCTCTTATCAGATTTGGCGCAGTTTATCATGCCGAAGGTCGTAAGGACAAGCTGATGGCTTTGGTGAAGGTTAGTTTGTTTTTCAGCTTTGTCATGGCTTTGCTGTCTATCGTTGTGATCGCATTACTTAGTCGCCTTTCCTATTCCACATTTATCTCTGAACCCGGTCTGGAATGGTTTATCGTTGCCTATGCTGCGGCTGCAAGCGTTACATATCTGAATTCAGTAAGCAGGGGCTTGCTGCGACTCTATTACAAATTTCGATTAAGCTCTATCATTCAAATGATCATGGATGTTATCGAAACGGCTGCCATTGCAATAGCAGTTATCTTTTATCCTCGGGATCTGAATATCTTTTTCATAGCGGTCATCATCACAAGATTTCTAAATGGATTTATTTGTAATGCTCTTGCCTTTTGGGAGTTGAGAAAAGAATTAGGAGTAAGTGAAAGTTCGCCGGTGTCATTAATAAGAGGTGATCTGAATGAATTTAAGAAGTATGTGCTTGGTAACTCACTGGGGAATTCTCTTAAAACGCTTATTTCGCAAGGGGATATCGTGCTCTTACGGGCATTGACATCCGCTGAACAAGTAGGTTTGTATAATGTTGCCAAGAAGCTAGCCTATGCTGTTCTTACCCTCTCGGATCCTTTGGTTCAATCTATCTTCCCGCAATTCTCCCGAATGCTTGCAGAAAAGAAGTTTCTCGAAACAAGAAGGATGATTTTTCGTATAAGTTCTCTTGCAATAGTTCCTGCGGCATTGTTTATGGTTTTGACTATTGCTTTCAGTCAAAGTATTGTTGGTCTGATTTATGGAGCTGAGTATTTGGCATCTGCGGGTTCATTTCGGTTCTTTATCATCGGAGCAACTACTGCGTCAGTTACTTTCTGGATGTTACCTTTAGTTTTAAGCTTGGGATTGATCAAGGAGCGTTTGGGCATTTATGTGATTACCATTATTGTTGGAGTCTTGCTCAGTATCTTGATAGTGCCTTCTCAACAAGCTAGCGGTATGGCAATGGTTTTATTAATCACCAATATGCTTAACTTATTATTGTTCGGTTATCTTGCAAATAAAAAAATTAATTATGCCATCAGGGATGGAATTCATACCTGACAAATTACCACACCAAGATGATTGTTCAGTTTTCCCGTAAGGATTTTATAAGCCACCCTATCGCCATTTTAAAATTTGCGCTGGGCAGTAAGGAGGCCTTACATGATATCATGCTATTGCGTGCAGGGAAGTTGTTGCTCGGCAGGAATTTTGATCGTGCAACTGCTGATCAAGCACTAAAAGAAATTCATGAGGATGATTTTATTGCAATGAATCAGGTTGAAGGTGTTTCATTGCCCGGTAACAAGCCAACTTATTTGTTCGGAAAGTTTTTATACTTCATAGTGCGTTGTGCCAAGCCGGATATTATGGTTGAAACAGGAGTAGCACATGGAGTCTCTTCCTGGACTATTTTAAATGCAATGCATAAGAACGGAAAGGGTAAACTTTATTCTATAGATTTACCCAATCAGGATCTTAAGAGTTATAACCCCGAGAACATTCAGCAAGGCTCAGGTTGGGCCGTGCCGGATAGTTTACGTGATCGGTGGGAGCTCAGACTTGGTTCAAGTCAGAAACTCTTACCTGAGTTGATAACAGAACTGAGAGCAATAGACGTCTTTTTTCATGACTCTGATCATAGCTATGAGAATATGATGTTTGAGTTTGAGGCTGTTTATAATGCAGTAAAAACCGGCGGATTGCTCTTATCAGATGATGTGCACAAAAATGCTTCATTTTCAGATTTAGTTGAATTAAAGGGAATAAAAGGTCTTCAATTTTATACCAAAGGTGGCGCTGCAGTTAAATCCATTTAAAGGATTGGATACGCTTATTTTGAGTAACTTTTAGTCCGCTTTTCAGTAAAAATATAATTCAGAACAGGCTAAAACAGGATAAAATCCTATTATTTATGCTCCCAATCTACCAGCCTTATTTACCCAAAGACTGTCTTAAGTATGCACATGATGCACTTGACTCCACATGGATATCCTCGCAGGGAGTGTATATCGATAAGGCTAAAGACTTGTTGAAAGAAACGTTTGGGAGCAAATATGTTATTCTGATCAACAACGGAACCTGTGCAACTCATATGCTTGCTTTGGGTTTAAAGTTTAAATACCCGCACATTAAAAAAATTATTGTTCCAAACAATGTATATGTAGCTGCATGGAACTGTTTTCTTTTTTCAGACGACTTTGAATTAATTCCTGTTGATGCCAACCTTGAGACTTGGAATATTGATACAGATAAAATAAAAGACCAGGGAAAGGATACGGCATTTCTTGCTGTACACAATCTAGGAAATATTATAAATATCCCCCAACTACAGCGCAAGTTTCCTGAGCTGCTCATTGTAGAAGATAATTGTGAAGGAATTTTTGGAAAGCACGAAGGGAAATTTTCCGGAACAAGTTCCTTGATAAGCTCTGCATCATTCTTTGGAAATAAAACCATTACCAGCGGTGAAGGAGGAGCGGTTTTTACTCAAGACGAGAACTTGTTTGAATACCTGAATTCAGTCAGAGGTCAGGGACAATCGAGTGTAAGGTATATTCATGATAAGCTCGGTTATAATTATCGAATGACTAACGTGCAAGCTGCCTTATTGTACGGACAGTTGCTCATGCAATCTGAAATAAGAGAAAGAAAAGCAGGAGTGTTTGAAATGTACCGTAAAGAACTTGAAGGCGTAGAAGAAATAGCTTTGCAAAAACCGGAAGCTGATACCGAGCATGCTCAGTGGATGTTCGGTCTTCGCTTTAGGAATTTTGATTTGAATAAAAAGAGGATGCTCGAGCTGTTTTTGTTTGAGAATAATATCGAAACTCGTCCAATGTTTTATCCTATTGGAACACACGCTCACCTGAAACATTTTGAAGGAAATGATAAAGTCGCAATACAACTGAATCATCAATGTCTGTTACTTCCAAGTTTTCCTGAGCTTACCCGGAGTCAGATACTTACTGTTTGCCGGAAGATAAAAGAGTTTGTAGCGATGCAAAAGAATACATGATCTGCTATGACATCTTCATCTGCACGTGTAGAAGTACTTAATAGTTCACATCAAAAACGCTGGGACGAGGCTTTCGCTTCCTTGCCAAGTGATCTAAGGGATATTAATTTCGCTTACGTTTATAATAGATTGTACGAGCTTAACGGAGAGGGGGAGCTACAGCTTTTTCTCTATAGCGAAGAAGATGAATTGTATTTTTATCCATTTTTACTTAAGACGATCAAACATAAGCTTAGTGATGAGGTATATCGTGATATAGAAACCGTTTATGGTTATTCGGGACCTTTGAGCGGATCTTCAGATCCTTCATTTATCGAGCGCGCTATGCATGCATTTAAAAGATATTGTGAGGAGCAAAATGTTGTTTGTGAATTTATTCGATTTCATCCGATCATAAAGAATCATAAGCTGAACCCAGTTGATCCTAACCTGAAAATTGTTCCTTTACGTGACTATGTATATGTCGATCTGACTAATGATGAACAAGTAATTTGGGATGAATACTCTTCTCAAAACAGAAATAAAATAAGGAAGGCTGAAAAGCTTGGTGTAAAGGTGCTTGCCGGAATTAACGAATCGACCTACAAAGAATTTGTGCAAATGTATCTGGAGAATATGCGACAGGTCAATGCTGCACCGATGTATTTATTTTCGGATATATTTTTTTCTGAGTTGTCTAAGATTGTTCAATCCGATGGAGTCTTTTTCGAAGCACAGCATGAAGGAAAAACGATTGGAGCGGCAGTGTTTTTAGGTGGTACTGCCATTGGTCATTATTTTCTGGCAGCAGCTTCTTCGGAAGGGAAAAAACTGGCAGCAGGGAATCTCCTCTTGCATCATGGTATTAAATGGGCCAAACAGAATGGAATGAAGAAGCTTCACCTTGGCGGTGGCGTAAGTGAAGATCTGAATGACCCGCTGTTGGTATTTAAAAAGAATTTTTCCCATCAAATGGAAAAATTCTATATTGGTAAAAGAGTTCATAATGATGAAGTGTATAATGCATTAGTCACTGACTGGGACTTGCGGTTTCCTGAGGATGCCGGCAAGTATAAAAATATTCTGCAACGATATCGTTGGACAAAAAAGGATATAGTGTGATCAATATCATGAATAGATGACAGATAAAATTCGTTTAAGGGAGTTTGCAAAACCGGATACTGCTTTCAGTTGGAAGTGGCGAAATCAGGATGAGGTAAAGGATCATTTTGCCGGCCATCCTTATGCAGTGACCCGAGAACAGGAAGAAGAGTGGTTTGAGAAAAGTGTTGCAGGAAATGATTCCATGTGTGCACTAGCAGTGGAGGTTGTTTTGACCGGCCGGATTGTAGGTATTGTTTTTTTGAAGAATATTCACAAGATTAATAAGCAGGCAGAATTTGCAATACTCATAGACCAGAATGAAGTGGGCCTGGGTTATGGAAAAGAAGCTTGCTATAAAATGCTGAAGCATGCATTCTCCACCTTGGGCTTGCATCGTGTGTTCTTACATGTCAGAGTTGACAATGCAGCTGCAATTCGTATCTACGAGACTTGTGGTTTCCGGAACGAAGGTGAGTTGAGGGATGATGTATTTAAGAACGGGAAATATATTAATCAGTATAGCATGGCCATTCTTGCTTCTGAATTCAAAGGCTAAATTAATTTATGGGGTTATGTATTTAGTTCATAATAAATTCCCAAGGGAACAATTCTCAGGATTCTTCGCTTTGCTCAGAATGACATCGTTGGGTTTTATTGAGTCTGAGTCTGAGTCGGTGCGGCCAAAGGCCGCACCGACTCAGACTCAGACTATCACATTACGATTGCTGTCATCCCTCATGAAGCGCAGCGAAATGAGGGATCTTGGTAACTTGACCACAGGACTCTCTGAGCAGTGCCTTTTGGAATTATGGAACTAAATGACTAATCCTATTAATTTATATTGCATACTAAACACGTAAAAATCATTGAGTAGCCCGGATCGCAAACTAGATATTTATATTTTTTCACCCTATTGTCTCCTGAGGCCTACAACCAACAGGATATTCGATATGAGGTTGTGTGATGCATTTGCCGGACATGAGCAACGAGTTTCTATTGTCTACCCATATACCTATATGAAAGACAATATTCGTAAGCAGGATATTCCTGCATATTATGGATTGGAAAATCATGTTTACACTAGGATGCTTGCAACACCTCTGAGAGAAAACTCTAGTAAGTGGATTCGGTTTGTTTTAATGATAATCGGATTTTCATTTAGCACGATAAGGCAGGGTGTCGGAAATTTATTTAATAAACGTCAACTGGTTTTTATTTCGAGGGATGCAAAGTCGATTCTACCTGCTTTGTTAATTCGGAAAATGTTGGGCTCTCTCTGTTCTTGGAAGGTGTTTTTCATGGCTGCTGAGGTTAAGAATAGCAGGATATATAAATATGTTGTACGTGAGTCAGATGGAATTCTCGCCGGGGTTACAACAACACGTGAAGCGATACGAGCAATCGTATCAGTAGACGAAGAAAATTTTCTTCTCTCTCTCGCACCCGTCCCTGTTTACAGAAATGAACCTGATAAAATCGAGGCAAGAAGTAAAATAAATTACGAATTGTCCGAACCCTTAATCGTATATACCGGAAAACTTGGCCTTGAAGTACAGGAAGTACAGTATTTACTTGAAGCAGCTCATCAACTACCTGAGTATATGTTTTTGTTTACAGGTGGAAGGAAGTCTGTCGTTGATTCCATTAAAAGTTATTGCAATGACAGACAAATTGATAATATTATTCTCACAGGTTTTTTTGAAGATTCAAGAAAGATAAGAGATTATCAGATCTCTGCTGATGTCTTGGTTTCATATTACACCCCTAAAGATCATATGGTCGAATTTAATTACCCTCAAAAGATCAATGAGTATATGTCTACCGGTAACCCGGTTGTTACACCTGATTTTCCTGCAACAAGAGATGTATTGAATGATAGAAATGTCTTGTTTGTTAAGGCTGACGATGTGGGTTCTCTGATAGCGGGGATCAAAAAGCTTGTTGAAGATAAAGCTCTGGCTTCAAGGCTGGCTGCTCAGGCTATTCTTGACGTGCAGGAACTAACTTTTAATAAAAGAGCAGGGGAGTTTATCGATTTCATTCAACGAAGGTTGAAATAATCCCATTCTTCTTTTACATTACCCCAAAAAAAGTGTTCCTGTTACTCAATTATTATAAATGATTGGTAATGGCTATAAGGACTTCTTTGAATGCTAAATTTATCTAGTCCGAATACTTCACGAAGCGCAACGGTTTCGCCCGGAAAAAGGGGTTGATTTAATTCATCGAAGGCAAGAACACTTCCCTTCGTAAGATGCGGCTTGATTAGCTCAAGACATTTTTTTGTCGGTTCGTAAATATCAAAATCAAAATAGGCGAGAGAGATGATTGTCTCCGGATGCGCTTTTAAATATTTTTTTAATTCTACAGAAGCATCTCCCTTTATCAGTTCGAATTTCTTCATGTGTCCAAGCGGACTTTCTTTCTCCTGAGCGCTCAGCAATTTATCCAGATATTCTTCATACTTTTTAGTAACCGTGTAAGCACCTGTTTGAACACTGGAGCTTTTCCCGTCCTTCTCATGTACAGAAGGAAATCCTTCCCATGTGTCGAAACCAATGATACGTCGACTATAATTGTAGGGCTCATAAATCGACCGTAAAGATTGGAATAATGCTAAGTTTTGTCCCCAGCGAACTCCAAATTCCATGATCACTCCGTGAATTCCTTTGTTGCGCTGATATAAGTCGTTCATGAATAGAAACTTTCTGAGATCAGCAGGGTTGAGGAAAAGTCCCAGATTTCGCATGAGTTCCTGCTCCGGCAAAGGATTATTGTTGAAGAAAGAGATCAGATCTTCCCTGTTTTTTGCTTGTTCCTTGGAAACTATGCTTGAAGTGATCTTGAGGTCCTTTGATTTCATTTTTATTGAATGTATTAGATTGAACTTAAGGAATTGCCTAAGGGTTTCAATTTATTGAACTATTTCTGCTTGTTTACTTTTCCAAGACGTAACCTTTCACTTTGCACAGCATATAAGATTGATAGGCTTGTTCGGATATTGGTGATTTCAGGAGCATTTTCTGAAGTATGATG
>Ga0138256_10005884_pt1 | contig 12991 bp, 13 predicted proteins | sample KNB2016incub_MG_FD_105486 | JGI IMG/M metagenome (GOLD analysis project Ga0138256, IMG submission 105486) | Active sludge microbial communities from wastewater in Klosterneuburg, Austria - KNB2014incub_MG | ecosystem: Engineered > WWTP > Activated sludge > Unclassified | place: Austria... | reverse complement strand
GCGACCCGACGACGGCGCGCGTCGCCAGGCGCTCGAGGTCGGCGATGCGCGCGAGATCGCCGCGCAGCCGCGCGAGCAGGTCAGCGTCCGCCGCCAGCACGCCGACACCGTCGTGGCGCTCGGCGATCTCCGTGCTTTCGCGCAAGGGCCTGCGAAGCCAGTCCCGCAGCAGCCGGCCGCCGGGCGCGGTGACGGTGCGGTCGAGAATCGACAGCAGCGACGTGCCGCGTTCGGCCTCGCGTTGGGTGCGCAGCACCTCGAGGTTGGCGAGGGTGGTGGCGTCGAGGACCAGGCGGTCGGAGGCACCGCGCAGCCGGATCTCGGTCACGTGGGCGAGCTGGCTGCGCTGCGTCGACTGGGCGTAGGCGAGCACCGCTGCGGCGGCGCGCACTCCCGGCTCCCCCTCGTCGAGGCCGAAGCCGCGCAGCGTCGCGACGCCGAACTGTCGCGCCAGCCTCGCGGCGGACTTCGCCGCCGAATCGAGATATCCGTCGAGGCCGGTGCGGCAGACGACATCGCGCTCCACCCAGGCGACGAGCGCCTCCGGCAAGGCGGCCGTGTCGCACAACAGCTCACGCGGGCGCAGCACTTCGAGCTCGGCGACCGCCTCCGCCGGATCGCGCCACCGGCGCAGGAAGAACGCCCCCGTCGAGACCTCGAGGAAGGCGCCGGCACCGCCGCCGGCGGGGTTGCCGGAGCCGCTGTCCCAGACCAGTCCGCCGAGGAGGTTCTCTTCCTTGCTGTCGAGCAGGGCAAGCTCCGAGATCGTGCCCGGCGTCACCACCCGGGTGACCTCGCGACGCACCAGCCCTTTGGCCTGCGCGGGGTCCTCCACCTGGTCGCAGACGGCGACCTTGAGGCCGAGGCGGATCAGCCTGCCGATGTAACCACCCACCGCATGGTGAGGAACGCCGCACATCGGCGCCTCGTTGGGCGTGCCCTTCTGCCGCGCCGTCAGGGTGAGATCGAGCAGCGGCGCCACCTGCAGCGCGTCGTCGAAGAAGAGCTCGTAGAAGTCCCCCATGCGGTAGAACAGGATGGCGTCCGGATACTGGGACTTGAGCTCCAGGTAGTGCCGGAGCATCGGCGTCATTTCGACCCCTGGGCGCATGGACGAACGAGTATAGCCGCGACGGGTCGAGCTAGACTTCTGCCCGATGCCCATCTGGCTCGCCTTCGACGCCGGCTCGCCGGTCACCAGCGCCGCCGTGGCGCGCGACGCCGAGGTCATCGCCGCGAGCTCGGGCGAGAGCCGCACGGGGCCGTCCCTGCTGCAGCACATCGAGACCGTCCGGAGTCAGGCGGGCATCCCCCTCGGCGCCCTCGATGGCATCGTCGTCCTCAGCGGACCCGGCAGTTTCACCGGTATCCGCGTCGCTCTCGCCACGGCGCTCGGTCTGCGCGCCGCGCTCGCCGTGCCGGTCGTCGCGCTCTCGAACCTGGCAGCGCTCGCGCTGCACGCCGAACCGCCGGACTCACCCGTTGTCGTGGCCCTGGTGGACGCTCTGCGCGACGAGTGGTTCGTACAGGAGTTCCGACGCGATGGAATTCAGCTCGTCGCGATCCGTTCGCCGTTACGTACCGCCGCGCCGGACCTCGCCGCGCCGCCAGGCGCGCTCGTCGCGATCCACCAGACGCAGCCCGTTCCGGCCGCCCTGGCGGCGCTCCCGGTGCGGCGCGCGCAGGACCTCGCCGCCGCCGTCGCTGCCGCCGCGTCGGCCGGCCGGCTGCAGCACCTGCTCACCGCAGCGCTCGATCCGCTCTATCTGTGCGCCTTCACGCCGCGGAACCCCCAGGTTTGACTCCGCCTGCCGGCGCTTTCCGCGTCCGATCCGCAGCGCCTGCGGATATCGTCGCGCTCGCCGCGCTCGAGCTCTCGGCTTTCGCGGAACCCTGGTCGTCCAGCGCGCTCGCCGGCTTTTGGGAGGTCCCGGGAGCCCGCGCCTGGCTGGCCGAGACTGCGGACGGGGAGGCCGTGGGCTTCGCTCTCTTCCGCATCGTTCCGCAGGCGCTCGAAGCCGAGCTGCTGCGGATCGGCACCGCGGCCGGCTGGCAGCGCAAAGGGGTGGCCGCCCATCTGTTGACCCTCGCCCTGGCGGAGCTCGACCGCCAGGCGATCGCCAGCTTTCTCGAGGTCCGGGCCGACAATCTCGCGGCGCAGGAGCTCTACCGCCGCCTGGGTTTCACCGTCACCGACCGGCGGCGCGCCTACTACCGTGACGGCTGCGACGCCTGGCTCTACTTCCGTCCGCCAGGAGCCCGCGCCGGTTGAGAGCGCAAATGCCGGGTGCTATCCTCGTTTCGGATCGTTTCCAACCGGAGAAAGGAGAGCTCGCCTATGCCGAATCTCGACGCCCTCAGACAGGAGTTCCTGCGCAACAGCGAGGCCTTCCGCCTGCTCCACCAGGAGCATCACGAATGCGAGGAGCGCCTGACGCAGATCGCCCAGAGAACCCTCCCGTCGCAGGAGGACGAGGCTGAGGAGAAGCGTCTCAAGATCCACAAGCTCGCGCTCAAGGACCGGATGGAAGCGATGATGCGCGAACATCAGGAATCCCAGGTTAGCGCCTGAGCTCGATCGGGTTCTTCTCTTTCCCGTTCCCGGGCGGCTGCGGATGAGCTTCGCCAAGGAGGCGTGGGCTTTCGTTCTGCCGCTGGTGGCTATCGCGGTGGCGCTGTTCTGGTTCGAGCGCCGCGCCGCCGCGATCGCCGTCGCGCTGTTGAGTCTTCTCGTCCTGCTGTTCTTCCGCGATCCCCGGCGCCAGTACACCGGCCCCGACAGTGTCGTCCTCGCCGCCGCCGACGGTCTCGTCACGGCGGTCGAGGACGTCGTCGATCCGGAGATCGGTCCCGGCCCTTATCGCCGCGTCGTGACCTTTCTCTCGGTCTTCGACGTCCACGTGCAGCGCTGCCCGGTCGCCGGCGAAGTGGTCTTCTCCGCGTTGCTGCGCGGCCAGAAGCTCGCCGCTTACCGCGCCGACGTCGGCGACAAGAACGAGCGCTACACCAACGTGTTTCTGCGCCCGAACGGCGACCGCATCGGCGTCCGGCAGCTCGCCGGGCTGATCGCGCGCCGCGTGGTCTCCTATCTCGGCAAGGGAGACCGTCGCCAGCGCGGCGAGCTCATGGGAGTGATCAAGTTCGGCTCGCGGGTCGACCTCTACGTTCCGGCCTCCTACGAGATCCTGGTCAAGAAGGGCGACCGCGTCCGCGTCGGCGAGACGCCCATGGCGCGCGATAGCAGCGCGGCGACGCCGGGAACGCGATGAGCGCGCCGGAGTCCCGGCTGTTACGCCACCGGCGCAGGGCCGCATTCCTGCTGCCCAGCGCCTTCACCATCGGCAACATCTTCTTCGGTTTCTTCGCGATGATTCTGGCCTTGCGCGGCCGCTTTCTCTGGGCCGCGGGCTGCATCCTCATCGCCGCCGTGGTCGACAACCTCGACGGCCGAATCGCCCGCATGACCGGGACCGAAAGCGATTTCGGGCGCGAGTTCGACTCGCTCGCCGACGTCGTCACCTTCGGCGCCACGCCAGCCCTCGTCGCCCACCTCTGGGGCCTGTCGGTGTGGAGCCGGCTGGGGTGGCTGGTGCCGCTCTACTTCGTCGTCTGCTGCGCCACTCGCCTCGCCCGTTTCAACGTGCAGACGGTGCGCGCCGACAAACGGTACTTCGTCGGCCTGCCCTGTCCGGCGGCGGCCGGCGGCATCGCCTGCATCCTGCTCGCCGCTCCGCACGCCGAAGGGCGGCGCTGGTTGCTCGTCGGCATGGCAGCGGCGCTCCTGCTGCTCGGCAGTCTGATGGTCTCGACCTTCCGCTATTGGAGCTTCAAGGCTCTCGACCTGCGGCAGCCGCACAGCTACCGCATGGCGCTCCCGCTGGCGGCGATGATCCTGCTGCTCGCTTTCTACCCGGAAGCCTTCCTGCCGGTGATGGCCAGTGCCTACGCGCTCTCCGGCCCGGCGCTCTGGTTGGCCAATCGTGCCGGCATCGGCCGGACGCCGCCGCCGGAGGCAACCGCCGCGTGAGCCGCATCGCGCTCGTCCATTCGCTCTCGCTGCTCGGCAAGGAGGTCGCAGAACGCCTCGCGCAACGCCCCGACCTGTGCTCCGATCTGCGCCTCTTCGCGCTCGACGAAGAGATGGTCGGCACGCTGACCGAGGGCCTCGAGGGCGCCGCCTTCGTCGGCCGGGTCGAAGAGGACTGTTTCGCCGGCGTCGATCTCACCATTCTGTGCGGCGAGATCGAGCTCGACCGCAAGGCTCTCGCCCTGCTACCGCCGGGAGGGCGGGCCATCGTCGCCTCGCACGGCGCGACCATCGCCGACGGCTTTCCGGCGGTCGCCGGCGTCGAGGAGTTCGCCTGGCTCGGGCACGACCGCCTGCTCGCCCCGTCGCCCGCCGCCGTCGGGCTGACCCGCCTGCTCGAACCGCTGCGCGCTCTCGGCCTGCGCCGGGCGGTGGCGACCGCCGTGCTGCCGGCGTCCGAGCTCGGCGCCTCCGGTATCGACGCGCTGTTCGAAGAGAGCCGCGCGCTGCTGGCGCTCGCCAAACCGGCGAAACCGGAGCACTTCCCGGCTCAGATCGCGTTCAATCTCCTGCCCGGTGTCTTCCCGGGCATCGAGATCGCCCGCCAGGCCCAGCTCGCACTCGGCCTCGCCGGAGAGCCCGCCGGTCCGCCCCACGCGCGGATCTCGGTTCAGACGGCCCAGGCGGGGATCTTCCACGCGGTCACTTTGAGCCTGTTCGTCGAACTCGGCAAGGAGATCGAACCGGCAGCCTTGCGCAAGCTCATCGGCCGCGCCGGAACCCTCGCCCGCAAGCCCGCGGCGCTCGGACCGGTGCAGGCAGCCGGCGAAGAAGAGCTCCTGGTCGGCGAGGTTCAGGCGGCCGGCGACACCAGCTTCTGGATCTGGGCGACGATCGACAACCTCACCGTCGGCGGTGCCGGCAACGTCCTCCGGCTGGCCGAAACGGTCCTCCGGCCGGGCACCGCTTCCTGATCCGGAAAGAACCGCGCGAGCGCCGGGAAATGAAGCCCGGCAGCCGGTTGTTATAGTCGCTGCGTTGCGGCGACGCCGTCCGCATCGCCCCTCACCGCGTATCTCCCTGTGAAAGGAGCTCTTCGGTCGCATGACGAACGCAGCGCCGTCCCCAGACAGTCATTTTCGTGTCGCGATCCTCGGTTCCGGTCCGGCCGGCCTGACCGCAGCGCTCTACGCCGCCCGGGCCGGGCTCGAGCCGGTCATCTTCGAGGGCAACCAGCCCGGCGGCCAGCTGACCATCACCACCGAGGTCGAGAACTACCCCGGCTTCGTGCACGGCATCCAGGGCCCCGAGCTCATCGACCAGATGCGCGAACAGGCACGGCGCTTCGGTGCGCAGGCGAAGTTCGAGCTGGTCACCGAGGTCGATTTCTCGCAGCGCCCCTTCCGCTTCCGCAGCGACGACAAGAGCTACTCCGCCGACGCCCTCATCCTCTCGACCGGCGCCTCGGCGAAGCTCCTCGGCCTGCCCTCGGAACGGGAGCTCATGGGCTACGGCGTCTCAGCCTGCGCGACCTGCGACGGCTTCTTCTTCAAGGGCAAGGAGGTCGCGGTCATCGGCGGCGGCGACACCGCGCTCGAAGAGGCAACCTACCTCACCCGCTTCGCCGCCAAGGTCACGGTGATCCATCGCCGCCGCGAGCTGCGCGCCTCGAAGATCATGCAGGAACGGGCGGCCGCCAACCCGAAGATCGCCTGGATCTGGGATGCCGAGGTGGTCGACATCCTCGGCAGCCGCGACGCCGGAGTCTCCGGACTCCGCCTGCGCGATCGCACGACCGGCGCGGAGTCGGTCTTCGCCACCGAAGGTCTCTTCGTCGCCATCGGCCACCAGCCCAACACCCAGGTCTTCGGCGGTCAGCTGGCGACGAACGCAGCCGGCTACCTCTTGGTCGAGGAGCCGACCACGCGCACCGCCATTTCCGGTGTCTTCGCCTGCGGTGACGTCACCGACCCGCTTTATCGCCAGGCAGTCACCGCCGCCGGCAGCGGCTGCAAGGCAGCGATCGACGCCGAACGCTGGCTGGAGGCACAGCACGGATGACGAATCAAGCCAGAACCCTGGGCGAGCTCAAGCGCACTTCGTACCGCTCCCAGACCGTGCGCTCGGAGATCCGCGCCAACCTGCGCCGCAAGCTTGCGGCCCGCCAGGAGCTCTTCCCCGGCATCGTCGGCTACGAACGCACGGTGATCCCGGCGATCGCCAACGCTCTGCTCGCCGGGCATGACTTCATTCTGCTCGGACTGCGCGGGCAGGCGAAGTCGCGCCTGCTGCGCCAGCTCACCACGCTCCTCGATCCGGAGATTCCGGTGCTCGCCGGCAGCGAGGTGAACGACGACCCGCTGGCGCCGATCTCGACCTGGGGCGCGCGCCGCATCGCCGAGGCGGGCGACGACGCGGCGATCGAATGGCTGGGCAGCGAAGCTCGCTACAGCGAGAAGACGGCGACTCCGGACGTGTCGATCGCCGACCTCCTCGGCGACATCGATCCGATCAAGGCGGCGACCCGCCGGCTGACCTACGCCGACCCGGAAGTCATCCACTTCGGGATCATTCCGCGCACCAACCGCGGCATCTTCGCCATCAACGAGCTGCCGGATCTCGCGCCCCGCATCCAGGTCGGGCTCCTCAACCTGCTCGAGGAGCGCGATCTGCAGATCCGCGGCTTTCCCGTCCGCCTGATGCTCGACATGCTGTTCGCCTTCTCCGCCAACCCCGAGGACTACACCAATCGCGGTTCGATCATCACGCCGCTGCGCGACCGCATCGCCTCGCAGATCCTCACCCACTATCCGCCCAGTGCCGCGCTCGCCGCCCAGATCACCGCCCAGGAGGCGTGGACGGAGCGCGAAGGCGCGCCGATCGTTCTCACCGACGAGGCGCGCCTGCTGGTGGAAGAGATCTCGATCGCCGCCCGGGAGAGCGAGCTCGTCGACCAGACCTCGGGCGTCTCGGCGCGCGTCGCCATCTCGGCGCTCGAGCTCCTGGCCTCCAATCTCGAGCGCCGGGCCCTGACTACCGGCGATCGCCCGGTCTATCCTCGCCTGTGCGATCTGCCGCCGCTCCTGCCGGCGCTCACCGGCAAGCTCGAGATGGTCTACGAAGGCGAGCAGCAGGGTCCTGAAGTGGTGGCGCGCAAGCTCATCGGCACGGCGGTCAGAAAGCTCTTCGAGGCGCGCTTCCCCGAGCTCGACAAGGAGCCTGCCGGCGCCGCCGCCGAGGAGCCCGGGCCGTACACGCCGGTCTTCGCCTGGTTCGCCGCCGGCAACGCAGTGACTCTCTCCGACGAGATGCCGTTCGTCGAATACGAAGCCGAGCTCGCGCGCGTCCCGGGGCTCCAGGCGCTCGCGACGCAGACCGGCGCGCCGGGCGCGAGCCGTGAGCAGCTCGCCTTCTGGTGCGAGCTGGTGCTCGACGGTCTCCACCAGAGCGTGAAGCTCGCCCGCCACGACCTCGACAGCACCGTGAGCTACAAGGAGTTGCTGAAGTTCCAGCTGGTCAAGCCGCCACGGCGCGGCCCGCGGCGCGGCACCGGCGAGTACAACTGACCCGGCCCCGCCGGACGAGCCATGCGCCACCGCTACTTCCATCTCGATCCCGACCTGCTGCGCCAGATGCTGGCGGGGATGGATCTCATGCGGCTGTTCAACCAGCTGCTGCTCGCCTCCGCCGGCGACGCCGAGGAGGCGATGGCATGGATGCGGTACCTGCAGGAGCAGGGTTACATCGACGAATCGGTCGACCTCGATGCCTTCTTCGCCGCGCTCGAGAAAGAGCGGCTGCTCGAGAGCGACGGTGAAGGCGGCCTGGTGCTCTCGGGCGCCGGCGAGCGCCAGATCCGCAGGAGCGCCTTCGAGCAGATCTTCTCCGGCCTCGCCAAAGGGGCGCCCGGCTACCACTCCATCCGCGCCAGCGGCGACGGCGTCGAGACCCTGCCCGAGTCGAAGCCGTACGCCTTCGGCGACGACCTGGCGCGCATCGACTCGGTGCGCTCACTCGGCAATGCCCTGAAGCGCTCGCACGGCGAGCTCGAGCTGACAGAGGAAGACCTCGAGGTCTTCGAGACCGAGCATCAGACAGCCTGCGCGACCGTCGTCGCGATCGACATCAGTCACTCGATGATCCTCTACGGCGAAGACCGGATCACGCCGGCGAAGACCGTGGCGCTGGCCCTGACCGAGCTGATCACCACCAGGTATCCCAAGGACCACCTCTCGGTGATTACCTTCGGCGATCGCGCCGAGCGCATCGCCCTGCGCGACCTGCCCTACCTCGAAGCCGGACCGTTCCACACCAACACCCGCGAGGCGCTGCAGCTCGCGCGCGGACTGCTGGCGCGCCAGAAGCAGCCCAACAAACAGATCATCCTGATCACCGACGGCAAGCCCTCGGCGATCACCGAGAACGGTGAGATCTACAAGAACCCGTTCGGTCTCGATCTGCGCATCGTCAATCTCACCCTCGAAGAGGCCGACCAGTGCCGGCGGCAGAAGATCGTGATCACGACCTTCATGATTGCCACCGACACGTTCCTGCAGCAGTTCGTCGATCAGCTGACCAAGATCAACCGCGGCCGCGCCTACTTCGCCTCCCCCGACAACCTCGGCGAGTTCCTCCTCGCCGACTACATCCGCAATCGCCGCAGCCGCGTCCGCTGACGCGGCGCTTGAGCTATCGCGTCCGCTAACGCGGCGTTTGGGCTACCGCTTCCGCCGACGCGGCGTGCGACAACGTCGGGTCGATCTCAGTTGCCCGGCCAGAAGTCGTCGATCGAGCCGTCGTCGAATCCGGAGAGGAACTGCAGATTGGCCTGCACGAAACGCAGGATCTCCGGCTCGGTCATCTCGACCTGAATCAGCTGCCCGTTGCCGTCGAGCACCGCCGTGCCCGCGCCCAGGATCACCTCGTAGCTGCTCCCCACCGCGACGTCGGCGCGCGTCGGTATCGCTACCGCGAGGAACGGACCCGGCAGAAGGGTGTTGAGATCGCCGCTGGTCGCGTGAAAGGTCACCTGAACGACACCCGGGGCGGGCTCGACCACCGAGTCGATGACCGCAGCGCCGTAGGCTGGGTGAATGGAAGCCGTCGCCGGTCCGTCCGCGAAGCCAGGTTCGAAGAGTATTTCGATGGTCCCCGAGGCAATTTCGCCGAGGATCTCGGTGCCGGCGCCGATCACCGCCGTCGCGCCTGGCACGGCGTGATCTGCCGCCGCCTCGAGATCGACGTCAGCGTCGAAATCATCGACTCGCAGGCGCCCCTTTTCGGTGAAGTAGGCCACCGGCTCGCCGTCCGCGGCGTCGAGATCGAGCGCGTCGGGATCGACCCGGAGAAGGAACCGGCGGTCGAGCTCCAGCGCCGGGTCGAGGGCATAGCGCACGATCACCAGCGGTCCGAAAGCCGAGTTCACCGTGCCGCTCGCCGACGAGAAGGTCACTTCGGTGCGCAGGGTGACGGGATCGAAGGTCGCGCTGGCGACGGCGTCGCCCGCTCCCGACAGGACCTCGACGCCGAGAAGCGACGTATACGGGCTCCCCGGCAGGCCGTCCTTGTCCTGCATTTCGATGGCGATGACGCCCGCCGCGAGGTTCCGGGCGGCGGTGGAGCGCACGACGACCGAGGCCTCGGTGGCGCCTTCGCGCACCCGCGTCTCATCGATCACGAGGCCGAGAACACCGGTCTGGGCGGAGGCCACCGAAGCGGCTGCGAGCCAAAGCAGAGCAAGTGCGGGAAGTAGGCGAAAGCGACGGCGCAGGTTCATGATCTCTCCTGTCGAGCTGGGGGCACGGGGCCCGTTCCAAGTGAGAGACAGCCGCGAGGGTCCGCCGGAACAGACAGGCGACGACCGTGTTCATCGGGAATTCATGTCGCCTGCCTAAGCTGGTCCCGCATCTGAAGGGACCTGCCCCCTGGAGGAAGAGATGAAGCCTACGACTCTCGCCGTCGCAGCCCTCGCATTCGTCACCCTGCTCGCAGCGTCTCCTGCCGTCCGCGCCGAGGAGCAGTTGCTGAGCCTCGATCCCGCGACCACCGCGGTCCATTTCACGGTCACCGCCACCGGCCACGATGTCGAGGGGACGTTCCACGTCACCAGCGGCGCGGTGCGCTTCGACTCCGCCACCGGCGTCGCCTCCGGCGAGATCCGCGTCGACGCCCTCTCCGCCGAGACCGGCAACGGCTCGCGCGACAAGACCCTGCGTGGGGATGTCCTCGAAGCCGCGCGCTTTCCGCTCTTCATCTTCACCGCCGAGCGCATCGTCGGCGCCCTGCCAGCGAGCGGCGAGGGGCAGGTGCAGCTGAGTGGAGTGGTCTCCCTGCACGGCGCTTCGCATCCCCTGACCTTGCCAGCGAAAGTCCAGGTCGAGGGAGATCGCCTGAAGCTCAGCGCGGAGTTCGCCGTTCCTTACGTCGAGTGGGGCCTGCACAACCCGAGCATCCTCTTCCTCAAGGTGGCGGACGTCGTCCAGGTGCATATCGAGGGTGAGGGCACGCTTGCCACCACGGCCACGGTGGCCGTTTCCAGTCATGGTCGTTGATCCGGGCCGAAGACCCGCGGCGGCACTCGGCACCCACTCCGCTTCCCGGCACGCCGGTCCGCTCGCCGAGGCGCCGCAGCGGCGTGTCTCGCGTCTCGTTCGCCTGCTTCCGCCCGCCGACTTCCGCCAGGTGCTGATCGGATTCCGCCGCGCGCTGCGGAGCTCGCCGCAGATCGAGGCGCATCTTGCAGCGGCGGTCGATGACCTGCTCGGCTCTCCCGGCACTCTCGTGCGGGCGCAGCTCGCCTACGGCGTCGGACGGGCGCTTGGCCTCGAAGTCGCGGCGGCACGATCGACCGCCATCGCCGTCGAGTATCTGCACACCGCCTCGCTGGTTTTCGACGATCTGCCGGCGATGGACGACGCGCGTGTCCGTCGAGGTCGCCCCTGTCCCCATCTGCTCTACGGCGAAGGCGCCGCCATTCTCGCCGGCCTGGCGCTCGTCCATCGCGCCCACGCCCTCGTCGCCGAGGCGGCTTCCGGGCTGCCTGGCCGCTGCGAGCGCCGCGCCTGGCTGCGTCTCGAGCAGAACGTCGGCCTGGAGGGCATCCTCGACGGCCAGGCGCGTGATCTCCACTTCCGTGGCGGCGATCCGCGCAGCGTCGCCGCCGGGAAGACGACTCCGCTCCTGCGGCTGGCCCTTCTCTTGCCGGCCGCGCTTGCCGGTGCCGGCGTCGAGACCGAAGAGACGCTCGACCGGTTGGCCTCGGCATGGGGCCAGGCCTACCAGGCACTCGACGATTTCCGCGATCTGTTCGCCGCGGACCGGGAGAGCGGCAAGACTGCCGGCCGCGACGCACCGCTCGGCCGCCCGAACCTCGTCCGCTCCCTTGGACCGGAGGTGGCACACGCCGCCCTCGCGCGAGACCTCGGCACGGCGGCGTTCGAGATCGCGCGCCTCGGCGCCAGTGGAGAGCTCTCGCGTCCGCTGCTGGGCTTCACCCATCTGCTCGAGGGCGAAAGCGACCGCATCTCGGGACAGCTCGCGATTCGTGGATGAGGCCGGAACCCGCAGCCGGGCCGGCCCCTGACCTCGCTCCGGAACTGGCCGAAGAGCTCGCGCTGCACTGCCTCGCCTGGCTGACCGCCGGCTGCGCTGTTGGCGTCCTGCTCGCCGGCCTGCTCGCCTGGCCGCAGGGCAATGCGCTCCTTGCACCCCTCACCTACGGCCGTTGGTTGCCGGTACATCTCGATCTGCTGCTCTATGGCTGGACGGCGCTACCGTTGGTCGGCCTGCTGCTGCGGCTCTATCTGCCGGGATCGCAGGGAGTCGGAGCCGGCCGCGTCGCTCTCACGGCCTGGTCCGGCGCGCTCGGCGCCGGCGCCATCGCACTGCTCGCCGGCCGGTCGAGCGGCAAGCTCTTCCTCGATTGGACGGGACCCGTGAGAGCTCTCTGGATCGCGGCCCTGGCGCTCCTGTGGTGCGTCCTGGCGCTCGGTTTCGGCCGCGCGCTCCGCACCCGCCACGGCGTCGGCGGGAGGCTGGCGGCGAAGGCGCCGGATGCACGTCTGGTGGCGCAGGGAGCTCTGCTGCTTCTGCTCGCTGCCGGACCCTGGGTCCTCGCCCGGGCGCTCGACGCGCGGAGCTATCCGCCGATCGATCCGTCGACCGGCGGACCCACTGGAACCGACCTCGCCGCGAGCACGGTCGCCATTCTTCCGCTCTTTCTCGCCTTGCCGGCGCTGCTCGGTCTCGCGCGCCGACCTGAAGCGCCGCTCCCGGGCCATCTTTGGGCGCTGCTCGTCGCGCACGCGGCGGTGCTGCCGCTCTTCGGCCTTGGCGACCAGAGTCACCACAGACCGCTGCAGATCGCCGCCATCGCCTCGGTTCTCGTCTGGCCCCTGCCGCTCGGGCGGTATCTCCTGGGACACCTCTGGCCGCCAGGCAGCGGTCCGTGGCTCGCCGCTCTCGGCGCCTGGGGCGCGCTGCTCGCGACTTCGGCCGTCGTCACCTTCCTGCCAGGAGTCCTCGACTCGGTCAAGTTCACTCACGCCCTGGTCGGTCATGCCCATCTCGCGATGGCCGGCTTCGTCACCTCGTTCGCCGGGCTGACTCTTCATGCCCTGCTGCGCGACACCTCCGCGCGGTCGACCTTCGCGCGCCCGCTCCCGTTCCTTCTCTGGCAGTGCGGCACGGCGTTCCATGTCTTCGCCATGGCCGCCCTCGGCCTCCTCGAGGCCGGCGACCCCGGGCTCCTCCAGCGCTCCGATACGCGGGTCACCGCGCTCTTCGCCGTGCGCGGCGCAGCGGGTACGGCCATGCTGCTCGCCGCCCTCGAATGGCTGCGCCGCGCCTCCCGCCGGAGCGCAACATGAGGCTGCCCAGAGGCGTTGCGCTCTTCGCCATCACGGTCGGCGCGTGCGACGCCGCCACTGGCGCGGCGCTCATCGCCCTCCCCCTCTGGACCCTGCG